>OKVP01001177.1_pt1 | contig 10810 bp, 10 predicted proteins | sample 1604821 | NCBI WGS metagenome assembly OKVP01 (sample SAMN01760946, study PRJEB22395) | human gut metagenome | reverse complement strand
CCACGCCAGTGCGCATCGTGCAGACCGATACCACCATTGAACGGCATCCAGTATGTGACCGGTGTCTCATAGTCCTCACCAATGAGTGTCGCATGCATCTTCTTATAGGTAAGACCATACAGACCGCCTGGTGTCTTGTGTCCCGGTGTCTGCCCAGATACACAATCACTGTCCCATTTCAATCTGCCATTTTGATAATAATATACATGCTGGTTTGTCAGATCAACCTCCACATAGGTCGAACCGATATCATTCTGCGCACACAGTGCATAGCCACGGCGCTTACATGCTGGTTCCTTCGTGAAGCTTTTCTTCTTTGACAGAAGATCGTACAACTCCTCCGCCTCTGTCTCCGCGTCGATCACCCAGCCATAATACCCGCCATGCACGAGAATCGTCTTCTTATCATGCGTCGTAAATTCACGGTCAGTATCCGCAGTCGTGAATTTCTCCTTAAATTTTTCGACATACGCTTCCACATTACTTCTGCTGATCTGGATACTTCCATCCGAACTGACATATGCCATCTTCGTAAGTTCTTCCTTTGGAATGGTATATGTATACGAACCAAAATCATACACGGCTTCGATATCGACAAATGCATCTGCGTCTTCCTTTGTTTTCAGAATGGACTCCGAATCCGCCAGAATATGTGCTGGAATATAACACTCTTCGGCTTCCACATCCAGTGTAGTATCATAATTTTTCAGAGCATTTATTACCTTGTCATATAACTTTGCCGTATCAAGCTTCGTTCCCGTCTCCTCTGGAATGACCTTTGCCTCGCCATCCTCCAAAACAACCTTCGCGTCCTTTGATTCTGTCATGGAAGCTCGATCCAGTGCCGGTGATGCCTGCAGGCAGGCTTCCAACTTTTCCCTGTCACAGTTTACTGTATAATCAATCTTATAATCATAACTGTGAAAGCTGTTTACAAACCAAAGAAACGGTGAATGTTTCTTTAACAGTGTATCCACTGAATCCGTCAGTGCAACATCAGAATCCGCATCCCCCAGTACGAAAGTAAAATCACTGTCCTTGAACTTGATATCCAGTGTGTATTTCCGTGCATCCGAAAGCAGCATATCCTCCACAGACTGTACAGATTTTCCTGCTACATTCCTGCCGTTGATCGTCGTATTTACTCCAAAGCGGTGCATATGGAAAATCACGCCACCGATATAGACCGCAAGCAATGTTGCAACAACCGCAATCGTCACCGTGCGGATGATCCTTTTCTTTCTGCGCTGCCGATACACCGAAGGATCAATAAATGGCTCCTGCACATAGAGACTCACGGGCTTATCGTCTGTTTCTTTCGTTTCTTCCGGCTTCTTGTCGTCCTCTGCTTTCTCCGAATCCTCTGCTTTCTCCATCTCGTCTGATACTTCCGTCTCTTTGACTTCTTCCGTATTCGTTATTTCTTCTCTATCCTTTTTTCCCCTGCTCATAGTTACGTCCTTTTTATTTAGTATACAGATTTCTGTTTCTGTATCATATCCCATAGACCGCATGATTGCAACCAAATGCGGAAATTTTACATCTTATTTACATCAATCACAACCATCTCCGGCGGGTTGTTAATCCGGATATGGATCGAATGCATGCCACATCCTGCAGTCACAACCATCTTCGTCTTGATATCCGCGCTCTCATACACACCATAGTCATACTTCGGAAATGGATGTAACCGTGGAGAGATCACTCCGCCAAGTCCCGGTATCCGTATCATGCCGCCATGATTATGCCCGGACACGATCAAGTCTGGATGCAGTGTACAATATGACCGGAAATAATCCGGATTGTGTGCAAGCAGCACATTGCAGTGATCCGGCTGCATCTTCCCAAGCATGCTGGTAAGCACATCTTCCCGTAGCGGTTTCTTGATCAGCCGCTTATAATACGCCCGGGGCAGATCCAAGCCATACAGGCAGACATTCCAAGGCTCTAAAAATTCATGCACATTTACCAGCATATGCAGATGATGTGCACCTTTGAGATGCTGGCTGTATTCCTGCCAGATACCATCGGTCTCCCGCACGCATTCAAGCAATCCGCGCTCATGATTTCCATAGGAATAATAAACCGGTGCAATTTCAGTCATCTTCCGGATCGTGTCCGCTGTCACCCTGTTATTCTTCCGTTCGCTCTTCCGACAGACGATCATGTCGCCAGGCAGTAAAATAATATCCGGCTGCTCCGTGTCAATCGCGGTAAGCAGATCCGTGTTCTCCAGACCATATACCTGATTGTGCAGATCAGCGATCATCACAATGCGTAATGGTTTCCGAACTTTCTGACTGATAAAATTGTAACGCACTATCTGAAAATTCATACTCATGGCTTTATTATACCCTATCTTCAGTTATTTCGCCATAAATATTCTTCCTGCAATCTCCGATAAGCTGTATTTTAAGTCAAGCTTCGGCACCGACCGCTCTGCATACAGGATCACTTCGCTGATACACGTTCCGTTGCAGGAATACTGCACAACACCGACCGCATCCCCTTCCTGTATCGGTGCTTTCAGATTTTCGTAGGCGATCACCTGTTTTTCAATCTGATCCGGGTTCGTCGCTACAAGCGTGATCGTGTGCTGTTCCACCGGCTTTACCGTCACCGATTTGCAGGTACCATTCTGCACCGGGATCTGCAGATCCTCCGGCACGACTTCAGTATCCACATATGGACGGCACTGTGCGAATCCGTAATCAAGCAGCTTCATTGCCTCACTGTTCCGGATCTCCTTCGTCTCCGCTCCCATCACAACTGCGATCAACGTCACGCCATCCCGCGTCGCCGTCGCAGACATACAGTATTTCGCCTGCGATGTATATCCGGTTTTCAGTCCGTTTGCCCCTGTGTAGAGATTCAGGAATTTGTTCGTATTCGCAAGATCAAACTGTGATTCGCCCCGTCTGGTCTTATGTGTGATGGAATCCATCCAGATCGTCGAATATGTAAGGATATCCGGATGATAAAGCAAAAGCTGTCTGGACATAATCGCGATATCCCGCGCCGACGTCAGATGTGTCTCAACCTCCAGCCCGCATGCATTGTCAAAATGCGTATGCTCCATACCAAGCTCCTTCGCCCGCTCGTTCATCTTCTGGACAAACGCTGCCTCCGAACCTGCCAGATGCTCTGCCATCGCCACTGCCGCATCGTTACCGGAGGCCACCTCGATGCATTTGATCATATCCTGCACCGTCTGTTCCTCGCCTGCCTCGAAGAAGCATTGTGAGCCGCCCATCGACGCCGCGTGCTCAGTCACGACAACCGTATCGTCCAGCGCGATATCCCCGCGTTCTAACGCCTCGAAGATCAAAAGCAATGTCATGACCTTCGTCACCGATGCCGGGCGCAGCATCTCATCCGCATTCTTCTCATAAAGTACCGTCCCGCTCTCTAATTCCATCAGTAACACCGATTTCGATTGGATTGCAAGCGCATCCTCTGTTTCCGCATACGCAGCCGGACAAACTATGCAAAGCATCATGATCAGTGTCAGAATCGCACATATAATCTTTTTCTTCATTTCCTCTCCTTTTTGCGTTTCTATCTAGTACAACTTAGATAGAATACAATTTCCGTCCGCCTCTAATTTGTACATTATACGAAACAACCTTGCAGAAAATGAATATAATAAGAAAAAGTGTGAAGGAGCATCTGTATGTGTGGCATTGCGGGCTACTTTAACCCAGACCAGAACTATGCGGAAAATCCCAAGCAAAACTTTCATACACTGTCCCGTATGATCAATACGATGAACCACCGCGGGCCGGACACCTACGGTCATACCATCATAAATTCGTGCTGCCTTGCGCACACACGCCTGTCTATCATTGATCTCGAAAATGGCAGACAGCCCATGTCTTATACGAAGGACGGAAACACCTACTATATTGTATATAACGGCGAGATCTACAACTACAAGGAAGTAAAGAAAACACTGCTCCGGAAAAACTATACCTTTGAAACAAACTCCGATACGGAAGTCATCATCGCTGCGTTCTGTCATTACGGACCGGGCTTTGTCAAAGAATTAAACGGTATCTTCGCAATCGCCATCTACGACAGCATGCGAAATACACTCTACCTCTACCGTGACCGCTTCGGTGTCAAACCACTTTATTATACGAAGACCGGCGATACACTCGTGTTCGCCTCGAGGATTGATACATTGTTTGAATACCCGCGCGTGCGTCCATGCATCGACATGAACAGCTTCAACGAGATCTTCTCCCTCGGACCGGCGAAGACGTACGGCAAAGGTGTATTCTCCGGGATCAAAGAGATCAAGCCCGGCGAATATCTGACCTACTCGCCGCAGTATATGACATCCCGGCTATACTACCGGATTGAGAGCCACCCGCACACCGACAGCTACGAGGAAACGGTAGAGAAAACCTCATACCTGCTTGAAGACAGTATCCGTATGCAGATGGTGTCCGACGTTCCGATCTCCACCCTGCTTTCCGGTGGCGTGGACTCCTCGTATGTATCCGCCGTCTGCAGCCATTTCCTGCCGGAGGATACACCTCTTACGACGTACTCTTTCGATTATACCGACAATGCCGTTTATTTTCAGGCGAACAGCTTCCAGCCGAGTGAAGACCGGCCTTACGTTGATATCATGAAAGACTATCTGCACTCGGATCATATCTACCTGACGTGTTCCTACACGCAGCTTGCCGATCTGCTCGAGGCATCCGTCGACAGCCGGTGTCTGCCAACGATGGCAGATGTCGATTCGTCGCTGTTATATTTCTGTGGGGAGGTTGCAAAACACCACAAGGTCACGTTGACCGGTGAATGTGCCGATGAGATCTTCGGCGGCTATCCGTGGTTTCACCGTGACGCCATGCTGCAATCAACCACCTTCCCATGGACGATGGACATCTCCTTCCGCAAATCCCTGCTCCATCCGGAATTTGCCGCCAGCATGCAGATGGAAAAATATATCGCCAGAGCATACCGCACAACACTCTCCGAAGTCGATATCCTGCCGGAGGAATCTCCACTCGATACGAAGAAACGCCAGATTGCCTAGCTGAATATCCGCTGGTTCATGCAGACGCTCCTCGACCGGATGGATCGCACGTCCATGCAGCACGGACTCGAAGCCAGAGTGCCATTCGCCGATTACCGTGTCATCGACTATGTATTCAATGTTCCTTGGTCGATCAAAGCCAAGGACGGCGTCCCGAAGAGCCTGCTCCGTGCCTGTGCCGCCAAATACCTGCCGGACACGATCATGAACCGTCCGAAAAGTCCTTACCCGAAGACCTATCACCCGGAATACGAACGTGTGCTTGCGAACCGCCTGCGCGAAGTCGTCACCGACACCGCATCGCCGCTCCGGAGCTATCTGAATATCCCTGCGGTGCTAAAGTTCCTCGACGAGCCAAAGGAATATGGAAAGCCTTGGTTCGGTCAGCTCATGGCCGGACCACAGATGATTGCCTACCTGCTCCAGGTCGACTACTGGATGCGGAAATATATGTTATAATCCATTGCATGAAAAAAGCAGAGGTTGGAGCGTTTCACTCCTTCCTCTGCGTTCTTTTATATACAAAATACACCCGATAAGGTATATTTTATTCTAATTCCCTTTGAATCATACCTTATCGGGTGTAAAAATGTTATTTCTTAATATACGTCTGCTTATTCGTCGTTACAACACCACCGTAATTGTTCGCTGGAGCAGCACCGCCCTTCGGTACAAGCACGATCTGGATACCTTCCAGACGTTTTGCCTCTCCGCTTATACCAGTCATCAAAAATTACTACCCGAAAAAGGGAGAGCGCATTAATTTATCGTACCCAATACTTAAACTCTTCATCACCCATACGGATATAGTCATCATTTTTCAGCATGACATCAAATCCCGGCTGGATCATCTTTCCATTCACATAAGTATGGTTTGTTGAGTTCTCATCACGGATATAACATTCTCCATTGCTGATACGGAAACTGCAATGCTTCCGGCTTACCTTCCGGTTATCTGGAATCTGATAATCACATTCCGAAGACTTTCCTACTAAGAACTCTGTCTTCTCAATCGGAATCAGCGCGTTCGTTCTGGAACGAACGAGATATGGAGTGATATTGTTGTAACTCATCTGCTGTAAGACAGTTGTCTCGCCCTCGCCAAGATCAATATCATCCTTCAAAATATCTTCTTTCTGCAATTCAATAATGAATGTATAGAACTCACGCAAAGAGAACATTAACCGGCTATCCAAATAATGCAGGATCTGGTCAACACAATTGACACACTGCATATCTGCAAACCGGATCTTGCTGATGAAATTCTGTACAAACTCACAGACATTGCAGTCTGTAAATTCCTTCTCAATCGGCATGTAGATCAACTGTACATGCAGATTGGACAGTTCAATATACATATACTTCGTGTTCAGAAGTACTTTCTTGATTGGCATATTGCGGTCTTCAAAATACAACAACTGATTCAATATATTCGACAAGATCGAAAGAAACTCGCCCTTGTACAACTGCTTCTTCAAGAACTGACCGAGCGGCAACGTTGCAGGAATCTTGTAAGACAGAACACGCACGCCCTCTACAACACTCTGCTGACAGGTGGACTGGTTTCCAAGGAAAAATGCATTAAATCCTTCCATCTCTGTCTGATTTACGATCACGGTATCTTCTATTCTGAAATTCAAATTAAATTCGTCATAACTTTCCTGTACTTGATCCACGGTTTTTCCCCCTGTTACATTTTATTGCAGGTGAAACTCTGATATCGCACCTTCAATCGTCTTATCAGCAGCTTCCTTACCATATTTTTCAACATCCATACGGCTCTTCGCCATATGCGTCAGATTTCCGTTTCCGTTGACACAGCCACCCTGACATGCCATGCCCTCCATGAAGTTTCCATCCAACATATTTCTGCGCAGCTTCAACAGCGCAATCTTACATTCTTCAATACCATCGCAGACAACCGGCTTCAATTCGAAGTCCTCTGCACCCTGTTCTTTCATTCCCTGCTTCACAGCACTGCTCAGACCGCCTGTGTGAGCAAAGATACGTCCAAAGTAAGAAGCATTCTCCAGACTTTCCTCTTCCAGTGTCGTGATGTCGATCTCCCGGCTGTCAAGCACTGCCTGCAGCTCTTCAAAAGTCAGTGCACTGTCGATATACGGTGCAACCGTCTCCTTGCGGATCTCCATCTTCTTTGCGGTACACGGTCCGATAAATACGACCTTCGCCGTCGGATCCTGCTCCTTAATATGTTTACCGATCATCGCCATCGGTGACAAAGTAGAAGATACATATGGCAACATATCCGGGAAGTTCTTCTCCACATAGGATACAAATGCCGGACAGCATGAACTCGTCAGCATACCCTTCTCCCGCAGCTCCTGTGATTCATGCCAGGTTGTCATATCTGCACCAAGCGCAACCTCCACAACTTCATCAAAGCCAAGCGCCTTGATTCCGCTGATGACCTGTCCACGCTTCGCGTAAATAAACTGTCCCGCGATTGCAGGTGCAACCGCCGCGTAGACCTTATAATTCTTGCCATGGTCACTGTCCTTGATCATGTTGATGACCTGTAATATGTATGATTTCTCATTGATGGCACCAAACGGACACTGATATACGCATGCGCCACACGCGATACATTTATCGTTATCAATCTTCGCTTCCTGATCCTCGTTCATCGTGATCGCGCCAATCTTACATGCCTGCTGGCATGGACGCTTAAAATCTGAAATGGCACTGTACGGACATGCCTTTGCACAGGCACCACACTCTTTACATTTCGACTTGTCGATATGGGCTTTCTGATGCTCATCAATCGTGATCGCACCAAACTTACACGCATCCGCACAGCGGTGCGCCAGACAGCCACGACAATGCTGTCCGACTTCATATCCGCCAACCGGACACTCATCGCAGGCGATCTCCATGACTTCAATGACATTGTCATTGTCCGGATTTCCGCCCATTGCCATCTTGACCTGTTCACTCACGATCGCGCGTTCCTTGAATACGCAGCAACGCATCGTTGGCTTCTTGCCCGGAATAATCTTCATTGGAATATCCAGGATTTCTTCGAGCAGTGTGCCATCCCATGCCATACGCGCAACTTCGCGCAACACTTCATAACGAAAATATTGGGTTCTGGTGTCAAATTTTCTCATATTCTTTGTAGAGAGCATTCTCTCCTTCTCCTAATTCTATGTCATATCTTAAAACATATATAATTATCTTAATATTTCTGATAATTTCTGTCAACGGAAACCACATATTTTTAAATATTTTTTAGTGAAGCTCTCCTTGTCCCTGTGAAAGCATCTCTTCTTTGACTTCATACAGTTTTTTCGACAGATCAACGTAATGGATATGTGGATTCGTAAATCGCTGTTCCTCCTCCCAGATCTGATGGTCAAGCTGTTCTGTCACATATGCTTTGATTGCATCAAGCTCCGGCTTGTCATAAACCAGCTTTCCATCGCGGAAGATCGGCACCTGCAGCTCCTTCACATCCACATTTTCAAACTTCATCTTCTTCCAAGGCTTCACCGGATCCACGTAGGCAAATGGTTCATCTCCGTTTACTTCCTCGTCGTACATCGTGATCAAATCAGCAAGCGCATATCCGGTCTCACGGCTGTAAATACGCCACAGCTTCTTTCTGCCCGGATTCGTGATCTTTTCAACGTTCTCAGAGATCTTGATCTTCGGCACAAATTCCCCGGCATCATTCTGCACAGCAGCAAGCTTGTAGACACCACCAAAGACCGGATCGGATTTCGACGTGATCATACGTTCTCCGACGCCGTAGGAATCAATGCTTGCGTTCTGCTTTTTCAGTGACTGCATCAGAAATTCATCGACACTGTTCGACACGACGATCTTGCAGTCCTTCATATCATGTGCATCGAGTGTCTTACGGATTTTCTTCGAGAAATATGCCAGATCACCGCTGTCAATGCGGACACCCTTCAGGCGTTTCCCGGCAGGCTCTAACACTTCCTTTGCGACACGGATGGCATTGACCAGACCGCTGTTTAAGATATCATAGGTATCGATCAGCAATGTACAGTTGTCCGGATAGACCTCTGCATATGCCTTAAACGCTTCGTATTCATTGTCAAAAAACTGAATCCAGCTATGTGCCATCGTTCCGATTGCAGGTACGCCAAACCGTTCATCTGCCATGACCGTTGCTGTCGCAGCCGCGCCACCGATATAGGCTGCTCTTGCACCGAGAATCGCTGCATCACCACCATGTGCACGTCTCGCGCCAAACTCCATAACAACCGCACCACTCTCAGCCGCTGTCCGGCAGATGCGGGAGGCTTTTGTGGCAATCAGCGACTGGAAATTCATCGTAAGCAGCAGCATCGTCTCAATTAACTGTGCCTCGATCACCGGTGCCGTCACCGTGACAATCGGAGTATTTGGATAACAGATCGTGCCTTCCGGCAACGCATCAATATTTCCTGTAAACTTAAAATCAGCAAGATACTGCAGGAATCCTTCTGAGAACTCGCCCTTGCTCCGCAGGAATTCGATATCCTCCTTAGAAAAATGCATGTTCTCAATGTATTCGATCAACTGTTCCAATCCGGCAGACACAACAAATCCACCATTATCTGGATTCTTCCGGTAGAACATATCGAATACAACCATCTTATCTTTGAACCCTTTTTCAAAATACCCGTTGGACATTGTCAGCTCGTAATAATCCATCAGCATTGTCAGATTTCTCATAGAATAAACCTCTCTATTAAAAAACTGCTGCACCAAAGCGTTTGGTGCAACAGCCTTTGTTTTATTATTTCGTCTTAGTTATTAAATCCACGATAGATGATATCAGATCTCTTTGGTCCGTTGGAAACCATCGTGATCGGGAATCCGATCTGCTCTTCGATAAACTCGATATACTTACGACAGTTCTCTGGAAGATCCTCATACTTCTTAATTCCACGGATATCCTGCTTCCATCCCGGAAGTACCTTATATACAGGTTTTGCTTTCTTTAACTTTGCAGTTGTAGGGAAGTCCGTTGTTACCTCTCCGTCAATGTCATAGCCGACACAAACCGGAATCTCATCGAGATAACCAAGTACATCCAATACGGTAAATGCAACATCAGTTGTTCCCTGAATCCGACAACCATACTTAGATGCGACACAGTCAAACCAACCCATACGTCTTGGACGTCCGGTTGTTGCACCAAACTCGCCTCCATCACCACCACGGCGGCGAAGCTCATCCGCTTCTTTTCCGAATATCTCACTGACAAATTCACCTGCTCCAACAGCGGATGAATATGCCTTACATACTGTTACGATCTGCTTGATCTCATATGGAGGAATACCTGCTCCAATCGCGCCATAAGCAGCCAGTGTGGAAGAAGATGTTACCATCGGATAGATACCGTGATCCGGATCCTTCATGGAACCAAGCTGTCCCTCTAAGAGGATATGCTTTCCTTCCTTGATTGCATTATACAAATAAGCAGATACATCACATACGAACGGAGCTACCATCTCCTTGTACTCCATCAATGTGTTGTACACTTCATCCACGGTCAGAAGCGGCTTCTTGTACAGATACTCTAACAATACGTTCTTCGATGCGATCACACGCTCGATCTTGTCGCGCAAGGCTGCCTCATCGTCAAACAGCTCACTTACCTGAAAACCAATCTTTGCATATTTATCTGAATAAAACGGTGCAATACCGGACTTTGTAGAGCCGAAAGACTTTCCTGCCAGTCTTCCTCAAAATACTCCACACAAAGTCCCGGGCCATACTCTA
>OKVP01001155.1_pt1 | contig 10963 bp, 5 predicted proteins | sample 1604821 | NCBI WGS metagenome assembly OKVP01 (sample SAMN01760946, study PRJEB22395) | human gut metagenome | reverse complement strand
TGAAGAAAGGGCATTTGTTACTGACATTACTTGCTTTTGTATGTTTAATGGGACTAGGAACAATTCATGCAAATGCTGCAACGGTAAAGGCAAAAGTTGATGTAAAAAAATTTTATGGAATTGCGGAGCAAGTTTTGCAGGAGATAAACAAAGAAAGACGAAGTAATGGATTACAGGATTTAAAGATGGATGCAACTCTTACGGAAGCAGCAATGAATATAGCATTACAAAAACAGGGTGGAGACGCATCCGTAAGTGAGCCAGAGATTTATAATGATAGATACATATATAAAAGTGTTGGTATATTAGGTAATGTAGATGGTTATGATGAATATGAGGATAACCTATGGAAAGAAACAACTAAGGGAAAAGAACCGATTACAAAACATGTGTCAAAGTTAGGAAAATTTCTTTATAAAGATGATGACATTTCTTCTAAAATAGGTATAGGAATTATAGCTACAGATAATCCTACAAGTATTCCTAGAGAGTTGAATAATGGAAGTCGTTACAATGTTTCTTATTGTTTCTTATCCAATGATAGCAAACATGATACTACAAATTACAATCCATATGTAAATAATGGAAAAACTGTTCGGACTCAGATGGATTTGTATATTGATTCATCGAATACCTATTTAATTGTAGATGCTAATGAAAATTGTTTGACACCAAAATATGCTTATGATGTGATAAAAAAAGGAGAGAAAAGAAACGCACATCCAGGTATATGGGAAAATATTCCTGACACTGGGGCAAAACGTTTCTTATGCAAACTTTCCAATAATGGTGCCTCATGGAATAGTTCTAATCCATCCATAGTTTCTGTAGATGCTAATGGAAATATAACAGCAAAGAAAAATGGGATTGCAACAGTAACAGTTAGAGTAGGAAGTTTACAGGCAACTAAAAAATATGTGGTTTCTGATATAATTAGTGTGGATACAGATACCCTTTTGTCCCTTCCAAATTGGAAATCTAAATCAGATATTCCTAAAGAATATACGGGAAACTGTTATGCCGGGGGATATGCACTGGAAGTAAAAAATGGTCGTATTACATGGTCTAAAAATATGAAGACAAATAAAGTTACAAGACCAGGAAAGAAAAAAAGCGTCACAAAGGCAAAGAAAGTTAAAGGGAACTACTACAAGATTATTTCCAAATCTAAAAAGACAGTCCAGTATGTAAAACCTGTTAAGAAAAATATTATTTCTGTAACTATTCCATCTTCAATAAAGCTTAATGGAAAAAGATATAAAGTAACAGGGATTGTAGCGAATGCTTTTAAGAATTGTAAAAAATTGAAGAAAGTAACGATAGGTACAAATGTTAACAGTATAGGAAAAAGAACATTTTATGGATGTTCTAAGTTACGGACAATTAAAGTAAAAACTTCCAAGCTAACTGGTAGTCGAGTTGGAAAACAGGCATTTAAAGGACTTAATAAAAAAGCAGTAATTAAAGTTCCAAAGAAACAGTTAAAAGCTTATAAGAGACTTTTTAGAGCAAAAGGTGTTGGAAAAAAAGTAACTATTAAAAAATAGAAAATTGAGTACGGAAAAGGATGTTCGAAAGAATGTCCTTTTTTTGTACCCATTTTTAGATGTGGAAAGGATTTATTTATGAATTTTTCAGTAAAAAATCCGAATAAGAGAAAAAATATATATTATTCTCAGGTTTTAATCTACCGTCAGCATTTCACGCAAAGTTTCACTGCTGATAATGCCTGTTTCTTCTTCATAATATTTATATCATAAGAAGAGATTTAGAAATTTTTATATGAAAGAAAAATAAATTGCTGACTGTGGTTTAAAAAGAAATTGAAGATAGAAAGGAGGATAGACTGGACTTAGGACTAAGAAACTTTTTAGTCTATATCAACAATGGTAATAGCATTAATAGCGAGAGGAGTATTTAATCATGAAAAAGTTAGTTCATGTAAAAAGTTTAATTACGCTGGCATTATGTTTGATGATGTGTTTTACCTTTTTTGCCCCTGCATCTACTGTACAAGCAAAAAAAAGAGTAGTTGATAATGTTTTTATGTATCCAACAGATCCATATAGTTATCCTACGTGTACAGGTTGGGTTCCTTGTAAGAAAACATTTACAAGTTCTAAAAAGGCATCGAAAACTTATGTCAGAGAAACTGCATGGAAAGTCATTGATACAGCATATCTGTATAAAGCTGCTACATCAAGAGGTAAAGTGTTCTATACAAAATATAAAATGAAACAGCTTTATCGGTGTCGTATGCATTACAAAAAAGGATCAAAGAAATACACGAAAGATGAAATGGATCAGATCACAATACAGAATATGGGGACAACAAAAACGAAACCGAAAAAACCTTACAAAAAATGGTAACTGAAAAGGAGGTTTTTATATGAAAAAAGCAACTACGATAAGAAAACTGATTACTCTATCCTTGTGTCTTATGATGTGTCTTAGTGTTTTTGCACCAGCGTCTGTATTCGCTAAATGTTCTCATAAGAATACAAAGTTAGTTGTCTTGAAGGAAGTCACTTGCACAAGAAACGGAAAATGTGTGAAAGTTTGTATAAAATGTGGAAAAAATTTAAAGACATGTTCTGTAAAAAAACTAGGTCACACTTATAAACACATCTATATTAAACCTACCTGTAATAATAGGGGATGGGAAGGAACTATGTGTAAGCGTTGCGGATATAGTGTCGCAGAAAAATCATACCCTGCATTAGGTCATAATTATAAAACAACCGTTTACAAAGGAACTTGTAACACTCCAGGGGTAACTGTTAAAGTATGCAAACGTTGTGGCGATAAAAAATCGTATTCTACTGGAAAAGCTTTAGGACACAAATGGGGAAAATGGCAGTTAGTTTCAATCAATGGAGGAAAGGCACGCTATTCGCGTACATGTTCCAGATGTCATAAAACGAAATATAAAAATAATTAATTAAATATGAATCAGAAAGGATGTTAATCATGAAAAAAATCCTTATACTAACACTATGTTTCTTAATGTGTTTCATCACTTTAACTCCGACAGCTTTCGCCAAGTGTTCACACAAAAATACTAAATGGGAAACACTGCAGGAAGCAACCTGTACAAAAGCAGGGAAGAGGGTAAAATTATGTACAAAGTGTGGTAAGAGTCTTAAAACAGAAAGGATTAAAAAGAAAAATCATACATTAAAGCGTTATATCAAAAAAGCCACTTGTACATCTAATGGATTAAATTGGGAACGTTGTTCTCGCTGTAAATATACACGTGTACTTAATAAAATTCCAGCGAAAGGACACGCTTTTGGTGTTACGCATTATGGAGCAAGTTGCACAGCTCCAGAGATGACTATTAAGACTTGTGAACGTTGTGGTAAAAAAGAAACAACAACGAAGGGTAAACCTATTGGTCACAAATGGGGAAAATGGCAGTTGGTTTCAGTAAATGCAAGTGGTGTGAGAAATTATCGAACATGTGTCAGATGTGGCTTAAAGCAATATAAAAACAGTCGTTATAAGTTTTAAGGCAGAAAATGCTGGGGAGTAGTCAGCCAAATTAACTGGAATCGAATTCTAAAAGTTTATAAGAGGCTGTTTAGAGCAAAAGGCATTGGAAAAAAATAAATATCAAAAAATAGAACATTGAATACGGAAAAGGATATTCGAAAGAATGTCTTTTTTTTGTGTCCGCTTTTAGAGATGGAAAAGGGTAATTATATTATGATACGAGGACCACCATAACAATTAATGAAGATATATAAATAGAATAAGAAAATATGAGGAGAGAAGCTATGAAAGCAAAAATGATATTAAAAAAGGGAATGGTATTTCTGTTTGCTATGGTAATGGTATTAACAGGGATTTTTTCCTTGGGCGTAATGGCAGCTTCCGGACTGGAAGGGGCATATATTAGCCCTAAATCAAAGATGGGATTACAGTATGCCAACAATTTTAGCCGAGATGTATCAAAAAGTCAGGTAAGTGTACCAAATTTTATGGCAGATAGCGATACAAATAGTGAGGAACCCAATAAAAGTTTTAACGCACAACAGGTGGCAGCAGGTAATTCCGATGCTGGTCAGAAATGGCGTGGTTTTGCCGCCTACGCAAAAAATCATGACCCATCTGATTTTTGGGTAAAGTATAAAAATGTTACGACAGCAAATGGAAAGTCGGTTGATTTAAAAATAGAAGTGACCGATTGGAAAACACAGAATGACGAATCCAAACCATTGCCATCAAATGGTGATATGTTCGGGCATGATAACAATTCAGCACATCTTGGTTATGCCATTGGGTTTTCTTATAAGAAAACGGGAGTTGTCATGTTCTCTGGTTTTAAATGGGTAAAATTTAAGTATACGTTTTTATATAATGGAACGAATACAAAAGCTCCATTCACTGGATTTGCTACATTCCAGGATATTGATCAGAATCAGTATGTTACCATCACAGATGGGACAGAATGTATCTCTAAAGCCTCCTATATTGGTGGAAGTGATGGAAATACCTGGTGTGAGCCGGATGGATGGACATACAAAGCGATTAAAGATCAGAATGCTTCTTCGGATATGGGAAAAGATACCTTTAATAAAACATGTATTTCACTTTATGTAAAAGACATGACGGATATGTCTATTAAATATGGATGGACAGGGCATACAGCAATTGCTTACTTTGATTTAGCACCATGGGCGATGAATTCTTTTGAAGATAATGCAAATCCTGATGTCCCGAAGAAATTAATTCAGAGTGGAAGCTCATGGATTAGCAATGAAAAAACATCAGCAGTAGCTTATAAATTAGGGGATACCTATTCATATCGTTATGAGGATACTACTCCAACCTATGCAACAGATATTTTATCGAATTTATGGAACGGACAAAATAAAACTGCTATATCTTCCTATGTATGGGAAGATACTCTGGACTCTGGACTTAGTTATGTGGCTGGTTCCCTACAGGTAAATGTGGGAGGAGAAGATTTTACAAGCGAATTTTCAGATTCTTCCAGTGGACAGAATATCAAATTTAGTGCAACAAGCAAGGCTTTAGCAAATACTTCATTTTACGGGAAGAAAGTAACGGTCACATTTAAAGTAAAGATTAAAGATGCGTCATATAGCTGGCTTGGGCATGAGCGTACTTCAGATAACAAATACCGTTTGATTCCAAATGCAGCTAAAAGGAGCATGAAATATCTGAAGAAGCTGACATACGACAGTAAAAATAAGATGTACGATGTAACAGACGGAGATTATGGTTCTGCATCACAGGATACTTCCACCGTCTGGTCAAAAGTCCCTATCGGTGACCCGAACAACCCAGACCCGGACCCAAAGAAAACAGTTTCCGATGAGGACGAGAAAAATGTCCTGAACAATACGCTTACGAATGCGGATGAGACATTCACTTATACCGTTTCTAAGGAAATTGAAAAGAACATGCCTTCTACCGCAAAATATTCCAAGGTTGTAATCAAGGATAACGTTGATTCCTGCCTGACGATTGATTCCGTTAAGTTTTATGCAGGGGATAAAGATGTCACAAGCAGTTTTGCTCCTACTTCCGCAAACAAGGGAAATTATCTGGAATATGCAGCATCTTCTGACCTGCTCAATAACAAAGATTTTTACGGGAACAATGCCGGAACAACTGTAAAAATGGTTATAAAAACACATATTGATGCAAAAAAAGTTTCGATTGAGACACTCCGGGCGCATGGACACCTTGTGGAGAACGATAAAAAGACAGAGACAGACATTAAGATTAAAAATGAGACAACAGTTACAACAACAAAAGCCGATAACCAGGGTACATGGGATGTCGATAAGAAGGTAACCCCACCACCGACTACAACGGATTCTCCTGTACCATCTATCAAAGACCCAGTGAAAAAAGTATCGGATAGTGATGACCTGAACTGGGATGCGACAGTAAAACAGGATGGAGAAAAAACACCAGGAAGCCATAACCGTGTCACAGATGTAACAAATCAGTGGCTCTATACTTTAACACAGGAAATCCCGGCACATACGGTAGAGTTATTCCATTACAAATCCTTTACTATCACAGATGCCGTAGATTCCTGCCTTTCTTATGATGTAAAAGACATTGCAATCAAAGCAGGGGACAAGGATTATACCGATAAATTTGACGTGACAAAAGGGGAAGATAACAGCATTACCCTTACAGCAAAAGCTGACGTGTTAACTTCAGATGAATTCTACGGTGGAAATGCTGGTAATAAGATTGTTGTTTCCTTCCCTGTAAAGATCTCAGCCGATGCAGAAACTTTAAAAGATGAAAATCTTGGACACCTTGAAATAGATGGTAAGAAGTTGGCACATCTGCAGAAAGTATCTGACCTGCAGAAATTATCTGGCTTTACTGACTTAGTAAAGAGTAAAGATAACGAGTATGTCTATGCGTTCTTGAATCAGGCAAAAACACATATTGACTCCCAGATTAAATATGAGGGACAGACAGGTGTGAAAGACCGTACAACAGATAAAGTGCAGACAGCAGTAGAAACAGCCGACCCAACGATCAAGAAAGAAAGCAGCAAGTATGAATGGCAGGTTGGAGATAAAGTAGATTATACGATCAATGTCGGTGATGCAAACAGCAACAGTATCGCAGATAATGTTGTCGTTACCGATGAAAGCCTTCCGAAGGCAATGCTCCCGGATAAAGATTCTATCACCATCAGCAGCACTTTTGATAAAGAAAAATCCGGGGCACCAGAGGATAGGGACATCAGTAAGGATGCGAAGATTGAATATACAGAAAAAGGATTTGTTATCACAATCCCGAAACTGTACCGTGGAGAAGCTGCAACAATCAAACTGACCTGTACAGCAAAAGAAAAGTCTACATATGATTCGATTACGGATCAGTGGTCTGACTGCCTTGAAAAAGCAAATGAGGATAAGAAACTTACTTGTGTGAACGGGGAAGTGATTGAAAACCGGGCATTTGTTACTGCTACTTTAATGTTAAAGGACAAGGATACCCCTCCAGACGATCTGGAACGTGTATGGGTGAACACCCCTCATCTGAACATTAAAAAGTCCGTAGAAAAGAAAGAATACAAGGTTGGGGAGACAGTAAAATATACCCTCGTTGTTACAAATGTACATGAAGGTACTCTGGCAAGAGACATTGTGATCACTGACCAGTTACAGACTCCGGGTGAGACAATCGTTGAAGGTACCATCCGTTTGAAGGATGAGACAGGTGCCGTATATGACCTTGGTAAAAAAGCTGGAAAAGATGCTGAGAAACCTTATCTTGAGACACAGGATGATACTTCCTTTAAGATCACAACAGGAATGAACTTACGTTATGACGGAGAATCTCCATTTAAGAAGTTAGCAGAGATTGATGATAAAGTTCACTGGAAGAATAAGGAAGGCTTGACTCAGGAAGAGTGGGATGCACCGATTACCCATACAAAATTCACGGTAACTTATGAAGCGAAGATAAATAAAGAGCCTGCTGACACAAATCAGTTTGTAAATGTTGCGACTGCAAAAGGTTCTAATACAGACGAAGTAAAAGATGATGAAATCGTTTATTTAAAAACTCCAGTCATCAAAACAGAAAAAGAAAGTGATAAAGATTCTTACCAGAAAGGTGAGACTGCAAAATATCACTTAACTGTAACACAGACAAGAGAGGACAGAACTGCAGTAAATGTAGTGATCAAGGATGCTTTAAAAGATGAAGACTCTGAGAAAGAAAAAATCAAAGGGGATACGATCAAAGTTTACTATAACGGAAATGAGTTTACACCTGTTTCTGTAAAATCCGATGATACTTCCTTTACAATCGAGACAGGAAAAAATCTTACAGTAAAAGATAAGTTAGAAGTTACTTATGACGCTGAGGTTCTTTCTGACCTGAATAAAGATTCTATCACTAATATTGTAAAGGCAAAGGCAGATAACGCTTATGCAGAAATTGAACTTGACGTTCCAGTTACAAAGGTAACACAGAATATCTCTGCAAGGAAAACATCAAACCCGGCATCTGGAACAGTCGTAAAACAGGCGAATTGTAAAATTGACAGTGAAGAAGATGTGACTTACTGCGGAAAAGAGATTAGGGCAGAAGAGTTCGTTTATTATATGTTAAATAAGCCGGCAGGTGTGGTTTCGGCAACAAAAGATGAGAAGGAGCGTACCGTCCTTTCCTTATTGCCGGAGATGAAACGGGAATTATTTCCGATGGGGCGTCTGGACAAAGATACGGTGGGCCTTCTTATTTTGACGGATGATGGAATGCTTGCACATCGTTTGTTATCGCCGGCTTATCATGTGGCAAAAGTTTATGATGTGATTTACGAAGGAACTTTGCCTGAAAATGCAGTAGTTTTGTTTGCGGAAGGATTGGAAATTGGAGAGCGGAAAAAAACGCTGCCTGCAAAACTGGAACTCATGAAATCCGGGCACGCAAGGCTTACGATTTCGGAAGGAAAGTTTCACCAGGTAAAGCGGATGTTTGCTGTTTTGGGGGCAAAGGTGACAAAATTAGCAAGGGTATCATTTGCCGGAATAAATTTGGACCCTGCCTTAAAACCGGGGGAATACCGGAAATTGACAGAAAATGAAATCAACCAATTAAAAGAGGGAGAATAAGATGGCGAAGAAAAAATATTATGCAGTGAGAGCCGGAAGAACGCCGGGAATTTATACAAACTGGGATGCGTGCAAGGCACAGGTGGATGGATTTGCTAATGCGTCTTTTAAAAGTTTTCCGACAAAAGAAGAAGCGGAAGCTTTCTTAGGAAATAATACGAAAGAGAATAAGATAGAAGATGAAGCACTTGCCTATGTAGATGGAAGTTACAATGTCGAGACCGGTGAGTACAGCTGCGGTGTTGTGTTCTTTTTTGAAGGGGAGAAAACAGAGTACTGCGAAAAGGGAACCGACTCAGAACTTGCTGCTATGCGGAACGTGGCAGGCGAAATTCTCGGAGCACAGGTGGCAATGAAGATGGCGGTAGAACAGGGGGCGGAAAGTCTTACGATTGTCCATGATTATCAAGGGATTGCCTCGTGGTGTACCGGAGAATGGAAAACAAATAAAGAGGGAACCAAAGCCTATAAAGCATACTTTGATTCCCTAAAGGATAAAATAATCATTCATTTTCAAAAGGTCAAAGGACATTCCGGAGATGAGTACAATGACCTTGCGGATGAACTGGCAAAAAGCGTTATTTTTTAGCGTTTGCCATTGCTTCTTCGCAGAAATACAGCTGTGAATTCAGAGGAGTTTTTCCTCGCTGGTCTACCTTCACGTAGTGTCCATCCGGCATGAGAAGGTGGGCTTTTTTTGTATCCGAGAGCTGTATGTGTAAAATGTGGTAAATCTCTTCCTGCAATATAGGATCTTCAACCGGGAATAAGATTTCTACACGTTTGTCTAAGTTTCTTGGCATCCAGTCGGCACTTCCCATATAATATTCGGCATTTCCATTGTTCTCAAAGTAGAAAATGCGGGAATGTTCCAAAAAGGTACCAACGATGGAGCGCACACGGATATGTTCACTTAAGCCTTTGATTCCGGCACGCAGACAGCAGATGCCGCGTACAATCAAATCAATTTCCACGCCTGCCTCGCTGGCATCATAGAGTGCTTCAATAATTCCCGGATCACACAAGGAATTCATCTTTGCGATAATTCTTGCCGGGCGACCGTTCTTGGCATGTTCTTTCTCGCGCTCAATTAAAGACAAGAACTTGCCGCGCAGCCACAGAGGAGCTAAGGATAATTTATTCCATACAAGCGGTTCGGAATAACCGGAGAGCATATTAAAGACTGCCGTGGCGTCTTCCCCATAGCGGGTTTTGCTTGTAAACATACCCATATCGGTGTAGAGTTTGGCGGTAGAGTCGTTATAGTTTCCGGTTCCCAAATGGACATAACGGCGGATTTCGTCTTCCTCTTTGCGGACAACCAGTGTGATTTTGCTGTGAGTTTTTAATCCAACCAGTCCATAGATAACATGGCACCCGGCTTTCTCTAATTTCTTCGCCCACACAATATTATTTTCCTCATCAAAACGTGCCTTTAATTCGACGAGTACAGATACCTGTTTTCCATTTTCTGCTGCCTGCGCTAAAGAAGCAATAATTGGCGAATGGCTGCTGACACGGTAAAGTGTCTGCTTAATCGCAAGTACATTTGGGTCGCTTGCTGCCTTTTTAACAAAATTGACAACCGGGTCAAAAGTCTCATACGGGTGATGAAGCAAAATGTCATGTTCCCGTATCTGCTCAAATAAATCTCTTGAGGCATCCAGCATTTTTGGCTGCTGTGGTATATATTTTGGTTCTTTTAAGTGGTCAAAACCCTCGATGTCATATACTTTCATTAAAAAAGTAAGGTCAAGAGGGCCATTGATTTTGAAAATGGCATCTTCACTTAAATCAAATTCTTTTCGGAGCGTTTTCAGCAGCCGCTTATCGATATTATCTTCGACTTCTAAGCGGATTGCCTCGCCCCACTGGCGTTTCTTCAACTGTTTCTCGATTTCAATTAAAAGGTCTGCTGCCTCATCTTCGTCAATGGAGAGGTCAGCATTTCGCATTACACGGAATGGAGCCTGGCAAAGAACTCTATAATTCAAAAATAGTTTTTGAATGTTCTTTTCGATAATCTGCTCTAAAAGGATTACGGTCGTACAGTTATCACCATCGGTAGGAATTGTGACAACGCGTGGAAGAACGGATGGAACCTGCACAGTGGCAAAATCAATGGTTCCCTTTTTCTTTTTATCCATCAACAGCGCACCGATGTTAAGTGAGCGGTTGCGGATTAACGGAAAAGGTCTGGAGGAATCCACAGCCATCGGAGTGAGGACCGGGAAAACTTCTTTCTGAAAATAGTTGTCAACGTAGTCTGCCTGTTCTTCCGTTAGTTTTTCAAATTCTGTGACGATTTTTAAGCCATTCTTCTTTAATGAAGG
>OKVP01001151.1_pt1 | contig 11016 bp, 10 predicted proteins | sample 1604821 | NCBI WGS metagenome assembly OKVP01 (sample SAMN01760946, study PRJEB22395) | human gut metagenome | reverse complement strand
TATGGATCATCAGAGAATATACAGCAGGCTGATGGAAATGTGTCTTCCGATTATTTATCAAGGACAGGATCAGCGTCTGCATGAGCAGGATATTAAGCTGGAGTGGCTGAAGTTACAGCAAGAATAATCAGGAAAGAAGGTGATGAAAATGATTCCAATAGAGGACAGCAGTTAATTCATGGAAAGGAGGAAGCCGGAGAAGCTCCGGTCAAAGGTAAATGCAGGAAGAAGTTACGCAAAAAACAATCGCATTATGTATCCGAACGACGAAGCTGACAGCAGATGTGTTAAAAGCTGCTATGCGGGCTTATCTTCGGTCACATAATCAAAAAAAGCAGCAAAAGATGCAGTCGCAAAAGACTGGAAAAGTTACAGTGAAGCAGCTGGCAAAGCAAAATGGAGGTATGACCAACATTGAGATTACCAACAAAAATATCCGTTCTTTTGAGCGGTATGCCAGAAAATACGGCATCAATTATGCCCTGAAAAAAGATAAGAGCAAAGATCCACCTGTATATATGGTGTTTTTTAAAGGGAGAGATCAGGACGCATTAAATGCGGCATTTCGTGATTTTTCCACGGCTCAAATTAAACGGGCAAATAAACCGTCTATCCATCAGAAGCTGCAGAAACTCAGGGGTATGATGAAAGTTCAGAAGAAAGATAAAGTCAGACAGAACCATCAGGAGCAGTCGAGGTAAGATTTTTGAAGAAAAGTCATACCAGAACTGTAAAACTGAAATTTCTGTCTGATTTTTTTCAGAAACTGTTTAACCAGCTGAAGGGTAAGCTGTCCGCCACGGATGTAAAAAGGCTGATTGTTATCAATATCCCTTATTTTTTTATCTTTGTTATTGCAAACCGGATTTCCTGTCTGTATCAGATCAGCCCAGGAATGACAGTAAGCGATAAGATGATGTATCTGATGACACATTCTGATAAGGTGTTGGGGCTGGTTCCAAGTACGGATATCATAGATATTCTGATTGGTGCAGGGACGGCGGTGGCTACAAAGCTATTGATGTGGCAGAAGCAGCAGGACGCCAAGAAGCTCCGAAAAGGTGTGGAATATGGCTCTGCCAGATGGGGAGACAGGGATGATATTAAACCATATATGTCAGACAATCCCTGGATGAATATTCCATTGACTGCTACAGAATCCATCACAATGGAAAGCAGACCAAAGAATCCGAAGTTTGCCAGAAATAAGAATATTCTGGTTATCGGGGGATCTGGATCAGGAAAAACCCATTTCTTTGTAAAACCATCTGTCATGCAGATGAACTGCAGTTATGTGGTAACTGATCCAAAAGGAACCCTGATCGGGGAGGTCGGCAGGCTTTTAAAGCGTGGCGCACCGAAAAGGAATGCTAATGGGAATGTGATAAAAGGCACAGATGGAAAGCCTATTTATCAGCCGTATGTCATTAAGGTACTGAATACCATTAACTTTTCAAAAAGTCTTCATTACAATCCTTTCGCCTATATCAAGTCCGAAAAGGATATTTTGAAACTGGTTACAGTAATTATGGCAAATACCAAAGGTGAAGGCGAAAAGGAAAATCAGGACTTCTGGTATAAAGCGGAAAGACTTTTATATACCGCCCTGATTGCTTATATCTGGTATGAAGGAAGTGAAGAAGAGAAGAACTTTTCTACGCTTCTGGATCTTTTGAATGAATCAGAGGTAAGAGAGGATGATGAAGAATATCAGAATCCGGTAGATCTTCTGTTTGAGGAACTGGAAGAGAAAGAACCGGAACATTTTGCAGTGCGCCAATACCGCAAATATAAACTTGCGGCGGGCAAAACTGCAAAAAGCATACTGGTTAGCTGTGGAGCCAGACTTGCTCCATTTGATATTGCGGAGCTTCGTGAGATCATGAGCTATGATGAAATGGAACTGGATATGGTAGGGGATCAGAGGACAGCATTGTTTATCATTATTTCAGATACCGATGATACGTTTAACTTTGTTGTGGCAATGATGTACAGCCAGTTATTTAACCTGTTATGTGACAGGGCAGACGATGTACACCATGGACGATTACCTTATCATGTCAGAATATTAGCTGATGAATTTGCAAATATCGGACAAATTCCGAAATTTGACAAACTGATCGCAACTATTCGTAGCCGTGAGATTTCAGCATCCATTATCCTCCAGTCGCAGTCACAGCTCAAGACCATCTATAAAGATGCTGCTGAAACTATTTTAGGTAACTGCGATACGATGTTGTTCCTTGGCGGAAAGGAAAGTTCCACATTAAAGGAGATTTCCGAGACACTGGGAAAGGAAACGATTGATTTATACAACACTTCTGATACCCGTGGACAGAGCCGTTCTTATGGGATGAATTATCAGAAAACAGGAAAGGAATTGATGAGCCGGGACGAGCTTGCGGTCATGGATGGCAGTAAATGTATCCTTCAGCTGAGAGGTGTCAGACCATTTTTCAGTGACAAGTTTGATATTACCAAGCATAAACGATACAAGGAATTGTCGGACTATGATAAGAAAAATGAATTTGATGTGGAAGCGTATATGCGGCATCGTATGGAAGTGAAGCTGACAAGGACACAGGAATTTGACCTGTATGCCTTTTCAGAAGAAAGTCTGGCAGAAGAATTAAATACAGAAAACAAGGAAGCAGAGCATGTGAAAGATTTAAACACATAGCTCTTTTTTCTTTGCCCTTATAGGGAGGTGATGGATTTGAGAGATCATGAAAGGCCGCCCATAAGGGCAGAGCCAGAAGAGACTTCTTAAAACATAGATAGAAACCGAGAAAAAGCAATGATTTGAAAGGAGACAACGACTATGGCGTTTTTTAATCAGGCAATTAATATTTTACAGACTCTTGTAGTAGCGATCGGAGCTGGTCTTGCAGTATGGGGTGTTATCAACCTGCTGGAAGGTTACGGAAACGACAATCCGGGTGCAAAATCCCAGGGGATTAAGCAGCTGATGGCGGGAGGTGGTGTTGTTTTGATCGGCACCCAGCTTGTACCGTTACTTTCCGGTTTGTTTAGCTGAGAAACTTAGGAGGGAGATGACTCATGGATCGGATATTTGAAGCGATTGAAGAATGGATGAGGAATCTTCTGACAGGCATGGTAAGTTCCAACCTGACAACAATGTATACCGATGTCAATGAAAAGACCGGTCAGATTGCTGCTCAGGTTGGGCAGACACCGCAGGGCTGGAATGGGAACATTTTCAGCATGATACAAAATCTTTCCGATTCGGTCATTGTACCGATTGCCGGTATGATTATTACCTTTGTGCTTTGTTATGAGCTGATTTCCATGTTAACAGAAAAGAACAATATGCATGACATTGATACATGGATGTTCTTTAAATATTTTTTCAAGATGTGGGTGGCAGTCTGGATCGTCAGCCATACATTTACGATTACCATGGCGGTATTTGATGTCGGGCAGTCAGTAGTGAGCCGGGCCGCTGGTGTCATCAGTTCCGATACAGCGATCAATATAGATACGATGATTACCACGATGGAAACGGCAATGGAATCTATGGAAATCGGTGAACTTGTCATACTGGCACTGGAAACGATGCTTGTGAGCCTGTGTATGAAGGTTATCTCAGTCTTTATTACAGTGATTTTGTATGGGCGTATGATTGAAATCTATCTCTATTCGTCCGTTGGAGCTATTCCATTTGCAACTATGTCTAACCGGGAATGGGGGCAGATTGGAAACAACTATCTTCGTGGATTGTTTGCACTGGCATTTCAGGGATTCTTTATGATGGTCTGCGTAGGAATTTACGCAGTCTTAGTAGCGAATATCCAGATGTCCGATAACATACATTCTGCATTGTTCGGCGTGATGGCATACACGGTGATCCTTTGTTTCAGTTTGATGAAAACAGGAAACTTTGCCCGTAGTATCTTCAACGCTCACTAAGAAAGGGGGAATTGGCAATGGCATTTGTATCAGTACCTAAAGACTTAACCAAGGTCAAAAATAAGATCATCTTCAACCTGACCAAACGGCAGCTGATCTGTTTTGGGATTGCGGCGGCAGTGGGAGTACCATTTTATTTCCTTACCAGAGGGATCATCGGTTCCAGTAATGCAGCGACAGGGATGTGCCTTTTGATGCTTCCGGCATTTTTATTTGCCATGTATGAAAAGGATGGACTTCCGTTAGAAAAGGTTTTGAAAAATATGATCACCGTGAAATTTATCCGTCCTCCGGTACGGAAGTATCAGATGGAAAATCTGTATGAGAAGAAATTTATCATGGTCAGAAAAAAGAAGGGAGGACAGAAGAGTGTTAAAAAGAAAAAACGATAGACAGCCACCGCAGAGATTGGAAGAAGAACGTTATCCAAATGATTACTGGCTGGATGAAGAGGATGGTGGAGAAGATATTCCAGAACCGGCGGACAGCAGTAAGCCGGTAAGCGGCAGACTGCACAGTGAGCCAATGGTAACAGGCTATGAAGCATTGGAAAGACAGAGAGGGGTACGCCGACCAAACAGAAAGCTGACCCGCAGGGAAAAGAAGGCTTTGAAAAGGGCACAGAAATATGAAGCGAAACTTCATAAAGAGCATGAAAAAGCAGATAAGAAAAATGCGAAAAAAGAAGCGAAGCTTGCGGCAAAAGCAGAGAAACAGGCAATGCGTGAAGCAAAGAAAAGTGCAAAGAAGAAAAAGAGCAGTTCAGCTACAGCACCGCCGAGACAGCAGACAGAAGGGAAGAAGGTTTCGGGAGGAAAAGGTAGTACCACAGAAAAGAAAGTGGCAAATGCTGCCAAAGATAAACGGATTACAGCACAGCAGTCCATTCCTTATCATGAGATGGGGAGAGATGGTATCTGCAGGGTGCAGGATAAATTTTATTCCAAGACCATCCGTTTTTATGACATCAACTACCAGTTAGCTCAGAATGAGGATAAAAATGCGATCTTTGAAAACTGGTGTGACTTCTTAAATTATTTTGACAGCACGATTCATTTTCAGCTTTCCTTTATCAATCAGCACAGCAACATGGCGGAGTATGAAAAGGTTATCCATATCAATCCGCAGGAGGATGAGTTTGATGATCTGCGTATGGAGTTTGCACAGATGCTTAATAATCAGCTGGCGAAAGGAAATAATGGTCTGATGCGTACCAAGTATATCACGTTTGGTATTGAAGCAGAGAATATCCGGGAAGCACGACCGAAGCTGGAACGTATCGAGTCGGATATTATGAATAACTTCAAGATCCTTGGTGTAACAGCGTATCCGTTGAATGGAGCCGAAAGGCTGCAGATCATGTACGAGACATTCAATCAGGATAGTAAAGTCCCTTTCCATTTTTCTTATGATGAGGTACTTCGGACAGGTCTTAGCACAAAGGATTATATCGCACCGACCAGCTTCGTATTTAAGAATGGAAAAGACTTTCAGATGGGTGGAACGATAGGAGCCGTTTCTTATCTTCAGATTCTTGCACCAGAGCTTACGGACAAGATGCTGGCAGAGTTTTTGGAGATGGACAGTAACCTTATGGTGAATTTCCATATCCAGTCCATTGACCAGATGAAAGCGATCAAGCTGGTAAAGAGCAAGGTGACCGATATTAACCGGATGAAGATTGAGGAGCAGAAAAAGGCAGTTCGTGCCGGATATGACATGGACATTATCCCATCAGACTTAAATACATATGGTGGAGAAGCCAAGAGACTTCTGGAAGATTTACAGTCCAGGAATGAGAGGATGTTCCTTGTAACGGCACTGTTTTTAAATACGGCAGAGACAAAGCAGGAGCTTGAAAATGTCGTATTCCAGACTGCCGGTATTGCACAGAAATATAACTGTGCATTGAAGCGTCTGGATTATCAGCAGGAGCAGGGGCTTATGAGCTGCCTGCCGCTTGCTATGAATCTTGTGCCGATCAAAAGGGCACTTACCACAACATCTACGGCAATCTTTGTTCCATTTACCACACAGGAATTGTTTATGGGCGGGGAATCCATTTACTATGGTTTAAATGCCCTGTCCAATAATCTGATCATGGCAGACAGAAAGAAACTGAAAAACCCGAATGGTTTGATTTTGGGTACACCGGGTGCCGGTAAGTCATTTGCGGCAAAGCGTGAGATCACCAACGCATTTATCGTGACAAAAGATGACATTATCGTGTGCGATCCAGAAGGAGAGTATTATCCGTTGTTCCGGGCATTTCATGGACAGGTTATCCGCATTTCACCGACCAGCCATGATTATATCAATCCGATGGACATCAATCTGGATTACGCAGATGATGATGACCCACTTTCCTTAAAGTCTGACTTTATCCTGTCTCTTTGTGAGCTGGTAGTTGGTGGGAAGAATGGATTGGAGCCGGTAGAAAAAACAGTTATTGACCGTTGTGTACGTCTGGTGTATCAGGACTTTCTTTCTGACCCAGTACCGGAAAAGATGCCGATCTTAGAGGATTTATATAATCTTCTCCGTGAGCAGAAGGAGCAGGAGGCACAGCGTCTTGCGACTGCATTGGAAATCTACGTTAACGGTTCTCTGAAAGTATTCAACCACAGAACCAACGTGGAACTGAATAACCGCATGGTATGTTTCGACATCAAAGACTTAGGAAAACAGCTGAAAAAACTTGGTATGCTGATCGTACAGGATCAGGTATGGAACAGAGTAACGATTAACCGTTCAGCGAATAAGAGTACCAGATATTACATTGATGAATTTCATCTGCTTTTAAAAGAAGAGCAGACAGCTTCGTACAGCGTGGAGATCTGGAAGCGATTCCGTAAATGGGGCGGTATTCCGACGGGTATCACACAGAATGTAAAAGACCTGCTTGCCAGCCGTGAGATAGAAAATATCTTTGAAAATTCTGACTTTATCCTGATGTTAAACCAGGCATCCGGTGACAGGCAGATTCTTGCAAAGCAGCTGAACATTTCACCACATCAGCTTTCTTATGTTACCAACAGTGGGGAAGGTGAGGGACTGGTCTTTTATGGCAGTACCATTATTCCGTTTAAGGATAAATTTGATAATTCCCTGATGCTGTATGCGTTGATGACTTCTAAGCCGGATGAGGTGGAGAAGCGTAAAAAACTTGGTATCGGAGAAAGAGACGATTAAAAAATATAAAAAACAAAATAGAACAAAAGCAGGGGATGAGCCGGAAAGGATTTCCGGCCTTTTTTCTGCCCAAAAATGAAATGGAGGATTACTACATGAGAGATTATACGAATTTTGAGAGATGCAATGGAGAACCTTGCTGTGTATTTGCAGAGAGGATCTGTGCAGACAATTATAAAGAACTTTTAGAAAAAGGAAAGGACAGTAACGGGGAGGAGGTGTTTGGCGAGATGTTAGATGATCTGCTGTATTTAGCGGAACTGATTGACTTTATGGGGATTACTTCCTGTCTGGCTGCAAGAGGAACATTGAGTGAAAGGCTTACAGATAAGCTGACAGATTCCATTGCAGGACTGGCAGATGAGGTACTGGAAAAATGGGAGAACTATCAGGATAAAGCAGAATAACAGGTAAACAGTAAAGGGGATGGTGAGATTTGCAGGAGCATGAGTATAAGGCGAGAGATAAAACCGTCCAGAAGATGAGCCGTGATGGTCTTAGAGAAGAGAATCTTCGGAATAAAGAAGAAAAAAGGATCACTGGACGGGACATGGATACAGAGGTTTCCCGTAGTGAAAAAAAGGATGAACTGGATTTCAGTAAGAGAAGGCGTGAGCATAGCAATGAAAAAAGGGAAACAGAACATTCGGAGAAGAGTTCCCCAAAAGCCAGATATAGTAGAGAAACTGTACTGGATGAGAAGTCAGAACAAGATATAGATGGAGAACTGGATGGGGAACAAGTAGCCGATGAAAGCACAGCTGCAACGAAATCCGCATTTCGCAGTGAGAGCATCCGTGGACAGCCAAGGGGAGAACGGGCTTATCTGGAAACGGTTGCAGACAGCCGGGATCTCCGTAAGAAAAAGATGGTCAGAGATTATGCGTCAAAAGAAAGACGGAAGGAAAAGGAGGCGTCCGAAGAAAGCAAGACGGCAAAGAGAGAAGCTGCCCGGTACAGGGAAACTTCAGAAGTGGCAGAAGAGTCTCTGGATGGATTTTCGGAGGAGATCAAAGGCAAATCGAAGCGGGAACGTGTGCTGAAAGAACAGCGGAAAAAGAGTTCCAGATTATCGTTTGGCGATGAAAGTGATGGCATGGTACATGGAGCCGGTATCGGTATCCGAAGTTCTGCATCTGCCGTGAAAGATGCTGCGGCTACGGCGGCTCATTGGAAAACCCATGAGGCAGAAGATGATAATGCTGCGGTAGAAGGGGCACACCGAGCAGAGCTTGCAGGAGAAAGCCTTGCAAGAAAATCCATTTATACAAGGGAACGCTTAAAGCAAAGGAGGGAACAGTCAAAAAGACTGAAAGAAAGCGTTCTTGATGAAGCAGAAAAAAGCAGGCTGATGTTTGAATCTGTTTATGGAAATGAAGCAAAAAAGATGGTGAAGAAGGAAGCGGAGCAGAAAAGAAAATCTGCATTGCAAAAGCTGTTCCAGAAGAAACGTTATCAGAAACAGTATCAGGCAGCAAAGCAGAGCAAAAAGGCAAAGGATGTGGCGATTACTTCAGCACAGAAATTTACAGAGAAAGCAAAAGATGCAGTCAAAATGATTGTGGCACAAAATCGTGGGATTTTTGCTACAGTTGCTATCTTTGGATTGATCTTTGTCTTGATTGCAGCAAGTTTTACCAGCTGCAGTGCATCCCTGCAGGGAGCTTCGTCTGCCATTATTTCCACCAGTTATTCCAGTACAGATGAGGACATTTATGCCGCTGAAAATGCATACCGGGCATTAGAAGAAGCCTTAAATACGCAGATCAATCAGATGGAATCCACGCATCCGGATTACGATGAATACCGGTACCAGATTGATGAGATCGGTCATAATCCATATCAGCTGATCTCTTATCTGACAGTTAAATACGGTGGTTTTACTTATGATGAAGTAGCAGAGGAGATAGAGTCCATTTTCCGCCAGCAGTATGGGATTACGACAGATTCTACCAGGGAGACAGTTACCGAAACAAAGACAGTCCGGGTAGGAGAATCACTGGGACAGGTTGTCACCAGTGGGTATTGTAACTGCTCCATCTGCTGTGGGCAGTGGAGTGGAGGACCGACAGCCAGCGGTGCGATGCCGACAGCTAATCATACGATCGCAGTAGATGCATCGAATCCTTTTGTACCGATGGGAACCCATGTCATTATGAATGGTGTGGAATATGTAGTAGAAGATACCGGAGCTTTTGCAAGATATGGTGTTCAGTTTGATGTTTATTATGATAACCATGCAGCAGCTTCCGCACACGGGCACCAGACATGGGAGGCATACATAGCAGACAGCAATGGAAGCCAGGAAGTGCAGGTTACGACAACGAAAGAAGTAAACCGTCTGGATGTGACGATGACAAACCGTAATCTGGATACCATATTGAGAAGCCGCATGACGGAAGAAGAACAGGAAAGATACGATGCGTATAACAAATATTATGGAAATCGTGATTACCTGTTTGACTTAAACAGCATACCCACCGGAAGTGGAGGATTTGGTTATACCATACCGACAGATGCTTTATCTGATCCACAGTTTGCAAAGATGATCCGGGAAGCAGAGAAATATCTGGGAGTCCCTTATGTCTGGGGTGGTTATTCCCCAAGTGGATTTGATTGTTCCGGATTTGTAAGCTGGGTTATCAATAATTGTGGAAATGGATGGAATATTGGAAGATGTACTGCCGATGGACTTCGTTCTCACTGTTCGCAGGTATCTCCATCGGAAGCAAAACCGGGAGACTTGATCTTCTTCCAGGGAACCTATAACACAAGTGGAGCGAGTCATGTTGGAATCTATGTCGGCAATAACATGATGATTCATTGTGGTAAACCGGTGCAATATACCAGTATCGCAAGTGCCTACTGGCAGGAACACTTTATGGCATTTGGTCGTCTGCATTAGAGGAGGTGACAGGCAGATGAACATGAAATTGAAAAAGATTCTGGATGATATTCAGAAAACAGAGGATAAGATTGCAGAGCAGTGACGCTCTTGGAACATACACAGATGATGTTGTAAAATCGGGGACAATAGACGAGCTTGGAAAAGAAAGCTATCAGCTTATAAATGGTGAATTGACCATTGAACAGGGGGCAGAGCTTACAGGGGAATATTTTGAAAAAGGTACTCCGTTTGTACCCACAGATGGCATTACATTGTCAGTTCCTGAGGTTCGCGTGTTCAGGCTCGGACAGGTGTACGGATATGATTATATGGTTCAAAGGCAGTACCATGGTGTTCCAATAGCATATCATGATTATGGAAATTATCAGATATATGGAAATGAGTATAATTTTGAAGAGGATATCAAACATGCATATGTAGTGGATTCTGATGGAGTCAGTGCTTATGCGGGAGTTAACGATTCGGAACCGCTGGAAAATTTGTATTCGTCGGATGAGATATTGGGAATAAAGGATGCCGCAGATATTTTAAGCGGGAAGATGGCAAAGTTTTTAAATGTTGATGTACAAAGTGTATGTCTTACATATGTACCGCTTAATTTGGAAGATGGTTCTGAGTGCAAAATATATCTTCCGGCATGGCAGTTTGACGGAATAAACAGGACTAAGGACGAAAACATCAGGATGTATCTTGATGCATTTACAGGAGAGGTCTATTACTATACCTATGGGGAGGCGGCTTAGTATGATAAGGGCGGAAATGAAAAAATATCTGTATTTTCCGTATCTGCTTCTTGCGGTCATAGGATGTGTTGTACTTGCTTTTAGCGCAAATGCGGATTATGATCCGTCAGGCAGTGCCGTGTCGGTATTTAGGCTTGCAATAACCGGCATTGCACATAAAAGTGAGCAGCCGATAGAATACAGCGCACTTTTTATGTGGATAAAAGGGATGAATGGCTGGCTTCCGCTTATACTGCCGCTTTT
>OKVP01001147.1_pt1 | contig 11022 bp, 6 predicted proteins | sample 1604821 | NCBI WGS metagenome assembly OKVP01 (sample SAMN01760946, study PRJEB22395) | human gut metagenome | reverse complement strand
GCCGTGACGTGCATATCCACCGTAAGTATCTACGATAATCTTACGTCCGGTTACACCAGAGTCACCGTTTGGTCCACCGATAACAAAACGTCCGGTTGGGTTGATGAAGAACTTCGTCTCATCGTCGATCATATCCTGTGGAAGGACTGGATCAAATACATATTTCTTGATATCCGCATGGATCTGCTCCTGCGATACATTCTCGTCATGCTGGGTAGAAAGTACAACTGCCTCTAATCTGCAAGGCTTTCCGTTCTCGTCATACTCTACCGATACCTGTGTCTTACCATCTGGTCTTAAATAAGGAAGTGTGCCGTTCTTACGAACTTCTGTCAGCTTTCTTGCAAGCTTGTGTGCCAATGAGATTGGATATGGCATAAGCTCTGGTGTCTCGTTTGTTGCATAGCCGAACATCATACCCTGATCGCCAGCGCCGATTGCCTCAATCTCCTCATCGGACATATGATTTTCCTTTGCTTCGAGTGCCTTGTCAACACCCATTGCGATATCGGTTGACTGCTTGTCAAGTGCAACGATCACACCACAGGTATCACAGTCAAATCCGTACTTTGCACGGTCATAACCGATCTCACGAATTGTCTCACGTACGATTGTCTGAATATCGATCTGTGCCTTTGTTGTGATCTCACCCATAACAAGTACCAGTCCGGTTGTTACGGCTGTCTCACAGGCAACACGGCTCATAGGATCCTGCGCTAAAAGCGCATCTAATACGGCATCACTGATCTGGTCACAGATTTTGTCAGGATGGCCTTCGGTTACTGATTCTGAAGTAAATAATAACTTCTCCATTTGTTCCTCCTTTGGAATGCATTTGTCTATGGTTCTTTGTCTCTTTTTCAGCGGCAATTCATAAAAAATAAATCCGGCTGCAAGCAACCGGATTTGAAAGTCGTTATCAAATCTTCTTATTGCTCGACAACTTAATCTAAGTATCGCTCAGGTCGGCACCTTCCGTCTCCGGGGTTGCCGTGGCTTCTTCGTCCCTTATGACTCCACCACTCTGAATAAGAGAGACATGTTTAACATATATCATATATTTCTAATTGTCAATGGTTTTATTTGCTAATTTCGTTGTATTTGCGCATATTCTGGCGATTTTCATTCCTGTGTTTCATGCTTTTTACGGATAAATCGAATCAGCACCGCAACAAGCATCAGAATTAGCACGCCCACTGCTGCGCCACAGCTATCGAGCAGCACGTCCTTTACCTGTCCGCTCCGTCCAGGAACAAACAACTGATGAAACTCATCCGTCGCCGCATACACCGTCGCAGTTCCCCACGCGAATAACGCAGACACCTTTCGTTTTCTTCGGGCATCCAGCCATACACCACAGAGCAGCATTGCAAAGACGGCATACTCCGTCGCATGTGCCAATTTTCGGATCGGATGATCGACCTTCGCTGCAAACGCAAGCTGTGCTTCCTCCGACCAGTTCTTAAAATCCGGATGTACAATGCGTCCAAACTCCATACCGACCGTATAACTGTCCTCCGTCGATTCCTCGCCATTTCTGGCAGAGAAACAGAAGATCATAATCGCGAACAGTACCGACAATACAAGAAACACAATCTGCCGTTTCGACAGCCTCCCCGACTGCGTCTGTTTATCCTTAGATATGCTTCTTGATTGCATCTGCCAGTGCCTTCAAGGATTCTGATTCTGTCTCGCCCTGCTTCCATGTCACCTGTACGTCATCCCCTGCGTGACGTGGAATCACATGCATATGGAAATGATGCACAGTCTGTCCAGCTACTTCGCCATTGTTCTGCACGATATTCAGGCCCTCGCAGCCAGTCTCTTCCTGTACCGCTTTCGCAACGTGGGTTGCAAGCGAAAATACCTTGCCTGCAGTCTCCTCATCAAGCTGGTAGATATTATCGTAGTGCTCCTTCGTCAGAATCAGCGCATGTCCCTGATTGGCTGGTGCCAGATCCAGAATTACACGGCACTCTGGTGTCTCATATACCGTTGCAGATGGAATCTCTCCATTTGCGATCTTGCAGAAAATACAATCATCTTTTTTCATCTTTACTTACTCCTTTTTATTTTAACTACTTATACTTTACCATTTCTGATAAAGCATGGCATCGTTTTGCTCTTAGACCTGGTATCCACGTTTTTCGTAGTTTACACCCTGTATACTCTCGTTCAGGGTTCCTTTCCCATAGGTAAGTCCAGCGTACACCTGATGTACATTCTGCATCACAGCGCCCTCGTTGTCAAGTTCGTGTAAATGTACAAATCCGACACGTAAATCATCGACCATCTGCACACATCGATCCAGTTCATCCGGCTGTCTGCGTACTTCCGAGCGCACAAGCTTCCCATAGATAAATCGCAAAATGGCAATCACATTTCTTCCAAGCGGATCTTCCTTCGAGAAACATTCAATCAGCTCCTGCATCGCACGACGCGCCTGCCCAATCGTTTGCAGGTATGTGGTCATATTCTCCGCTTCGTACGCTGCCATCGCATCCATGCCGTATGTATGAAATATATCACATAGCACCAGAATCAGACCGCTGTGGTTCTCCTGACTGATGCGCCGTGTGAATTCCTGTTTTTGTTCCTGTGTCATGGTGGTTTCCTCATATTCCTGTCTTATACATATTATCCCAATCCGGTCTGCGCCGCCTACTGCAGCAGCTGTAACAGCGATTCCGGTCTGTCGTTCGCCTTCTGCATCATGGAGATTGCCGCCTGCGACAAAACCTCCTGCTGCGTATATTCTGTCATCTCCTCAGCCATATCCGTATCCATGATCCGCGAATAAGCCTCCGTGATACTCTCACTTTGCACTTCGAGATTCGAATGCACATCATCCAGCCGGTTCTCATACGCACCCAGCTTCGAACGTGCAGCCGAAACTTTCTTCACTGCCTCATCAATGATATCAACTGCCTGACTTGCATATTCATGTGTGTACATGATCAACTCATCCACGCCAAGTGATTTTGCATTCAGCTCTGGAATGTCGATGGCTAACTGCTCACCCTCGTTGGAACCTGTCTGTATTACCATCGTTCCAGCCGACAGCACTTCGATCTCTGCTGTTACAGCTCCACCATTTTCGGCAACAGCGCCCGGATCTGCTTCAATCGTCATAGAGAAGCCGCTTCGGTCTGTGACTTCAATCTTATTTCCATTTGTCTTCAAAGTTGCAGTCGTAGAAAATCCATCTTCTGTGATGTTCAAAGCTGCCTGACAATCCTTGCCCTGCATCATCGTGCCATCTGTCACTCCAAACACCGCTGCCAGCTCCGGATTTCCCACAGAGATGCTGATTTTCTCACTGCTGCCATATCCCTTTGTGCGGAACACCACCGGTGCTCCACTGTCAAAGCTCTCCTCTGTCGTTCCGTCATTCGACGCAAAGACATCAATATTGATCTTGGCAAGGCTGGTCTGGATCTTTCCATATACATCCTCCATCGTCATGCCTTCCTCGATCTCGATTGCAAATCCATTTACCTTCAAAGTTCCTGCCTGCTCTTTTGTGATCACGGCTGTAGAATAGGTAAATCCTGTCGTCATAGATGCCTGCTCTGCATCGGCTGTGACATTGATCGAATAAACACCCGTGCTTACCTCTGATGAAATGTATGTTGCTTTCACACCATTGACGCTGGACAGAGAACGTCTCGTCAGATCCCCATTCAGCAGTGTCTGTCCGTTAAATGCGGTCGTATCGGAAATCTGTGTCAGCTCAGCCGCCAGGGAATCAATCTCCTCCTGAATCGCATCACGATCGACCTCATCATTGACATCGTTTGCCGCCTGCACAGCCAGTTCCCGCATACGTCCTAAAATGCTGTGCATCTCCTCCATGCCGCCCTCTGCGGACTGGATCACAGAGATACCATCGTTAGAATTCAAAGCCGCGCGGTCAAGTCCCCGGATCTGTGCACTCATCTTCTTTGAAATCGCAAGTCCTGCCGCATCATCTGCCGGGCTTGTAATCTTATAACCAGAAGAAAGTCTGGACATCGACTTTGCAACTTTATTATTTATTTTACCGAAATTCGTCGTGGCATTCATCGCCAGCGCATTATAATTAATTCTCATGGTCTGCCTCCTTAAACTCGTTCGTTATGCTTCAGCTATCCAAATGTCTGCTTCTTATCCGGCATCATGTCCGCGGCACATTATACGTCCGCATCCCGGTTTTACTATGTTATATATCGGTAAGTTTCGCCATAGCCTTAACGAAGAATATTGCCGCCCGACACAGTTTTTGTGTGTCCGCTCCCCCGTTCGTTCCACGCGCCGCTGTACGGCTTTCTCCAAGCGCAACTGCCGCATCCGCATATTCACTTCCGGCAAGCAGTTCCCGGAACGCATCCGTCTGTCCAGCAAGCCATGTATTCGCCTCCGAGGAACCGCCAAGAATCTCACCCGTGCATGTTCCCGCTTCGTCCATCCGGATCTGCGCCTGCAGCATACCATGCACCCCTGCCGCCATCCGGATCGTGATGCCGCGGGCTTCTACTCCGCCCGTCTGCATCGTCAGATTCACTACCTTCATACCTGACTCTGTCTCAACCGGGAGCTGATACTGCCTTCTGCCCGCCATGGCTCCCAATATTCGGAATCCTGCCTGCACGACCTTCATGCCCTGCAGCTGATCTGATGTTATATTTCCTTCTTCTGCCTGATCATACATCTGCTCTACCATCTGTTGCCGGATATCCGCATACATCTGCGCCAGATCTGCGTCTGCTTCGATCTGTTTCAGCAGCATCTCCGATTCAAACGGCAACGCAATCTCCTCTCCTGTGAGGGACTTCGCCATAGCATCCGTCTCTGCGTCAACTGCATCCTCCTTCGTATGGTCCTGCCATCCAATCTGCTTCCATACCTGTGATGCAAATGTATAGAAATTCATGGACGCCTGATGATTGACAGCTTCTGCTTCCGGTCCTACCGACATTCCCTGCAGTATATAATCCGCCGCTTCCAGATTCTGTGCGCTCTCTTCAATATCATTTGCCTGCAGAAGCTGTTCTGCCTGTGCAAGCATCGGAGAATCAGAGATTTTCTCCCATGGGTTTTTATATTCTTCCTGCGCAGCCATCGGTTCATTTCGGCTCATATATTCATCTTTCTCTCCCATGCGGAGCTGTCCGGTCCAGTTACCATCCGCACCAACCCGTCCCGCATATGCACGCGCGATCTGATCATCCATCTTCTCCCCACGTGTCTGCAGATCCGCAAGCATACCGAACGAATCATCGACCACAGCCTCCATCCCGGCGGCCTTCCGGCTTCGCATCGCAGTAATCAGATTACGCACGGTAAGCCGGCTGTTGTTCGCGAACAGATACCCGGCTTCCCGGTCGCCGGATTTCTCTAACTGCTTAAATACCCGGTACACCCCGATATATCCTGCGCGTTCCTCGCTGCTGATCTGTCCACGCTTCTCTACATCACGCAGATACGTTGCAAAATCGTCTGTCTCCTTCACACCTGCTTTGTAATTTTTGTCCCACAGTGTCTGATTGAGTTCATCGACTGTCATATCAAGCGGGTTGATACCATCCCGGATCATAGACAGCACCGCATTCGGATGGCATGCGGCAAGCATATCATTGACCGCTCTGTCATACTCTATGATCTGTGCGATATTTTCCTCCGTGATTTCCATGCGGTTATACCCGAGAATCTGTACCGCTCGTGTATGTTCCTCATCCACCGGCAGCTCCATATCTGTCAGTATATCTTCGATATTTGAAAATGCTTTGCGGATACTATCTCCCATATCCGCACGCGGGGCTGTACCAAGTGCCTCATATCCGCGCTCCATCGCTGCGAAATCAACGGAACGCCGGATCGTCTGTGTCGATATATCTGCCACCCCATCCGGCACATTGTTATCGGACATCCGGCGTTGCATATCCCCCGCCTGTCCACCGATCTGGTGTTCTTCCTGTACAAGCTTCGCAAATCCATGTACCGTCACCGACTGCAGCGCGTCCGTACCCGCCAACACGCCAAGCCTTGTTGCCGGTGCCGTGCCAATCGTCTGCAGATCTGCCTGCATCTGCTGATAGATTGCCTTGTTTTCTTCGGTTGGCGCAACACCCTGCTTCGCAAACATCTCCTGCGTAAGCTGTGCCTCTGCATTTCGCAGCTTCGCCACCACCTGCGCCAGTTCACGAGTATCAATATTGATATCCACGGAGAGCATCCGTACCGCAACACTCTGTGTCATGGAGAGCCGGATCTCCTCTAACTGCCGCAGTGCCGTTACCTCCCGCAGCGTCTGATTCTGTATGTCGGAACCTGCGCTCCGGCCATCCTGTAACTGTGTACCCTTATCCGCGGTTTCGTCGTATGCTCCCACCGGCTGTCCACCGGTCTGTCCATCCCGTACCCCATCATAATGCGCCGCCACCAGCGCAGCGATTGTAAGCGGCCGCTCTGTACGTACTGCCTGTGCCACATCCTCTGCTGTAATCGAAGCTGCATCCTGTCTGAGCTTTGCCGCTCTCGTCTCAAGCTCCTGTGTCTGCCGCTTCTCTGCCTGCTGTGCCGTCGGCAGTTCACCGATATCCTTCCCGATCTGCGCCTGCATCTGCATATAAGCCCGCACGGAATCCGTCGTGACCGGAATATCATTTGCCAGAAGCAGATTTGCCCCGGCCATACTTGTTTCATCCACGACAAATCCAGCCTGCATGATCACATGTGCGAGCTGCGCCTGCAAGCCGGAATCTGCATTTCCATCTTCACCCGAAGCATACACCGATTGTCCAGCGCTCTGCTGCGGCCTGGATATTGTCTGTTGTGCAGCCTGTTTCGCCGCATATGCGGTGTCTCCTCCCAATTCATCCACCGCGGCAATCTCTCTTTGTCCACTGTAATGCGCCTTGTAGAGTGTCTCCTGCGTGAGTGGCTGCCGATTCTTCAACAGGTACAGAATGTCCTTGTTCCCCACCTGCAGCTTCACATCTGTCCCGGCTATCTGCGCCCCGCTACTTGTAAAAACCAGATTCGAGGCGTCTCCCTCCTCGATCTGCGCCTGCGCGAGCACATTTACAAGCGCGTCCTTACGCGCATCTGCACGCATGGAAGTAACCAGCCCTTCTATGTCCGAAAGCGATGCCGAAGCGACATCCACGCCCATCATACGAAGCTTCTTTATCTCCTCGGAAGTAAGGGAACGCGCAATCTCCCGTGCATCTGCACGCGCCTGTTCTTCGTCGCTTGTCTCTTCCTGCTGTTCCTGCTTCGCCTTCTCCTGCATGTCCTTGCGGTACTCATTGAAATTATCCATGACCGTCTGCGCATTCGTGTCGACCGAAGAATTCCTGTCGTACTGCACCTGCCCGACCTTCTCGAAGGCATCGAGCTGATCGACCGAAGCAGTCTTCATCTTTGTTCCACTGTAAGCATTTGCACTGTCACTATACGCTTTGATGGCATCCTGTGAATTTTTGATATTGATATTCTGCATAAAATGCTCCTTGCATCATTAATTTGTATGATATTATTCCTATCTTGCATCGTTCCGGTTGCCCGAACTGGTTCTCTGTCTTTTATATCGGCACAGTCCGCCCAATCATTAAGAAGCTGCATGGTGTCTGAAGCACAATGTCCAAGACGCAATGCCTGAAGCACAATGTCTGAAACGCAATGTCCAAGACGCAATGCTTGGTGTTTGCATGAAGATTAAATGCAAAAAGCATGGACGGCTCATTATGAACCAACCATGCTTTTTCATTACTATCTCATGCGCATCTGTCACTGCTTACCGGTACAAGCACATGTATAATATTTCATCATTTAATTGAAAAATGGTGTCCCGGGTGCTACCGTCCCATCATAGATCAGACCGGTTTCCGGCAACTTCCCTGCGTTACTATCAACCCGCATATTTGCGACCTGTTCTTTGGATAGTTTCATGTCAGCCGGAAGCTTATCATATGAATCTGAATACCACCAGTTTCTTCCGTAATACGACTTCACTGCATACCAGCCACCTCGTTGCGCATCATATTCATACAGGACATCCTGTGTGACGGTTTTGCCGGATGCATTTGTAAATGTTTTATTCCGGACAAGAATATCCGAAGTCGGATGCTGTGCATAAGTTGCCTTCAGGTCAATACGGTTATTCTTATTGACATATCTTCCGTCCACCCATACATCCTCCATATGGTGGACGCCGCTTCCAACACCTGTATATGCACTCACATACGTATATGCCGTTCCATATCCCCAGCCCTCAGCAGCAACCTTCAGCCAATTGCCTGCGCCAATCTTTTTCTCAAATTCATCTCCGGACAACTGATTCCGATATGTCTGTAACTCATCGGTCGATTGTTTCTCATATTGATGAATTTTCCTTTCCAGTTTATCGAGGGACGAAGAAAATGCGTAATCATTCGCTCCACCGTCAAAGGTAAATAAACTTTCAATATATTTGGACATAACCGGATCCGTATTTCCGTTTCCGGCACCACCATATGATTTCGTTGTTCCGTTCCATGTTACATCGACCAGATAATGCGCCGAGCCTGACGAAACCGTACAATCCGGCTGCAACGCTTTCGCTACATTCGCCATAACGCCCGGAACTCCTACGGATGACAACACCATCGGATGAAGGTATTCCAGGAACATCATCTCATCCGCCGACTGCCACATCGAATAGTGTTCATTCAAAGACAATTCCGGGTATGGAGATGTTGCCAGCAGCGGATACGGGCGATTCGGATCCGGCTTCGATGTGTCAACGATGTTTTTCGGATAGACAGAAAGCCGCCCCAACGCTGAGTTCACACTTTGCAGATTGTCGAACAATCCTTTTGATTTATCCGTGTAATTGTTAATCAGATAATCGGTCAGACTCTCCACCGATTTGCAGGAAACCTGAACCGGTGTATCCGTATAAACCGGCATTGTTGAATACGACACATTTCCCGAATAAGTGACTTTATAGGCACGATCAGCCTGCTGCAATGTATATGCTCCGCCATCGGAACCCGATTCAGACATCTCGAATATATATCCGCCCTTCACACGTCCGGTTTCTTTATTCTCGTATTTGACATCGAAAAATCTCCGGGTCGTCGGGATAAGATAAGCTCCTTTTCCGGCCTTATACTTACTGTTTTTATCCTCAAAACGAACATAGGAAACATCCGGATTATTCGTCTTCACATAGAAATACTCATTGAAAGGCTCCAGCAGAGGAACGATTTCATATGAATATCTGGTAACATCGTTCTTGTTTGCTCCGGTTGAACCCGTTGAACCCGATGTTCCGTTTGAACCGGTGCTTCCGTTTGATACCGGATTTTCCGGCAAAGCAATTTCAGGCCGGTTCACAAAACCCGTTCCAACTGTAGATACGATACCTGCAACATTTCCCGGAGCCGCCCCGTTCTTTTGAACAAGAACGATCTGGATTGCCTCTAACCTTTTTGCATATCCGGCCGTTCCAGCAGCTGCTCCATTTCTTGTCCATCCAAGCCAGCCATACGACTGTGCATGTACGCGGTAATAAACATCATAGTGATTGGCAAGTTCTCCAGTAAGGTAAATCTGGATTGCCTCCAGCCGTTTTGCCTGCCCGCTTGTTCCGGACATCTCGCCATTCATTCTCCAGCGGGACTCCCAGCCATAGCTTTGTACATGCGTACGATATGTAATGTTGGTCGTCTCCCGACCTCCGACATTCACATCAGAGGCGCCATTGAGCGATACGTAGTTTCTCCCATACCTGCTTACGATACCATTGACATTATTCTGAACCGTTGTTCCCCTTGCGACAACAACAATCTGAATTGCCTCCAACCGCTTAGCAAGCCCTGCTGTTCCGGCTGCCTGTCCATTTTTTGCCCAGGCAAGCCAGCCATATGACTGTGCATGCACACGATAATAAATATCGTAATTCTGTGCATTTGCACCGGTTAACTCAATTTTAATCGCTTCCAGACGCTTTGCTTCGCCCTGTGTTCCGCTCATCTCACCATTCGAAACCCACGGGAGCCAGCCATATGTCTGGCAATGTGTTGTATAACGGACCCCCAGATTATCTCCGGAGACTGTGATCCGGATTCCTTCCAGCCGTTTTGCTTTTCCGCTTGTTCCGGAGGCTTCTCCATCACGCTTCCATGCAGATTCCCAACCAAATGTCTGAACGTGTGATTTGTATTGTACCGAAACCCCTGCGGCTTCCACATTTTGAACCGGGACATATGCAAATACAGACAGCACCATCACGATTGAAAGCACAAGTGCCCATACTCTTCTCTTATTCATAAATAACCCTCCCTTGTCACCACACGCTTACGCGGTATAGATCTTCTCCGTCACCGTATGAGATTCACCCGGTGCAAGCTCCGTTGTTTTTGCAAATCCAGTAAGAACCTTATCTGCCTTTCCAAGCTTACCCTGTGGAGCTTCCACATAGACCTGAACAACATCTTTTCCTTTCTTTAAACCGACATTTGAAACAGTTACATGAAGTGTAAACTGCTGTTTCTCCGGCTCATTTGCAAATACAACGACTGACTTTTCAAATGTTGTGTAGGACAGACCATATCCAAACGGATATCTGACGCTGTCCTTTGCGAAAGTCTCAAAATAACGATATCCGACATAGATATCTTCACTGTAATAATTCTTATCCGGATCACCAAAATATGGTGTAGAAGGATAATCAGCAACTTTATATGCGATCGTGTCTGTCAGATGACCGGATGGTGAAACAGCTCCTGTTAATACATCTGCCGTTCCAAGTCCGCCGACCATGCCGCCCTGCCATACATACATAACGGCTTCCGGCTGGTAACGGTCTGTAAAACTCATATCGAGCAGGCCGCCAACATTTAATAAAACTATCATCTTATCAAAGTTCTTTCTTACTTTTGTGAGCAGATCTTCTTCCACATCTGTAAGCTGATAAGAGCCCTTGGTATCACTTGCATCCTTATCCTCGCCTGCTGTACGTCCGATGATCACGATAGCTGTCTCTGATCGCTTGCC
>OKVP01001143.1_pt1 | contig 11037 bp, 15 predicted proteins | sample 1604821 | NCBI WGS metagenome assembly OKVP01 (sample SAMN01760946, study PRJEB22395) | human gut metagenome | reverse complement strand
AATGGAGCTTCAGGTAATGGATTTAAATCTATTCGGATTGGAATTCGAGCGCAGGTACAGCATTTGAAGGCATACGCATCAACAGAAAATCTGAAACAGACATGTGTAGATGGAAGATATAGTCTTGTGACAAAAGGTGTTTCACCATATGTGGAATGGCTTGGACAGAAAGAAAGTCCAACTGGAGCAGGATGGGCTACAGGTGCAAATTATGGTTATAACATAGTTAATCTTTATATAAAACCATTATTGAACACAAGTAAATAATAAGTTATAATAGGATTTTGCATGAGAGAAAAACATGCAAAATCCTATTTTTATGTGAAGAATAGGCGATAAACATTGTATCTTGAAGTAAAATTTGGTATGCTATAGGTTAGAGTTAAAAAAGATGTAATATTTTGTAACAATTTTATATTGTACAAATGGAGGTTGAGTATGAAAAAAGGATGGGGACTTCAAAATTCCAGAAGCAGAATGATTGCTTTGTTTATCGTGGACATGCTTACTGTGGTTTTGGATTCTTACTTAGCGATTATATTGCGCTTTAAATTGGATAATATCTGGGTACCAGAGGAGTATATGAGCAGTGTAGAACACTACATGATTATAAATGTGATTACGACGGTAATTATCTTTTTACTGTTAAATCTGTATAACCGAGTGTGGTCCTATGCCAGCTTATATGAGATGCTATTGATTGTGTGTGCGGCAATGCTTTCAACAGCGTTTCAGGCGTTTGGATTTAGTTTATTGTATTTACCGATCCCAAGAAGCTATTATTTCTTCTACTTTATTTTGCTTAGTATTACTACACTAATTACTCGTTTTTCGTATCGAATTTTACACACGATGCAGAATGGAATTAAAAAATCAGCAAAGCATTCCCGGAATACGATCGTAATCGGAGCTGGTGAAGCGGGAAATATGATCATTAAAGAGCTAAAAAGCAGTAAGTACCTGAATCAGAAAGTTGTATGTGTGATTGATGATAACCCGTTTAAAAAGGGAAAATATATTCACGGAATCCGGATTGTCGGTGGAAGGGATATGATTCAGGAAGCAGCAAAAAAATATGATGCAGAAGAGATCATCCTTGCGATTCCATCGGCAGGAAATAAAGCTACCCGTGATATTTTGAGAATTTGTAATCTTACAGATTGTAAACTTAAAATTTTGCCGGGAATGTATCAGCTCATCAATGATGAAGTTGGGGTGTCAAACCTGCGAGAAGTATCCATTGAGGACTTGCTTGGAAGGGATACCATCAATATTGATATGGAAAGCGTTGGACAGTATGTAAGTAATAAACGAGTACTGGTTACTGGTGGCGGTGGATCGATAGGCAGTGAGCTTTGCCGCCAGATTGCTGCACACAATCCGAAGCTTCTGATTATATTTGATATCTATGAGAATAATGCATATGAGATTCAGCAGGAACTGATTCGAAAATATCCCAATCTGAAGCTGGAAGTATTAATTGGATCTGTTCGTAATACAAGCCGAATTGAAAGTGTAATGGAATATTATCGTCCAGATGTTGTATTTCATGCAGCAGCACATAAACATGTGCCGCTTATGGAAGACAGTCCGAATGAAGCAATTAAGAATAATGTATTTGGAACCTATAAAACTGCAAGAGCAGCGGACAAGTATGGTGTAAAGAAATTCGTACTTATTTCTACAGATAAAGCCGTAAACCCAACAAATATCATGGGAGCTTCGAAGCGCATGTGTGAGATGATCGTGCAGACATTTAGTAAGTATTCCAGAACAGAATATGTAATTGTACGGTTTGGAAATGTACTTGGAAGTAATGGTAGTGTAATACCACTTTTCAAGAAGCAGATGGAAGCAGGCGGACCAGTTACAGTTACGCATCCAGATATTATTCGTTATTTTATGACGATTCCGGAAGCGGTATCGTTGGTATTACAGGCTGGAGCTTATGCTCATGGTGGAGAAATCTTTGTGTTGGATATGGGAGAACCGGTAAAGATTGCCGACCTCGCAAAGAATTTGATTCGGCTTTCCGGATATACGCTTGGTGTGAATATGGAAATTAAATATACGGGCTTAAGACCAGGTGAAAAGCTATATGAAGAGTTACTGACGAAAGAAGAAGGGCTTCAGAAGACGGCGAATGATTTGATTTTTATTGGGAAACCGTTGGAGTTTGATGAGGTACATTTCTTAAGCCAGTTAAGAGAGCTTGAAAAAGCGGCGATGGAAGAAAGTCCGGATATTAAAGAAATAGTTGCCGGAATCATTTCAACGTATCATATCAGACCGGAAGATAAGAAGAGAGATAGTGAAGCTTTTCAGGAACTGGTGAGTCTGGGACGAATCAGTCATGAAGGACCGAGCGTGGAAACGGATCATACAACTATTTAAGTGTAGTTTGGAGGAATAAAATCATGAAAATGTCATTGGTAGTACCTTGTTACAACGAAGAAGAAGCAATTCCTATTTTTTATAGAGAAGCTTTGAAAGTAATAGAACAGTTGAAAGATGAGTTTGAATTTGAGTTTTGCTTCGTGGATGATGGAAGTAAAGATGGAACATTACAGTGTTTCAAAAATTTGCGAGTAAAGGATGAAAGAGTTCATTACGTTTCGTTTTCAAGAAACTTTGGAAAAGAATCTGCATTATATGCCGGATTACAGCTTTCAACAGGAGATTATGTTGCAACATTGGATGTGGATCTGCAGGATCCACCGTCACTGCTGCCGGAAATGTGGAAAACAATTAAAGAGTCAGAAGGTAAAGAAGATTATGATTGCGTTGCTACGAGAAGAGTTAACCGGGCAGGGGAACCGCCTATCAGGTCTTTTTTTGCGAGAATGTTTTATAAGATAATCAATAAAATGTCATCAACAGAAATTGTAGATGGCGCAAGAGACTTCCGATTAATGAAGCGCAAAATGGTGGATGCTATTTTGAAAGATGCCGAATATAACAGATTTACGAAAGGAATTTACAGTTGGGTGGGATTTCATACAAAGTGGATTGCCTTTGAAAATGTGGAAAGAAGCGCAGGAGAGACAAAATGGTCTTTTTGGAAACTGTTTTTGTACTCAATTGAAGGAATTTTAGCATATTCTACAGCACCTTTAGCGATTGCATCTGTGTTTGGAATTGTATTTTGCGGAGTTTCGTTTATATCTATGTTAGTGATAATTATTAGAGCATTAGCATTCGGAGATCCGGTTGCTGGATGGCCGTCATTGGTAACAATAATATTCTTTTTAGGTGGAATCCAGCTGTTATGTCTTGGAATTATGGGGTTGTATTTATCGAAGACATATTTGGAAACAAAAAAAAGACCTATTTATATTGTGAGAGAAAGCGAGTAAGAAATAAATGCAGATAAAGAAGGGATTCAATAAGCTTATTGATAGGGTTGAAAAGACGAATATATATATCATATTTGCAGTGATTTTATTTGTGCAAATTGTATTTATGTTATATTACTGTAATATGAAACAGGGTTTTTTTGTAGATGAAATATGGTCGTATGGATTGTCAAATAGTTATTATCATGCACAGATATGGGAAGATAATGGTTTGGATAATGTAAAAATAGAACCAGAGATATTTAAGTCGTATTTAACAGTGAATAAGGGAGAAGAATTTTCATATGGATCTGTAATTTACAATCAAACGCACGATGCGCATCCGCCTCTTTTTTATATGGTATTGCATACAATATCGTCGTTTTTTCCTGGGAAATTTAGTAAATGGTTTGGATTGATTCCAAATGTAATCTATTTTGCGATTGCAATGTATTTACTGTTGAGAGTAGCTAGATGCATTTCAAAGAAAAATATTTTTAATATTTTAGTATTAGTGTTATATGGATTTAGTATTGGAGCAGTTAATTCGGTGACATATGTAAGAATGTATATGTTACTAACTGTATGGTGTCTATTCTTTTTGCTGGAAAATATTCAAATTTATAAAGAGGAAAAAATAACAGTGAAAAGATTTGTGTTATTATGTATAGCTACTTTTGGAGGATTATACACACATTTCTTTTTTATTATTTTTGCCTGTCCTATTGTTGGACTTATGCTTACTAAGGTTATTAGAGAAAGAAACCTGGGGTGGAAAGTATTTTTAAAATATTCAATAGCTGGTGGAATAGGGATTATATGTGCATTTGGCACATTTCCAACATATTTAAGAAAACTTTCTGGAAAGGATGGAAATGCTAATAGTTCTTTGACACATACAAATATGCGTAATTTTAGTGATTGGGGAGAACGCATAAAAATATATTGGAAAGACATTAGTTCAGAATTGTTTGGAAGTTTGTGGAGTGTTATTCTTATATTATTTTTAGTTTTATTAGTTGGGTATAGGGTCTGCAATATATTGTATAAAATCAAAATTGAAAAAAAAGAAAAGAAGATACAATTAATTATTGAAAAAAAGCCTATTTCAGGAAAAAAAATAATAGAAATAAAGCAAAGCTATATTATTGCTATAGGTATATTATTAGTTATAGTATTCTATTTTTTATTGGTATGTAAAATTACAGTATTTTCTTCAAATAGGTTTATGATGTGTATTTATCCATTAATTGTGCTGGAAATGAGTATATTAATTTGGAGAACTATTACATGTATGACAAGAAAAAAAGTAATGCAAAGAGTTGTATTAGGATTAATATGTATTTTTATAGTTGGTATAACATATTTTGCGAATGATCCGGAATATATTTATGAAGAAAAGGGGGGGAACGAACAAGTTCTTCAAGAATATACGGAGTTACCGGTAATATATATATATGCATCGCAGCATAGGATATTAGATAATGCATTAAATCTTATGAATTGTAAAAAAGATATATATCAGATTGATTTAGATAAAATTAAGCAGAATATAAAGAAAGTAGATGCATCAGAAGATGAAATGATTATTTATGTGGATACCTTAGTAAATGATTATGGTTCTTCGGTAGATGAATGTTTAAAATATGTGAAACAAGAATTAAATTATAATAAATCGGAATTACTTGGTACGGATGATATGAGTAATATTTATCTTTTGAAACGATAAATATATAAAAGCTAAGTTGTAAAATCAAGTGCGACAAGGGTTAATAACTCTATCGCACTTGATTTTTTATTATAGAAAATATGAGTGCTACAAGAGAATTAAAAAACTCTTGTAGCACTTTTTATTTTGCCAATTTTTAAGGAAAGGTGGGCGGAAACGTGAAAAAAGGAGATAAGCGTATTACATACGCCGACAGACAGAAGATTGAAGCAATGGAGCGAACCGGGGCAAAGGTTACAGATATTGCAAAGGCGGTTGGGTTTCACAGAGCAACGATTTATAACGAATTGAAGCGTGGGGGAACACCATACCGGGCAGAAGTAGCACAGAGAAGTTTATAAATGCCAGGCGGCAGCAATATAGAAAGGAACTCAACATGGATATATCAAAATGGTTTTACAGACCGCACTACACAACGCCGGAACTTGATAAAAAGATTGAAGATGTGGAAAAGGCGTTGGGGTTCAAATTGTTTATATGGCAAAAAACATATATAGAATATGGCGTTTTTAGACAGTACGGGGAAACGACCGCCAAAATATTAAGATTGCTTATAACACCGGGGAAAATAGTTGATTTCACAGAGCGACCAAGGGGAGATAGAGAAAGATTTTTTAGAAAAGAACTTTTAGAAGTGAAAGCAAAGTTAAATGCCGCCGGAGTTCAGACCAACGAAGTCTACACAAATAAAAAGGACTTATACAGAGCAATGAACGAAAGGACGGGCGGCAGCAGATGAAAAGAAAATTAAAGGTTAATGACTTTTTTTGTGGATGCGGCGGAATGGGTATTGCATTTAAAAATGCCGGGTATGAAATAGCCGGGGCATGGGACTTTGATAAATACGCCGTGGAGAGCTACCGGGCAAACGTAGGGGACCATGTACAGAAAGCAGACATTAAGGAATTACACCAAGCAGACATCCCACAAGCGGATGTGTGGGCGTTTGGTTTCCCATGCCAGGATTTGAGCGTTGCCGGAAAGCAACGGGGCATGATTTTAAAATGCGAGGATTGCGGCGAGGAAATAGAGATAAACCCGGAAGAGTACACGGGCAACACCATTTGTCCTAAGTGCAGCAGTAACAATTTTAAGGCGGCGAGCCGTAGCGGATGTTTCTTTGAAATGATGCGATTGCTTGAAGAAACAGAGAGAGAGAGAGAGAGAACACGCCATGCCGGCCGTTATCATTGCGGAGAACGTGCGAGGATTACGCCCGTATTTGCCCGTGTTACGCCTTGAATATGAACGCCACGGGTACACGGCACATATTGAAATGTTTAATTCCAAATATTGGAACGTGCCACAGAACCGGGACCGTTACGCAGTAGTAGGGACCAGGAACAAAAAGAACCTATCATTTACATTTCCAAAAGAGCAACACGAATTTGTACCGAAATTATCGGATTACCTGGAAAAAGATGTGCCGGAAAAATATTACTTGCCGGACGAAAAGGCACAAACCATTATAGCCCAGGCAATGGAGAAATTAGAGAAAATGGGAAAGTGCCATGCGTGCATTACGCCGGACCGTATCAACAAGCGGCAGAACGGACCGAGGGCAAAGGCAGAGGACGAGCCAATGTTTACACTTACCGCCCAGGATTTACACGGCGTTATCATCCTGGAAGATGAACAGACGGAAGAAAGCGTGGTTACGGACATTGCAGAGGAAACCGGGCTTTTAGACCCCAACGGTTGCGGTAAAACATTACGAGTTGGGGGGGGCGGAAGCATCACAAAGAAGCATAACTACCAACACGTTATCATCAATCCAGGGGGGGGCAGAGAGCAACAGAGTTTCCCATAACAGTAACGGTCAATAAGTGCGGAAGAAATGTTTTAAAAATTGCGGATGTTTCCCCGTGCCTTACCGCAAGGGATTATAAAGGGTACGCCGGAAAGAAAGACATGATAGCAGTTATAGAAGAGCGAAAGGAACAAGACAATGGAAAGAGCAAATAACCAGGGTTGCCAAATGGTGGGGATGCTTGACATAAAGGCTCAAGACCAATGCCGCCGGGTGTATTCCGTGAATGGAATAGCACCAACCCTTACAACATCCGGGGGGGGGCAAAGGGAAGTGAAAATATTTGATACAAAGCGGTTGAGGGTGCGAAAGTTGACTCCAAAAGAATACGGAATTTTACAAGCGTTCCCTATGGACGATTGGAAACAAGTTGTTTCAGATAGCCAGGCATATAAACAATTTGGTAACGCAGTAACTACAACGGTATTTACTGCAATAGCGGAAGAGATAGCAAAAAGCATTTATGCAGCAGAAGAAAGCGAGGAACAAAACATGGAAGCAGAAAACAAGAACTTTACCGGAATGAATGAACCGGAAGAGAAGCCAACGGCGGAAAGCATTTTGGCAGCAGCGGAAGCAGAAGCCAAGACAGCAGCAGGACGGGAAGAAACAACTAAAACAGCAATTCCGGCAAAGGAAACCATAACACCGAACTCATTAGCCAACGGGATGTTGCAGTTTCTTCTTGATAGCGGAATCGTAGCGAGTGCGTGCGTAACGGATGAAACAGAAAAGATGTTTGCAAAGCACATTAAAGAAGAATTGGACGGAATAACGATTGGGGAAACACCGGAGATATTGAGAGATTGGGAAGCGGCACAAAACGCCGTCAATGATATGCTTTCAAAATATGCACCGGGCGGATATATGGGGAAAATCATTTATCCATTACTTACCCCATTAAAAGAGCGGTTGGAAGCCGGGGAAAGAACACCGGATTTATACAACGCCATTGTAGAAGCCACAAGGTAGGTGCAGCGTATGACATTAGCGGATATTGTGGGCGTTATGTCTGGCCCGGACCGTGTACGGATTACAAAAGGAAGCAATGAACTATTTGCCGGATATTTGGGTAATTTGGTACACATGGCAGAATATGAAGCACTTATGGCGGAAGAGGTCACACGGCTAAAAGAAAAAGTGGACATAACCCATAAAAGATATAAGGAATTGGGACTAATGCAGCCATTACACCCGGAAGAAACACCAAATTACAGTTTTTCAGATTTGCAGTTGACTATATACCGGGAAATCATATTGAAAAGCGAGGAATAACACATGGAAGAAAAAACAATGATGCCTATTAACAATCAGATTGAGCCGGATTTTTTAGAACACATCAAAAGCACCTTTAAGCGGTGGAGAGATTTAAACACCCAGGGCGTGACGATTGGGGCAAGGGAATTAAGTAATTTTGCCTTTACCTTAAAAGGTGCATCCATGAATAGCCATTTGGGATTTAAGTACAATTTCAACCCACGGGGAACGGATACAGACGGAAACCCGGCAATCACATTAAAACTTTATACCAAACCGGAGCAGATGAACCCGGCAGCAGATAGGCCGGTATATGAATTTGCAGCCCCTTACATGGTTTAGGGTGCAGCAGTACAGAAAGCGAGGGAACACAACATGATGCAGAAATTAAAAGAAGAAATCGCGGCAGCAGCCAACAGAGAATTAAACCGGGCAAATGAGCAATTCCCGTTATTTACATCAAAACATGAGGGCGTGGCGGTTGCCTATGAGGAATTAGAAGAGAGCAAAGAAGCCCTTGAAGAGTTAGAAACATCCTTTAAGTGCTTATGGGATGATGTGAGAGGGAAAGAAACGCCTTGTTATCTGAAAGAAGAGATAACACCGCTTAAAATCGCAGATTACGCAATTAACCTTGCGTGCGAAGCCGTACAGACGGCCGCTATGCTTATGAAATATGAAATGAGCCTTAACCCGGCAACAGAAAGAGAGGGCGAATAATGGCAATATACGCAATTGATTTTGATAACACATTGGCTATTACCCGTTTCCCGGAAATTGTAGCCCCAAACAAAAAAATGGTTGCTTTTGCGAAAGCGGTAAAAGCCCAGGGACACCAAATAATATTGTGGACAAGCAGAGCCGGGGCAGACCTGGAAAATGCCGTGGAGTGGTGCAGATTGCAAGGGCTTGTATTTGATGCCGTGAATGAGCCGTTACCGGAGCAGATAAAGCGGTGGGGAAACGATACAAGAAAAATCTATGCGGATTATTACATAGACGATAAGAATATGACAATAGCCCAGGTGGAAAGCACCATGAACCAAATAAAAGAGATTATGGAAGAAATAAAGGAGTGAAATAATGAAAATCAAAATTACAGATGTGTTACCTATTGTTAATCCGCCGGAAGTAGGGAGCGTACACACGGTTACAAGAAGAGAGACAGAACCACCAAGAAACAGACGCACGAAAATGTACTATATAGAAGTTGGTAAAAGGGAAATAGGGGTATATCCAAGAGAGTGCAAAGTGATAGAAGAGTAGAAAGCGAGGATAAATAAATGGGATTTATGGACAATTTTACATCAGATAGCCCGGTAACAGTAAAGCAACCGGATTATTACGAAATGGTAAAGGAAGCAGCCAAAGCGGAGTTAATCACAAATGCGGTCAATGCGGAAGTGCCAGGGTACTACATCCAAGCAATGATTACCGGGAAAAAGCCGGATTTTCTTAATACCCTGGATGCAGAGGAAGAGGAAACCGGATTTAGAACGGAATATGAACAGATAACCGGGGCGGTGGTATCAATTTTTGAAGCCTGGGAGAAAGAAAACGGCGTTGAGAGTGCGGCGGACGGATTACATAGGCTTATAGATGATACGAAGAATAGCGGATTGGGGGGGGCAGTATTGCAAAGAATTGATGATGATATTAAAGCCACAGTAAAAAAGATTATCCAGGGCAACGAGAAACGCAAACGCCGGATGCTTAACGGGAACGCATCAGCATTTGACCGTATGGCTTATAGCGTGATAGATGAAGCCCTTAATAATTCATGCCACAACATAGAAAACGAAACGGCACGGGAGCAGATGCAGAAACAAATATATAAAAGCGTGGTTCATTGTACGCCGTATGAAAGTATTTATGATGTGATGTGTGGCCGCCGTCAATTCTACGATTACCGCAATGAATTTATAACCGCAGTTGCCGAGGGGTTAGGAATGTTGCCCGGCGGCAGCAGGACTAAAAAGAATACCGGATGCAGCAGTACAACGGGGACATAATAGCAAGGCAAAAGAATTTATAATTGGGTTATGGGGTAGCAATACGCATAACCCATAAACCATTTACAGAAAGGGCGGTGGGACCGTGAAAGAATATGCAAAGGGCTTTTATAAGTCCGCCGCATGGAAGAGAGCAAGGCAACAAGTAATAACCAGGAGTAACGGATTGTGTGAGCGGTGCAAGGCGAGAGGAATATATAAGCCGGGTTACATTGTGCATCACAAAGAATATATTACGCCGGGCAATATCAACAACCCAAACATAACATTGAACCTGGACAACCTGGAATATGTTTGTGAGGATTGCCACAACAAAGAACACAAGGCGGCACATACACCAATGCGTTATCAGTATGATGCAAACGGAAATTTATTACCGCCGAAAGAAAATAATAAAGCAGACCACACCCCCGGGGTGCAGAATTTGACCCCGGGCAAAAGAACCGAGGGAGTTACCTCAAAAAAACTCCGCAAGGTCGCACGCATATGAGGGGGGTATATTTATGGCAGAAAGCAAGAATGATTTAACAGAAAATAAGAAAAAAAGACCGAACAAATTAACAAATGCGAGGATTAAAAAAGAGATAGAGTTTTTAGAAAAAATGTTCGTTGGGGTTGATGATGAAAACAAGAAAACCCTTATAAATTCACTGATTGAGGAAGCGGCGTTTTTAAAAGTGGCTTGTTTCCAGGCGAAAGAAGAATTGAAAAAAGAGGGCCTTACAACGGAAACCGTGAACGCATCACAGAAATTTGTAAAAGCCCACCCCTCAACCCAAATTTACGAGAAATATTCACGCCAATATACCGCAATTATCCACTCACTCATTGAGTATTTACCGCCAAAAGAAAAAGAAAAAGTGGACCGTTTGGCGGCGTTACGGGATGAATAGT
>OKVP01001133.1_pt1 | contig 11095 bp, 7 predicted proteins | sample 1604821 | NCBI WGS metagenome assembly OKVP01 (sample SAMN01760946, study PRJEB22395) | human gut metagenome | reverse complement strand
ACCGCCATTGCACCGAAAATTACTGCAATGCTGATCCACATTTTTTTATTTTTCCTGTTTTCAATAATGTATGATGGTGCAAATAGATATGACGGGTCTAAATTCCCCGCATAAGTAGCTCCTCTTCTTTTAGATAAAAACTTAGTTGCCTGTCTAAAATAGTACAGTATCGCATAAATAACGCTCATATCATTCTCTCCATATTGCTTCGTACATATCAGAAATCTTCTGCCATGTATATTCTTTTCGTACTCGTTCTTTAGCTTTTTTTCCAAGCTCTGCTATTTCTTCGTCGCTGAGACGGTCTGCCTTATTTATCAGTTGTGCCAGAGAACCTTCTTCCCTACCCCAATAAAGAGCACCGTCCTCGGCTACTTCTTTGTTAAAGCCTACTTCCACAAGTAAATTCAGGTCGGTACTTCCAAGAGCTTCAATAAGAGACGGATTAGTTCCTCCTACAGTATGTCCATGAAAATAAGCATAAGCATTTTCCCTGATTTTTTTAAGTAATTCCTGGTCATATACCGTTCCCACAAACTTAATACGCTTATCTTTTTTGTAATGAAGCCTGTCCTCAAGCTGTGCTTGAAATTTATCATCAGCAGTTGTAATAATAGCAAAATCCCTTTTAGAATCCGACTTCATAAACTCACGAATCATAATTTCAAAACTGTTTTCCGGAACAAATCTTCCGACTACCAGATAATATTCTTTTTTGCTTAAATTCTTTTCCTTATACCATTTAGCAAGCTTTTCATCATCATCTGACAACTTACTCGGGGTAAGGTCGGCGCCGTATGCAATAAATGTAGTCTTTGGATTGTATTTTTCATAACTCTTGTGAATATATTTTTCTATATTTCTGCTATCGCATATTAAAAGATCACAGTTTTTAACCATTAACTGTTCAGACTTTTTCCAATACCATCTTATCGGCTTACTCCATTTAGCTCTCATCCATTCGTGTCCGTCGGGATTTACATACATCTTTCCGCCAAGATTATTAATCTGTCTATGAAATTTCCTTGCAAACGGTCCTATGCGGCAGGCAAGAACATACACAATTGGATTGGCAATATTATGTTTTTTGATATATTTAATACAATACTTCAATGCTGCCACATCATAATAAATTGCCTGTGCCGGTCCTATATTAGGTACTTTTATCTGAAAACAATGTGCGTTATGGTATTCAAACTCCTTACTTTCCGTTCCTTTCCAGGCTATATGGTATTTAATGTTCTTATTATCCTGATGATACTCTGTTAATTTATCCAGGAATGTCTCATATCCTCCGTATGCCCCACAATTTTTTGCTCCAACAATAAAAATGTTCTTCATTTTTCGCTCCATTTACAACAATTTCACTTAATGGTGTTTAAATTTTCTTTTTATTCGATATATAACCTTCCATATCAAGATTGATAATTTCTTTGTATTTCTGTACCTTGCGTAATACTTTGCAAATTCTTTGCTGTAATACTCAGGTTCATATCTTTTCTCGATATCGTCTAATTTATTGGATATTCTCAAATACTTTTTAATATCATGTAAATTATTCCGTATACTCTTTTTGTCATATTTTATCTCAATATTAAATAGACTTTTCAGATTATCGCTCTGAATGTAATAAAACGGTCCTTCCCATGGATTATTTCTTCTTACAAGTACTGAAAGGCTGGAATCAACATAATATATATTCAGATTAATCACTTCACCCAGTGCTACCTGATAACCTGTCAGATAAAAAGCCCTCGGAATTAAATATACGCTTGCACCCTCAGGAAGAAAAATTATATTATGGGAACATGAACCTATTGTTGATGCAAAAAACTCACAATTTGCTAAAATATTAAGCTGTTCTTCAAAACTGTATCTCTCAGGTGCTATAATTTTATATCCTAAGCCTGTGAAAAAATCTTCTAATTTATTTTCACCGACCTGCTTGTCTGAACTGAATCTTGAATATGTGAAATACACTTTTTTATAAGTCTCATCCTTAACAAACTTTTCTTTCTGATATTGGCGGATTTTATTAACTGTATCCTTATATTCTTTTGTAAAAAACCTTGTCTCATCCTTGTCGTTATAGAAGGATTCATCCGGCACAATAATCTTTTTGAACCTTGTTATATCGGTAATGGGAGTAATGTTATTCTCATCTATTCCCAATATACTCAGCAATTTTCTCATGTTTAAAGGCATGTCTTTATATGAAGTCTGCCCTTCTGCGGAAACATATACAAGCTTACATCCCGAATACTTACTCTTATACTCATCCGAATCAAGGAACCATAAACGCTTTATATTATCCGTCAGATGATGTCCCCATACATTAACCAACATTCCGATATATATTACCGTGTCATCTTCTGTTGAACCGGTAACAATCCTGCTTTTATCATTTACCTCGCCTATTCCTCGTCTTATAGCGGTTCCATCTACGAAGTCCAGACTTTCCGTATAAACGCCACCCACATAATGTCCGTTTTCCATATAGGAATTAACTATATATGAGTTGTAGTATTCTTTATAAGACAACTTTGAGGTTTTATCATAGTGGTATTTTGAAAAATGTTTTTCAAAAAAAGTATGGTCATATAAATAATCGGTATTTACCATATTATGTTTCCTCCAAAAAAGTAAAAATATTTTACCACAAATAAATATGTTTGTCATCTATAGCTTAAAATTATCCTAACAGCCTATATTTAAGGTACTATTTTCTTCACCACCGGTATCTTCCTTATCAAAGTGACAATAAGTACACTTAACCCATATATAATAAATGTTCCAGCAATTCTATATAAAGTATTTCTTGGGTCAATTTCAAAATGCCTGATTGAAAAATCTTTAATGTAATAATGGATAAGATATACCCCAAAGCTAGCTGCCGAGAGATTTCTTACAAACTTAACGGCTTTTTCATGCTTCTCTATGAAATTCCATTTTCCGTATTTAAAGAACACAAAGACTGCTGTTCCCATAAGCATCGCAGGTATATTCATATATCCTGCATAGGTTTTGTCAAAGTTTCCGGCTTTAAAGGATTTTTGTACTGTCAGGTAAAAATACATAAAGAAACCGAGCAGTCCAAGAATATATATAAAGATTCTGAAGCTCTTTTTAATATCAATATTAGCAAGGTAATATCCTATTAGTATCCACACCGTATATCCGCCGCAACACACCGTACTTAGCGAATAGTTCCACTGTATCTCTGCCTTTTTGCATATAAAAGGCATTAGAACATTTAATATAAGATACAAGAATATAAGATATGTGAATACTCCGTTTTTGCCAATCCGCTTCTCTTCATCCACAAGAGAAAACAGTGGAATTGTCAGATATACCGAAAACAATGCCGGAAAAAACCAGTATATTCCCATTCCTTTACAATTAATAACGGCACTGATAAATTTTGCCGGTGTATTGATATCGGAAATTTTCATTCCTTTTGTATAAAATATTGACCAGCATATTCCTATGATACTCCAAATAATGAACGGAACAAGTGTCTTAAGTAATCTTTTCTTAAAAAATGTTCCTGTGCCATATCTTTTTCTGTAATTTATAAGTGTGGCACCCGTCAGCATAAAAAACACGGGTACCGCAAAGTAAAACAGAGTTTCAATAAACATACATGAAACCCAGTTTCTTGTCTTTGCAAATGTGTGAACTGCTCCGTTTACATGCAATGCCACTACAGCAAAGCATGCAAATATATTGAGTAGATCAAAGTATAAGATATAGTTTTTTTTACCTGTTTTCATAGTAACCATTACCTTCTGTTATTCACCTTTTAAATATTTTTCGGCTTGCCTGTCAAATTCAGATACATACATAAAAATCTCATCCTCAGCCATAAGTTTTATATGGACTTCTTATTTCCGCGTGTCATAAGCGCATAACATATTCCATAGCCTGCTGCTAACATTATAAATGCGGTAATAATTAATACTGCTACCGGAATTCCTGATTTTTTGGTATTTTCGGATGCTGCTTCATCAGTTTCTGTTGCAGATACGCTTTCTGTTGTGCTTTCAGTTTCTTCCACCGTTTCTGTCTCAGCTTCCGTTACAGTTTCAACTCCTGATATAGATGGAAGTTTTCCTTTGTATTCCGGCATTACAACGACGTTAATGTTATATACCTTCTTTGAATCATCTTCAGCGACACCCGTGACTGTCATTTTATTTTCACCCTGTTTTAATGTTTCTACAAGGCCGTTAAGAACCTGTTTTCCTTTTTTATCCTGCAGTGTTCCTGTTGCAGAAATTGTCTTTGTCTCAAATGGTACATATATGACATAATCTGTTACTTCAGGTGAAAATTCCGGAGATAACTTTCCTTCACTGACAGTTATACCGCTAAGATTGGCATTATTGCTTTCCTTGTAATCAGGGTCCTGCTTCCTGTTGGCTGTTATAGTGTATGTCTTAACAGCACCATTTTGTGCAGTTACGTTGATTGTAATTGTATTAGCACCTACGTTAAGTGCAGGATTGCCTACCGATACTTTAGCAGTTGCATCTGCCGGTGCTGCACTGATGTTAAGACTGCTTTCCGAAAACTCCACAGTTCCTATATCATAGGATGTCTGCGATGCATTAAAATTAATGTTATGTCCGGCTATCGACAATGAGCCAAGATTATTGTTGCCGGAGAGTGGTGCGGCTACTGCAACCGAATATTTAGCTGTTCCGATACTGCTTTCATTGTTACCATCCGATACAACAATATCGTTGAAAGAAATATTTATACCGGTTCCGGTTGCCACATTATTTACCTTAAATACTGCTTTTATTACGGTTGAGTTATTTCCAAGAGGATTAGACAGTGCATCATCATATACTACAACTCTGCTTCCGTTCTGTTCAAGCTTCCAACCGCCTGTTCCTGCACTCATGCTTACGAGTGAAACAGAGCCATCATAGGCAAGGCTGCCTTCAAAGCCATAACTTCCCGGTGATGATATATTAAGATTCAATGTAATTGTATCTCCGGCTCTTACTGTTCCAGGACCTGTAAGTGCCGCAGATGCCGCATTGACATCAGTTTTCTTAAATCCGCAAATCACACAGAGTGTGAATACAACTATAAAAGTAAGAATCTTATTTATTTTCTTCATTGGTAATTATTCCCTTCCAAGTATTTTTGCTTTTACTTTGATAAAATCGGTAATATTGACTTTTCCGTCATTATTCATATCTGCTGCCTGTTTCTGTATGTTGGACAATGATGATCTTCCAAGTATACTCTGTTTAACCGCAATCAAATCAGTGATATTGGTTTTTCCATCACCGTTCGTATCCCCGGTGACGATGATGTTATAAGACTTGACTACTTTATTATTGTTAATTACGCATAACTGCATTCCGGTTCCTACCGACACATTTCCAGACTGTTTTACATTGTTTTTCCTGATTTCACAATATTGTTTTTCATTGATACTCTGCAAAAGTGAATTAACATTTGTTCCGGATTTGATACTTCTGGCAATGTTTCCTGACTGGTCAATACTTACTTTAGATGAAGTTGCCTGAGCAGGTAGCTTCACCGCCGGTTTATTTATTGTGAAGTTAATTTTCCTGCTTCCGGTGTAATAGCCTTTTCCGGTTATGGTTACTGTTGCCGTTCCCGGATTAATATGATTACTGTATGAAACTGTATAATCCGTTCCGTTAGTAAGTGTAATTCCGTTATACTTCACGGTAACAGAAGGTGTTATTCCTTTTCCGGTATATGTCTGTGCTGCAATACTGCCTATTGTTGCACGGCTGAGAGGGGTTGTTACTCTTACTTTTACACAATTTGTTGTTGTAGTTTCGGTATATCCGTTCTTAGAGACTGTGACATTGCAGTAGTAGTATTTTTCTCCGTTTTTGCCTGTTGCAGGTGCATATTTTGCGGATGTGGCATTGGCTATTGGGGTTCCTAAAGCGGTCTTTGAAACCGCTTCGTACCACTGGTATGTGTATGTTGCTGCCGAATCTATATTGGTTACTGTTGCAGTGAGTTCAACTCTGCTGCCGATTTCTATATTTTTGTCACCGATAGACGATAATATTGGCTTATCAGGTTTTACGATGACTTCAGGTTCCTTGCCTATTATCAATGCCGGTGACTGGAACGCTGTCAATTCCCTTCCTGTACCCTGCAACGGATTTCTGGCATAAGCTGTTACCCTGACATAATATGTCTTGTTCTCATCATAATCCGGCATATTAAAAGTATTGGTATATGATTTATAATATCCGTCATTTACATCTTTTGATTCCGATATGTACACATGATACATTGTATCTATATGTTTATCAGGGAATGTATAAGCATCCCACTTAATTGTATTGGTATCTTTATCATATGTAAGATTAGCAATTGGCTCACATCTTACATACATTGGGTTAAACGCTATTCCCTTTCCCTGTTTATAGACATTATCTTCTATTACATACGGAATTATCTGATATGTCACCTGAGTGTTTTCTGCAATTGATTCCACATCATCAATGTATGAATCTACGTCTTTGGCATCTATTGTAACTGTATCCTGATTTGTTATTATACGTTTTACATAATATCCTGATGCATTTTTAACTTTGTCCCACGTAAGTTTAAATTTCTTGTATTCATCATTATTAATGTGTCCGTTTGTTGGATTATTAAGTTTTTTATTACCAACATAACGCGAACTTTTTGAAGATTCTATATCCTTACTTCCATCATTAAATACCGTAATGATGGAATAATAGTATGCCTTGTTATACTTTGGCACATTATTATCTGTATATTCATTTGTAACCGCGGATGCTATTTCAGAGTAATTTTCTCCATCTTCCGAGCGTAATACTTTATAGCCCTTTGCACCACTGATTTTTTCCCATTTAACAGAAATTCCTGTTCCTGTGGATTCAACATTAGTTATTCTCGTTCTTGGAATGTCTATTGATATTTTCTTTACCTGCGACGGAGAAATAGTATCCATGCCATGACTGTTGTTATAGGCTTTCACATAATAGTAATATGTCTTTCCAAAAGCAAGACCGGTATCGGTGAAGGTCACATCCGTTCCATTATATACAAGTGAATAGTCCGCGTCTCCCTCAGCTTTTCTGTAAAGTGCATACCCTGTTGCATCGCTTGTCTTTTTCCATGTAATAACTGCTTTATCAAGTCCCGACTGTTCAGTACCCGTTATTTCCGAAGCCTCTATATCTTTTTTAGCTGTAGTAAATGCTTTAATACAGAAGTCCGCATCCGGATATCTGTCATAACTGTTTTCATTAATATCCACCCATCTGTTGTAATAATACAGATAACTGTGTCCCGGTGCTGTGGAATTAACCACATCCCAATATATATGATCATTATCTGCGGTCTGATATTCACTTATTGAATAATTAATTCCTGAGGCATTATCAAAAGTAACTACAACGGAGAAAGTATCTCCGCTATGTAATGTAATGCTTTCAGGAAGCTCCGTTGTATAATATCCGGCATAAGTTGTTTTTCCTGTATAGGATGTAAGCAAGGTTCCGCTCTCCGGAGTTATGGTGCCTGCTTTAGTATCTACTTTGTAAATGTCAATCGTGTATGAAAGGTTAGAATTGCCAACAGCAAAAGCCACACTTCTAAGAATCTCGTCGGTGGTTCCGTTTACCTTGAATATATTGGCAAATTTCTTCTCGTTCTTATAAAGCGAAGCATTATTCTGGATAAAATGATTAAAAATCGTGCTTCCGTCATACTGGTAATTATAATCATAAGTATCTGCCGGAACGATTTCATATATAACCGCATTCATATTCTGGATACTTGATTCGTAGTATGACATCCAGAAATATCCGTTATTGCCGGTGTTGCTGCCCCAGCTGTTCTTAATTAACCATGCTCCGTTTCCCGGAGGGGTCTCATGACCATTCGCAGCAAACAGGGATTTATCAATATTATCATCCCAGCCTACAATGGTTACTTCATGTCCCGAACCTGTAGGTACGGAGTAGTATACATACTTATCTGAAGGATCCTGATTGTTGGTATATATTGTACTTACGGCACCGTTTTCAATAATTGCCTGCTTGACAAGGTCACGTTCCTTCATATTGATATACTTCTGGCCGGTTAAAATATATGACACATCTTCTGCCTTAAAGGTATATGTTGTTTTCTCCTGATCAAGCTGATACGGATATGATGCTTCAGGAACACTTTTCTGATTCATAACACCCGCCCACTTACTAAGGGTCTTAAAAGCATACTGGTCATTGCCACCATTAGCAAAAGAATATGTCATGTTATAATTGGTTGACTTATCGCCCGTTGTACCGCCAAGTGGGTCTGTAAATGTGCTGTCATTGAATGTCATATATGCAAGTCCGAATTCTGACAAATCTATATCATCCGGAGATGACACATATCCGTGGGATAATGCGTAGGATTCCATTGCAGCACACGCACCGTATGCCCAGCAGATTCCAAGGCTTCCCTGATCCTTGACACTTGTCACATAGCCTCTGTCCACAGATGAATATGACGACGGAATAGCCGTGCTCCTTGCTAATCCATAAAATATTGCCGAATTTGCTACATATCTGCTTATATTGCCTGAATTACCTACTAAAGGTGCTTCAAAGCTATGCAGTACTGCCCCCGAATTGCCACTCCTCGTATCCGCTTCAACAGTATCTTTTACATTATTAACATCCTCTGCTGCTTTCGTTCCCATCGCGGTGAAATTAACAGATGATGTTACAGTAACTGCGGAAATAAGGGCAGCCAATAATCTGTTCATTCTTCCTGCCATAAATTATCCTCCATATTCTGTTTTCTCTTGTCCCGTCCCTTAAACTGATATTATTATACAATAATTCCGGCAGGATGTCACATACTTCTTAACCTTTTTATTAGCTCTTTTGTTGCAAGTGATTGTGGTTTTCTCCCATCATATAAAAGACATATCAGACGTTTTGGCAGCTTATCTTTTAATTTTATAACGGTTACATTCCCACCCATCATACTTTCCGGTACAAAACCTATTCCAAGTCCTGATTTTACCATTGGCATAACCTGGTCCGTAGTTGCTGCAATTACATTAGGTTTAATATCCATTCCTTTTTTTCTGAAAAGTTCCTCATAATACTCCCTTGTTGCCGTCCCTTTTGAAAGAAAAATAACAGGATATTTTTCCAGTTCCTTAAGGCTTATTTCTTTATTATCAGGTATTCCAAACATCTTATGTGCTACGGGATATTCCGTGAATTCACAAAGATTTTCACAGGATAAAGAATCATTTTTGTTAATATTTATGGGTGTGGTTACAAGTGCCAGCTCCACCTCATCATTTTTAAGGCTTTTTATCGCAGATGGTGTTGACTCATTGGTTATCTGGACCATGACATTGGGAAAATCTCTCCTGTAGGCAGCAAGCACAGGCAGAAGGACTTCGTGTAATGCTATCTCACTGACTCCGATTTTGACACTGCCGCTATCCATTCTCTTAGTCTGTTCCAGTTCATGTTCCGCTAAGGATATCTGTTCAAAAGCAATATTCACCCTTTTAAAAAGCATTTCGCCCTCCCTTGTAAGCTTAATTCCCTTTCTCGAACGGTAAAACACCTGTACTCCAAGCTGTGATTCCAGATTGTTCATAGCCCTTGTTATATTGGGCTGACTGTTATCCAGAGCCTCTGCCGCCTTTGTAAAACTTCCGAACTTCACAACATAATAAAATATCCTATAATAGTCATAAGTAATATTCATAAATCTCCTATATATCATTTTGATATGTTAAATATTATTTTTATACCTTTTACATATAGATATGTGATTATTATAATCTATTTCTAGAAATAATCAATGGTTCAGTTTTAAGTAGAAGGAGAAAAATTATGAACAAAGATTTAACAGTGGGAAATCCCGAAAATGTGCTATGGAAATTCTGTATTCCGTTGTTCGGAAGCATTATTTTCCAACAGTTATACAACATAGCCGATTCATGGGTAGCCGGAAAATTCATCGGTGAAAATGCTCTTGCGGCTGTTGGTAACAGTTATGAAATCACTCTTATTTTTATTGCATTTGCATTCGGCTGTAACATAGGCTGTTCCGTAATTACGGCAAGGTTTTTCGGAAGCAAGGAATACGGCAATGTCAAAACATCTGTTTACACATCAATGGTAACAAGTGCAGCTATATGTCTTATACTTATGTTTATCGGAATATTTGCAGGTGGTGCTTTGCTTCATGCCATAGGTACTCCTGGCAAAATTTACGATGATTCCAAATTATATCTTGATATATATGTATATGGTCTTCCTTTTGTATTTTTCTATTTCTATTATGCCGAATTTTTTAAAAAAAACGCAATTTTTTGCGAAAAACCAAACATCAAATCAGCCCCACGCCAAGCAAAACCTGGTGCGGGGCTGATTCTTAGGAGGGCTCATAGATGCATATATTATCATCTGATTTCTCAGACATATACAATATGCTAAATATTTTAAAAAAATAACGTTTTTACCATTGTTTTTTTATTTTTTTTAGACTGTTTTGTATATCCTTACGCTTCCGTCCTCAAATACGCAGTCGTAAAGCTGTTTGATAACCTTATCACTACACGGATTATCTTCATAAGTCATACCATCAGTATAAACAATATATGTAATACCCTCACATTTTACAAGGTTCTCAATTTCTTCTTTATTATCAGAACCATAAATTGTAATCGCATTATGGGCTCTTGTTTCAGTATCATATCCGGCAGACCAGGCATAATATGGCCAGCCGTTGTAGAGCATAATCCCAGCAAAGGTGGTCTCACTCATTGAATCTTCACCTGTCAGCACCAGGTCAGTCTCTTTTATATTGTCTTTCAGCCATCCTGTCAGCTTACTGTCAAGGTCAATACCAACAGCGTTCTTATCGGAATTATAAATGGTCAATAAATCATAAGCCCCAGTAACGGTAAGCAGAGAAATTAAAATTACAGCAATGCATTTTGTCAATATTCCGTGCCAGTCCTTCCAAAGTCTTACAATTGCATACGCAAAGAAGATATTCAAAAAGATTGTCGCAATAATAATGTATTTATGAT
>OKVP01001116.1_pt1 | contig 11183 bp, 15 predicted proteins | sample 1604821 | NCBI WGS metagenome assembly OKVP01 (sample SAMN01760946, study PRJEB22395) | human gut metagenome | reverse complement strand
TACCTGTAATTAGACCGCTATCAGCTAAATGTGATCCAGAGGCGACAGTAATTCTGAATTTAACAGCGGAAGGCAAGGTTTTGTTTCTCTTTTTATTATTTTTGTACTTTGTAATTAAACACATGCCATGAAAAGAATTAAAACAGGACTAACGGGATTTATATTAGGAGATTGGTTGGGAATGCCTTACAGGGGAAAAGGAAAAGGGACATTTAAACCTATGTGGACAAAATCTTATCTTCGGGGAGATAAATGTTCAGGGAATACCTCGATGTTATTATGTGCTTTGGACAGTTGTTGTAATTTGGAACTTTATCAGCAGAATTTAAGAGATTGGTATTTTAATAGAAAGTATACAGGAGAAAACATTGAGTTTGATATTGATCAGGTGACCCAAAAAGCAATCATGAAAAATTTCAGGGGAGTGTCTTCGGATTCTAATAGTGGCAACCGCAGTTTGATGGGGTGTTGTGTTTTGGCTTTTTCTCCTTTATCTAAAGAGGAGATTTTTTCTGCAAAATTAATCAGTGTAGTTCCATAAGCTTGGTATTCATCAGCAGAAATCATCTGCAATACAGCAGAATCACAGGCTATTTCACGGTCACAGAGAATTTCTTTTAAAGTGTACCAAACAAAAGGGTTAAACCAGTAGAGTATATTACTTATGACCATGAGGAAGCCAATAAATGTATCTTTGTGACGGTAATGCTGTAATTCGTGTAGCAGCATAAAACGCATATCATCAGGATTCAGTTCGGAAATTAAATGGATGGGAATGTAAATTCTGGGATGTATTATTCCGATTAAAACTGGTGATTTTAAAAATGCAGTACTGTAGACTGATACTGGGTGAGAGATTTTAAGTTCCTTTAAACAATTGTAATAAATAGTTTTTACCTGCTGATTTTGAAGCGGGAGAGCAGATCTTTTTATGGAACGTACATAGTTTAATGAATGAAGGGTGAGGACTGACATAATCATAACACCCGTTATCCATATTAGAAAGAGTATGGTATTCAAGCCTCCAGAAAATTGACTACTGATGGAAACTGAAAAATCATTCACCTGGTTTAACAAAATATTTTGTGTATTACTGGTAAGTTCGGATAGCGTGTCGGTACCAGAGTTAAGTCCTGAGTCAGTTTGAAAAAAATGTAACCATGAAAAAAGTTGTGAGCCATGAATCTGTACAGGAAAAAATGGCACGGCAAGTAATAAAAATAAAAGAAAACAGAGATGGTACTGTGTAGTCGCAGATAAATATTTTTTCAGAAGTTTTTTTGTTCCGATTATTACAAGTGTAAAAATACATATGAAGATATTACTGATTAAAAAGTGGATGATCCAGTTGCTCATTCAAAACCTCCTATTTCTGATGTTTTGATAATAAATGGCGTAAGTTATCAATTTCTGTTGAAGAGAGCTTATCGTCTTCAAGGTAAGAAGCCAGCATAGAAGAAAGATTTCCATTATAATATCGCTTTAAAAAAGAATTGCTTTCCTGGCGTATATATTCATCTTCTTGGACTAATGGAGTATAGACAAATACCCGGCTTTGTTTTTCGTAGGAAAGAGCTTTTTTGGAAACAAGTCTCTTGATAAGAGTTTGAATTGTTTTTGGACTCCAGCTGGTAGTTAGAGTAAGTTTTTCTGTAATTTCATTTGTATTGATGGGAGCATATTTCCATACAATTTTCATAACTTCAAATTCGGCTTCTGAAATCTGGGGTAGTGACATAATAAAATCCTCCTGCTAAATCCTACATATGTAATAAATATATTATATTACTTGTAGAAGAAAAAAGTCAAATGGCAGATGATATATAGAATATAAAATTAATAATGTAGAGGCAATAAAGGTGAAAAAGATAGAAATTATTGAGAGAATCACAGATGCTAATGGAAGCATAAGTGAAAACATATTGACTAGCTGGGAACATAAAAACCAATTCATACCGGAAATTATAAGGTTTGGAGAATTAAAAATATATCTACAGGAACGAATTGTTAAAAAGAATGATAGTGATGTTCATCTTTCAAAATATGAATATGATATTTTACTTCTTTTAGCGAAAAGTCCAGGTAGAATATTTGGAAAAGAAATGGTTTATGATCTGGTATGGAATGAACCTTATTCCGGTGATTATAATGTGGTTATGCGACATATCTGCAATATCAGAGAAAAAATAGAAGATGATCCTGGACAACCATTATATATACAAACAGTACGAGGTGTAGGATATCGGTTTAATGGGAATTTAGGCAGCGAGTGAAATCGCTGCCTATTATTATGGTTTTACAAAGAAGGGAGTTGGTTATGAGAAGATCTTTGTATTTCAGGAGCATCCTGTTTGAGATATTTGGACAGGTTTTGATGTATCAATTCCAACTCTTTTATTTCTTGCTTAAAGGAAACGTATTGAGTATTTAGTGATTCCTTTCTGGAAATAAGATCTGCAATTTGCTCTTGCAACTTATTGGAATTAAGATGTTTCAGGTTTATACCATTTTCCTGTAAAATATGTTCAGCACCCGCGAAAAGAATAATTTGAGATTCATATTTACGGAAATAACGATCTGGATCTTTGGAGCTTTTATAATGGTCGTCGTAAATTTTATTTTTCTGATATTGTTCGGCATATTTTAGCATTTCTCGAAGATGGCGTATCTGAGACTCGAGAGAAACAACAGAGGTATTTACCTCTTTTTGCTGCATATGTAACAAGGCTATGCGGTCTTCAAGTTCTGAAAAATTATGTAGATTATGTGTGAACATCTTGTTATATTCAGCAGAGACAATTTTTAAATTTTCCTTATTTGCCCATTTCTGAAGTCCAATGTTTCCTGCTATATTGGGAGTGTTGGTGTCTATTAACTTATTACGAACAGAAGGAACAGTAGTTCTGTGAAGCTTATTATTAATGCGTTCTTTGATACGTTCCTTAGTAAAGTTTTTTCCTAAAGATTTAGCACTTCCACGCACTGGACGGGACATATCGGGAGAACGAAAGGTAATGTATTTTCTGCTGTTTTCGCCAAATTCTGCGTTTTTTATTTCATATCCTTTAGCTTCCATAAATGCAAGAAATTCTGAATAAGTGGAAACGATTCGGATTGTCTGGTTGATATCTTTTCGCAGCTGCGCTTTTTTACTGGATTCAGATTTATTTGCAGCCCATTCATTGTATTTCATTCCTTTTTTACCATCTGGCATAATTGTGGACAGGTTATGTTCCTGGCATAAAGTGTCGCTGAGATTTCGTATTTTCCAGTAATTCTTTTTACAGTCATGGTAATGAGAAAAAGTGATGTTATCTGCAGAACAGAAAATTAAATGGTTATGTACATGACCTTTATCAGTGTGTGTTGTCAGAACATAGGAGTATTTTCCCTCCAGTAAGCGATCCGCAAGTTCTTTGCCAATTTGATGGGCTTCTTCATAGGAAACTTCACCAGGGGAAAATGCCTGAATCAGATGAAATGCCTTATTTGTATTGTGCGGATCTCTGCAGTCATGTGTATGATCCAAAGTGTATTTAAAGTCAAGAGCGGCTGTTTCGGGAGAGCAGGCAAAGGAAGAAATATATAGATTCTGGTCAGTTTTATCTGGATTGCAGATGTATTCTATTGCTTTATCAACGGTTGTTTTGATACCATGGATTTTTGTAACTGCCATATTTTTTCCATTAACTCCTTTATATCGTCCAGGTCCTTTGGGTAAACTGTATTGGTACTGTTTATACGATGGGTGATCTGATTCAAATTGCTGCTGATATTGCCCAGCAGGGTATTCATTTTTCGGATATGAGAGTAGTCTACTTCATATACAAATCCATATAAGATCATTTTCCGTAGAAAGGCAGATTTGCTTTTCATTCTGGAAAGACGATATTTTTCTTCTAAAATGTATTGTTCGTCATCATTCAAATAAAATTGTACGGGATGAATTCTGGTACGTTTGCTCATTGAAATCCTCCAATTCGTTTTTTTCTATAAAAAAGAGTACAAAAAAACTGTCTAACCAGTTCGGCTATGACAGTTATGGTACTTGGTTTTTTGTTGGTTTGGACAGATGTATCTGTAAGTTATTTTAACAGGACTGGGTGAAAGCGTCAAATTAAGAAATTATAAAATATGAGAGGGCCAGGGATACTCCCTGATACATTTTGGTAGAATGAACCGGAAAGGGAATTTGACAAAATGAGCCAGTTGTCATGACACTGGCAGTGCTTGCTTCTTTTGGGGTGTAGCCTGCAAAGCAGGCTATGCAAAAGCTATAAAACATAAATAGAACTGTGAGAAGTGGTTGAGAATATAATCCTGATAGCGTATAATCAGAGCAAGAAATCGTGAGTGAGGGATAAATTTGAAACGTGAGGAAATTTTTCAATATGTGAAAGAGCAATATGGAACGGAACCGGAATATTTATGGAAAAAAGATCCTGATTCTGCGGTGCTTCGACATAAAAATGGAAAATGGTATGCTATAATTATGGCAGTGGAAAAGAAAACACTGGGATTAGAAGAAGATGGAAAAATTAATATCCTGGATGTAAAATGTGACCCTGATCTGGTTGGGATGTTAATTCAAACGTATGGATTTTTACCGGGGTATCATATGAATAAGCGACACTGGATTACGATTCTTTTGGATGAATCTGTCAGTGAAGCTAAGACGCTGGATTTTCTGGATATGAGTTATGATTTAATTGACAGTGGGAAGTAATTAAAAAGGAAGCCTTTCAGAAAAATCTCTGATCGGCTCCCAGGTATTCATTCTGGATATGTATAAGTTGATCTTTGCAACAGGATATTTTCCCAATCTCGTTCATGGCGCAACACTCGGAGAATATGAATCTCTTTTGTTTCTTCCATTATAATATAAAAAATAATAGATGGCGGAAAAGATCTTTTATGTATGGAATATCCTCTGTACAGAATTTGAGTTCGGGGAAAGGCAGTACTGAACTGGCCTAAATTCTGCATTTGTTCTTTCAGATCAGATTGAAAACGGTCAGCACGTTGCTGGCCGAATTCTTCTTCAATATAATCTGCAATGTCTGTGACATCGTAAATTGCTTCCCAGGTTAAAATAATTTTATATTCTTGCATTTCTTCGTGCATCCCTTAATTCTGTGATTTTGCGAAAAGCATCTTCCAGTGGCAATTCACGACCAGCTTCCATATCATCAATTCCCCGGTCTAACATGCGGAGAAGATGATTGTTTTCCTGGTTTTTATCGGTTGTAGGGACTTTTTTTGTTAATTCCATGAAATCACTCCAATCATACGGTTTATAAATAGTGTATGTTGTTCAGAAGTATCTATCCATAGTTTAGCATAGAATGGGCAGCAATACAATTGAATTATTTTGCAGGAGCGTCCGTCAGACCAAGAAGATATTCGCAGGAAACATTAAATACTTCGGCCAGTGCGACAACTTCGTAGTCGGGAACGAAACGTGTGCCTTGTTCAATTCGCAGGATTGCCAGATCATTAAAATCATATCCTGCAAGTTGTAATTTGGCAGCGAGTGTTTTCTGAGTAAGATTATGAGCCTTTCGTAATTCTTTTACCCGTTGTCCTATTCTGTTTTTACTGTTCGTTTTTTTATCCCAATAAATAATCATTCTGATCCTCAAAAGTTTCTAAAGATGAAGTATTATTATTGATTTTAAGGAAAAATATTGTTACTATACTTCTAAAGATGAAGTTTTGGAAAGTTTATTTGATTTTTGAAATAAGAAAATGATAATGCTGCCTGTAATGAGAAATAATTCTAATGAGAGGTGGAAAGAAGATGAATGAATTTTATGAAGCAGTATCGAATTTATTTGAGGAATTGCGCTGTGACTCCGGAGAAAGAGAATATACAGTACAGCCGGAAGAATGGAAAGAAGCAGAGAAGAATTTGAAACAAATACAAAAGAAGCTGCCACTACATCTGGAAAAAATCCCAGAGCGTGAGCAGAATTTCTGGAATAAATATCTGGATCAGTTAGAACATTTCCATTATGAAGAGGAGCAGCGGGCTTATTACCAGGGAATGATGGATGTAGTTGAGTTTCTTATTAATATAGGGGCAATAAAGAAATCCACGAATGTTAAGAGAATGATAGAAAAATATGCACGTTAAGAGTGGCGGTATGGGAAACCATACCGCTTCTTCAGAATAATTCAGATAGAATTCAAATGAATTTCAGGGATCTTGTTTATCGTGGTCTGTAGGAATTTTGTATGTGCGCAGGTATGCTTCTACGATGGCAAGGATAGCGGTAATTTGCTCATCGTTGCATTTTGACAGGTACATGAGCAGGCGTTGATAATCAAGATTATCTGTATGATTGTTTGGATAAAACAATGGTTCAGGAGGAACATTTAAAGCGCGTACCAGTTTTCTGATTTTATGAAAACTGGGAACTCGGCCCCCATTTTCAATTTCCTTTAAATATCGGCTGGACATTTCTGCTTTTTCAGCTAATTCTTCATAAGTCAATTTTTGCTCGTGTCGGGCGTTCTTAAAAAACAATCCCAGTTCTTTATCTGTTTGTTTTGGCATATGATACACCTCCATGTTTAGTGTATAGTTCCCTTTCTTGAAAGAAAATGAACTAATATTTCACTAAAAAAGAGGGTGATATTTCACTTTTTAAAAGACATATAAAATTCTGAATTTCCGTAAAACAGATCCGGAGGTATAGGAAAGATTAAGAATTTTATTGTCTGGTATCATATCCGTCATTACGTGACGGATGAAATAGATAAATAGTTCAAAAAAGCAAATAAATTTCTTTACCTCAAAAAGTGAATTATATGCCACAAAAAATGATGGCAAAATATTATCTTTTGATATAAATAGCGTCCGATGGGCTAAAAACTACCCATTAGGACGTTTTTTATATACCTCAAAATACAGGAAAAACAATTTTCTCGTATTTATTAAGAAATTTTTTAAAAATTTCTTCCCACACCCCGACAAATGCACTCATCCGTTTGGGATATGTGTGAAGGGGAAGCAAGAACTTTGCTTATTGCCTACCGGCGGGGAAGGAGGTGAACTCTTATGGAGCAATCCTCTTTTCAAGATGAGCAGACAGTCAGACATCAGTTTGATTCTCTGTGCAAGCTGGCATTGAAAAGTGAAGTTATTAATTATGAAAAGCATATGGCATATCGCCAGAAGTATGAAGTGATGTTGTCAGAATTATCAGAAAAGGAGTTGAGCAGACTTTTTATAATGGATGAGCATGAAATGGAAACACATCGTTTTCAGGTCCTGGGTTACGACATAGAAGTCAAAGATGCATTGATTGCTGAAGCACTGCAGACACTTACTGAAAAGAAAAGGAATGTTGTGTTATTATCATATTTTATGGATATGAGTGATGCAGACATTGCCAGAGAAATGAATCTTGTACGCAGCACAATTAATGAGCATCGTAGACGATCACTGGAACTGATGAGAAAAAATATGGAGGAATCTGCAAATGAAAAAAAGTAAAAAACAGAAATGCGCATTTGATTTGCTGCCATTCCATGTTATTGAGGCAGCATCAACTGGTGATACTGAGGCAATCCAGGCAGTGTTGAAGCATTATGAAGGGTACATAACAGTTTTGGCTACCAGAAAAATGTTTGACGAATTTGGACAGGTGCATTACTGTGTAGATGAAACTCTGCGTCAACGCCTGGAAGCAAAACTGATTACTAAGACCTTGGGATTTGATACGAAATCATATGTAAGGAAAAGTAATCAGTAAAGGGAGTATTTAATATAGATTCCTTTTCCCCTTCAGGAATTTTTGTACCTTGAAAATTGTATATTGTTTTACATACAGGACGTGAAGATATGTAGAGCCACTAGGTAAATCCGCCATGATATATCTGCTCTGTTAATGGAGTAAATACGAGGAAATGCTGAAATATAACATTGAAGTAAAGGTATGGAGCGAGAAGAATTTGACAAAATGTGTAGCAGCTGCACAGGGCGACGAAGCATATCTGTGATAATGATACTTCCAGAAAAAAGCTGGTCATATTTAATGACGGTGCAAAACCGATGTGGGCAGAGTACTGAACTGCCACCTGTATTGTAATTTTATCTGCCGATGACAGTGTATAAAATTGTAAATTGTCATGGGCAGATAAAAATGTTTTGTCCAAAGAGAAAAGGAGGAGAGAAGAGTGGCGATTAAAATTGAAAAAGGTAAGATTCCAATTTGGGAAAAATATATGCTTACGGTGGATGAAGCAGTGCAATATTTTGGAATAGGTGAAAAGAAAATAAGGATGCTTATTTCGGAACATCTAAATTCAGAATGTTGCTTTACAGTCCAGGTGGGGTGTAAGTCATTGATTAACCGTAAGAAATTTGAGGCCTTTCTGGATCAGACTACGTCTTTGTAAAAAATATACGAACAATTTAGCACTTTAAAGTGGAAATGCTAGCCCTGGTATGATATAATACCTATATCGTGCTAGGGCTTCTTCGTAGAAAGGGGCGAAGACGTTTGGGTAAAACAAAACGTGACCAAAAACGACGGGATAAAAAAGGTCGAATTTTACGAAACGGAGAAAGTCAGAGAAAAGATGGAAGATATGCGTTTGTATATACAGATTGTTATGGAAAGCAGAAGTTTTTGTATAGTTGGAAATTAGAGCCAACAGATTCTCTGCCAACTGGATGCAGACCATGCTTAGCTCTAAGGGAAAAAGAAAAGAATATCCAAAGAGATTTACATGATGGTATAGTACCTTACGGAGGAAATTTAACAGTTTTAGATTTGGTTCAAAAATACATTGGACAAAAAAAGGGGGTTCGTCATAACACTCAGGCGAACTATGATTTTGTGATCAATATAATAAAAAATGAAGAATTCGGAACCAGAAGAATAGATAAAATAAAATTGTCGGATGCAAAAGCATGGTTTATTAAGCTGCAAGCAGATGGAAGAGGATACAGTTCCATTCACAGTGTGCGTGGAATTGTAAGACCTGCATTTCAGATGGCAGTTGAAGATGATTTACTGCGCAAGAATCCTTTTGAATTTCAATTATGTACAGTTGTCGTAAATGACAGTGTTACAAGACAGGCAATTACAAAAGAACAGGAAGAGTTATTTCTGGAGTTTATCCGAAATGATGACCATTACTCAAAATACTATAATGGAATGTTTATTTTGTTTAAGACTGGACTTCGTATTTCTGAGTTTTGTGGATTGACAGTGAAAGATATTGATCTTCAGGAGAGAAAAATCAATGTGAATCATCAGCTTCAGAGAACCAGAGGAATGCAGTACGTCATTGAAGATACCAAAACTTCAAGTGGAACACGAATGTTACCGATGACAGATGAAGTTTATGAATGTTTTGAACAGATTGTGAAAAACCGTAAAAAAGTAAGGGTTGAGCCGATTATAGATGGATATAGTCGATTCTTATTTCTGGATAAAAAAGATATGCCTGAAGTAGCACTTCATTGGGAAAAACATTTTCAGTGGGCGTTAGGAAAGTATAATCGTACTCATGAGGAACAAATGCCAAAGATCACGCCTCATGTATGCAGGCATACATATTGTTCCAATATGGCGAAAGCTGGAATGAATCCGAAAGCACTCCAATATTTAATGGGACATTCTGATATAGGGGTTACGTTAAATGTATATACGCATCTGGGATTAATTGATGCAAAAGAAGAGATGAATAGGATTGCAAAACTGGCATAGTATGATAAAATAATAGAAAAAAGAATTAAAAATAATCTGATTATAAGGTTCTTAGAAAGCCTGTTTTCCAGGCTGATTATTACTAAGAAGTTACTAAATTTGGATAAGAAAATATACGAATTTATGCTGTGATATACAGGAAAATGACAGGATTGAAGATTATCGGAAAATGCCTGTAAACAGCGTAAATACAGCATTTCAAGGAGTTTTAAGCAATGATAAGTGTGTTATTTGTCTGCCACGGCAATATCTGCCGCAGCCCTATTGCTGAATTCGTTATGAAGGATATGGTTACGAAACGAGGCATCAAGGCTAAATTTTACATTGCGTCTGCAGCCACTAGTACAGAGGAAATCTGGAATGGAATCGGGAATCCGGTTTATCCGCCGGCAAAGCGGGAATTGGCAAAGCATGGGATTTCCTGCGAGGGGAAAAGAGCGGTACAGATCACCAAAGCAGATTATGGAAAATATGATTATATTCTGGGAATGGAAGAGAGAAACATTCGGAATATCTTGCGAATTGTAGGAAAGGATCCGGAAGGGAAAGTGAAGCTCTTACTGGATTATTCAGATAATCCCAGAGATATTGCTGATCCGTGGTATACGGGGGATTTTGAATCTACTTATAGAGATGTAGTAGAAGGCTGCGAAGGATTTCTTGCGTATCTGGAGAAAAATGAGAAGATATAGGTTGGAAGAGTATACGCAATATGATAAACGTAATGATGAAATAAAAATAGTAAAAACAAAAAAAACAATGCAAAAATGTGCGTTTTGAACATTTTCTATTCCCTATTCTAGTGACAATTTTATTCAACAGGACTACAATAACCTCAATTTAAGAATTTCGCAATGACGTTCTAATGCAATAAAAATATCATTAGAAAACACGTCTCATAAAATGTCAGAGGCGTGTTTTCTATATGATAAAACTTTAACAAAAATACAAAAAAACGGAAAATTGTGTTGATTTTATCCCTCAGATATGTATAATATAGGATAAGGAAAAAGGGAATCAATCCGGTTCCATTCCTTTGGTTTTGTACCATAGAGGCTGTGACCGCAAGTAATATTCTTTGATATGTATTACGGTGAGATGCGGACTGAAGCTATAAATCTGCATTCGCAGATGAATTCCATTTTAGAGAAAAGAGGTTAAGTGTAAGATGGCAAAAATCGATTTAACAAAGTATGGTATTACCGGAACTACAGAAATTGTTTACAACCCCTCTTATGAAATGTTATTTGAAGAGGAGACCAAACCAGGTCTTGAGGGCTTTGAAAAAGGACGGGTCAGCGAGCTTGGCGCTGTTAACGTTATGACAGGTATTTATACCGGACGTTCTCCTAAAGACAAATATATCGTAATGGATGAGAATTCTAAAGACACCGTATGGTGGACATCTGATGAATATAAGAATGATAACCATCCTGCATCACAGGAAGCATGGGAAGC
>OKVP01001113.1_pt1 | contig 11192 bp, 13 predicted proteins | sample 1604821 | NCBI WGS metagenome assembly OKVP01 (sample SAMN01760946, study PRJEB22395) | human gut metagenome | reverse complement strand
ATTATTATGGAGAAATTATAACAGAGTATTTGACAAATTATATGTGTTTTATTGTGTTGTCAGTGGAAATCTTCTCCATACTTTTTACTTTCGGAGTGGTAAAAAGTGTTGTTGTACTGTTATTTGTGGACACGGCAATTTTTATTGGATTGTTAGTAGTTGGTTTGGTAAAAATGGATTTGAGAGGGAAAGAAGTTTTATGATTCAAATTTTATATTTCAGAAATAACAATAAGATACTATTTTTCCCACGCCTACTATGAGAACGGCGGCTATGAGATAGAAATTGCATATACTGGCGAATAAAAGAACCGCTGTTGCATGGTTTATTGGCTTCCATGTAGCTGGTATTCGGCTGAGGTATTGAAAGAGCTGGGATTGAAATGAGGGAAGTGGATAAATGTTTTGATTGACGAAATAACCTATACATGATAGTATAAATCCAAAGATGATGGTCTATCAGAGAGACTGTTATATATCTTCAAGTTTAAAAAGATAATTTTCAATAATTTTTCAAAAATCAGAATCGACAATTCATGACAAATCAACCCTGAATCGGGGAACGTTTCTCATAGAAAAGAACTACAAAAAATAAGAAAATAAAAACGGAAAACCATTGTCTGTAGTATAAGTATTTGTTATTATGAAGTAAATAGAGGATATTTTACAAAGTAAAGCTTAATCTAGAGAATCTGCCAGTGGCAGGCCTCTGTAGATACCAAGGTATACAAAAGGAGAATGAAAAAATGAAAAAAGAAGACATGTCCTGTATCGACTGCGCAGTAAAAAACTGCAACAAAATGGATAAAACCTATCCGGATTTCTGTCTGACAACACACATGGATGAAGAAGTTCTAAATGAAGCTATGGAATGCTACAATGAAGACGAGAACCGCAAAGTAACAATCGCTGCAGCTGAAGTAGAGTATGAGAATTACTGCAAACATACCCGTGTCGAAGAAATCATGGATTTTGCAAAGAAGATTAATGCGAAAAAGATCGGGATCGCAACCTGTGTCGGATTGTTGAAAGAAAGCCGTATCCTGGCAGATATCCTGCGCAGACATGGCTTTGAGGTGTATGGTGTCGGCTGTAAAGCCGGAACACAGAAGAAGACATCGGTCGGCATCCCGGAATGCTGCGAAGGTGTCGGTGTGAATATGTGTAATCCGATCCTGCAGGCAAAGCTTCTGAACAAGGCGAAGACGGACCTGAATGTTGTGGTCGGACTTTGTGTGGGGCATGACAGTCTGTTTTACAAATATTCCGAGGCACTGACTACGACAGCAGTGACGAAAGACCGTGTATTGGGGCATAATCCGGTGGCGGCGCTTTATACTGCGGATAGTTATTATTCGAAGTTGAAGAAGAGTGAAGAAGAGTAATATTTCTAATTTGGGCGTTTAAAGATACATAAAGATATAACAAAGCGAAAAATGAAACTAGAGCTTGTGTAAATGTTCTGTTATAATAATGTGTTGATGTTCTCTCCGATGGGAGGAAAAGAGCGCACCAGTGTTTATCTGGTGGGAGATTTTGACTATGATACCGGAAAATTTTTCTATACAATTTCAGGGGAAATTGACTGGGGATTTGATTATTATGCACCACAGTCATTCCTGGCACCGGATGGCAGAAGGATTCTGGTAGGATGGGCGAATGCATGGGATTGGATGCCATTTTGGAAAGACTGGGGTCCGACATATCAAGAAGGCTGGTGCGGATTCTATAACATTCCGAGAGAGGCAGTATTAGCAGAAGATAATACATTAAAGTTTATTCCTGTAAAAGAATTACAGGATCTCCGGAAGAATAAGCAGGAAGAAGCGGACATTCTGATAAAAGAAGACGAGAAAAAAGAACTTCGGAGTGGCTGTGTTTATGAAACGGAAATGCGGATAAATCTGAAAAAATCAACTGCAGACAAGATTAAGCTGAACTTAAGAATGTCACAGGGAAAGAAGACAGAGATCCTATTTGATCTGAAGAGAGCGGAAGCATATTTTGACCGTAATAATTCCGATGGCTGGAGTAAAGGAGTCGCAAGATGTCCATTGAATTTAATGGGCAAAGAGCATCTGGATATTCATATTTATTCTGACAAAATTTCATTAGAAATATTCAGCAATGATTATCAGAATAATTTTTCTTGTAATATATATAATGTGGATGATGCTCAGAAAAATGAAGTGAAAGCAATTGGCGGAGATCTGGTTATTGAAAGCATTCGGTCATGGGAACTTGAAAAGACAATGAAATAATTATTCTCTCTCTGAAAAGGAATAACAAACCAGATTAGCAAAGGTTTGTTATTCCTTTTTGCATATTATTTATCTAACTTAAGTCCCGCCAGTGCCTGGGCAAATGCGTTATTCACCGGTTCGTCATTTTGCTGCTGCTGTTTCTTCAGATATTTCTGGACATCGCGCTTAGATACGCCGGCACCTTCTTTGGCACGACGGTTCTTGAATGCTTCCAGCTTCTCTTTGTAGCCGCAGGAGCATACAAATGTCTCACTGTCCCCCTTTTTGATCAGTTCCATCTTCTTGTGACAGTTCGGACATCTTGCATTGCTGGTGCGTGCGATCGTCTCGCGGTAGCCGCATTCACGGTCCTGACAGACCAGCATGCGGGAGTTCTTGCCTTTGACAGAGAGCATACGCTTGCCGCAGCGCGGGCATTTTGTATTAGTCAGGTTATCGTGACGGAAAGTTCCGTCGGAAGTCTTGATATCCTGAATTAATTCTTTGGTGTAGCTTTCGATATCTTTGATAAATACCTGTTCTTTGTGTGCTCCTTTGGCAATCTTGGCAAGTTCCATTTCCCAGGAAGCGGTAAGCTCCGGTTTTTTCAAATCTTCCGGGACTAATTCCAGAAGCTGTTTTCCTTTGGATGTCAGAAGAATCTCATTTCCCTTCTTTTCCAGCAGGAAAGAGTGGAACAATTTTTCAATGATATCGGCTCTTGTCGCTACGGTTCCGAGTCCGCCGGTTTCACCGAGAGTTTTTTTCATCTTATTATCATCAGAAGACATATAACGTACCGGATTCTCCATGGCGGACAGAAGTGTCGCTTCTGTAAAACGGGCGGGAGCTTTGGTCTTACCGCTTGTGATATTCGTGCGTGTGACAGTCAGGGTGTCGCCTTTGTGGAGAACAGGAAGTGCCTGCTCTGAAGCCTTTAAGTACATATCATTATTTTGGAAATCTTCTCCAAAATCTTCAGAATCTTCATAATCCCCGTAAGCATCATACTGTGAAGCAGAGGAACCGGAAGATGCAGCATCGGCATATACGGCCTTCCATCCGGCGGCTTTGATGACCTTTCCTTTTGCAGTAAATGTTTCACCTGCGGCTTCAGCTTTCAGTGTAGTCTGCTCATATTCAAATGCCGGATAGAGTACGCTGATAAAACGGCGTACGACCAGATCATAGATCTTGCGTTCATTGTTCGACATATGTTCCATCTGGACATATTCTTCCGTCGGGATGATCGCGTGATGGTCGCTGACTTTTTTGTCATCTACGAAAGCTTTGCTTGTCTTAAGCGGTTTCTTTAAGAGTTCCGGATATATTTCTTATAAGGTCCGATATTGCAGGCTTTCAGGCGTTCTTTGATCGTTGGAACAATGTCCGTACCGATATAGCGGGAGTCTGTTCTTGGATAAGTAAGTACCTTGTGGTGTTCATACAGACTCTGCATGATATTCAAAGTTTCCTTTGCAGAGAAGCCAAAGCGTTTATTGGCATCGCGTTGTAATTCCGTCAGGTCATAAAGGCCCGGGGAAGGTGTCCGCTTGGATGAGGTATGCACATCCGTCACGGTAAGTGTCTGGTTCTTTAATTTTTTATCAAGGCCGGTTATCAGGTCTTTGTTAAAGGAGCGCAGGGAACCGCTTTTCTTTTGCTGCCATGTCCATGTGACGATAGAAGCCATAGTACCGACAGAACCACCGGTAACAGAAGTTGTACAACGCAGTCCATAATAATCTTCCGGTTTAAATGAACGGATCTGCTGTTCGCGGTGTGCGATCATGGCAAGTGTCGGTGTCTGTACACGTCCGCAGGAGAGCTGGGCGTTATACTTGCAGGTCAGTGCACGGGTGGCATTGATCCCGACCAGCCAGTCTGCCTCTGCGCGGCTTCTTGCGGCATGATATAAGTCGTTGTACGCACGACCGTCCTTCAAGTGGGCAAACCCTTCTTTGATCGCTTTATCGGTAACAGAGGAGATCCACAGACGGCGGATCGGCTTATGACAGCCGGATTTGTCCAGGATCCAGCGGGCAACCAGTTCTCCCTCACGTCCGGCATCGGTTGCTACGATAATGCGCTCACTGCTGTCAAACAGCTTGCCGATTATCTTGATCTGGGCAAGCACACCTGCATCTGGTTTGTAGCCGTTCTCTGTCTTGACTTGTCGGGGAACAAGAACGAACGGGTCGGGAATCACAGGCAGATTCTCTGCATGGAATCCCTTCATGCCGTAGGTTTCTGGCATGGCTGGCTGCACTAAATGTCCGAATGCCCATGTCACAAAATAGCCATTGCCCTGCATATAGCTTTCCTCACGCTTGTCAGCTCCCACAATGTGGGCGATTTCCTTGGCTACACTTGGTTTCTCTGCGATGATTGTCTTCATTGTCTGTTGTTTTTGTGACATCCGCAACCGTGGGATAGACGGTCGCAGATGTCGGTTGTTATAATGGATGATTAACTCTGTGGATCAAGTGGCGGCAACTACATCTTCACGCTTCTTGCCCTTCTCTTTGGTTTCTGTTCCCCGGCGTTCTGTTCCTTCTGCTGCTTTTCGTTCTTTGGCGCAGACTGTCCCGGACTCAGCGGCTCCTTGGTGTGCTTGGTCGCCTCATGGGTCTTGCCCTGCTCGTTGACGGCGACTTGTACCTTGTTCTCGTTGGTCGGAATCTGTTCCTTCGCCTGTTTGAGGTCTGGATTGTTGCGGTAGGAACGTGGCTGCATCTTGTCGAAATCGAACTTCACGTAGGCGGTATAGGTACCGCTGCCGTTCTTGTTGGGCACTTCCTTGATCTCGATGGTCTTGCCTGCCACATAGTCGTCCTTCTGCTGCTCGGTCAGTTCCTTCTTGAAATAGGTGTTGAGTCGGCGGATGGTCCCGCCCTCATTGAGCCAGTGGTTGGGATCTTGCTGCTTCTTCTGACCACCCACATCACCTTCTGCCTTCTGCTCCTGCTTGTCAGCGGTTTGCTTCTTGTCTCCATTCTGTTTCTGACCTTGCGCCTGTCTTGTGCTGCCAGGCACGAACTCCACGCCACGCTGTTCCACATTCACCTGCAGCAGCGGTGTAAACTTGCGCCCGTTGGCAAGCTCAATCTCCTTGCGAAGCGGAATACCTGAGTAGAGCACTCTCTTGTCGTCCTTGGTAATAGGTGTCTTGCCGATGGTATCGGGTATGCGCACCTTGTTGGTCGGGATGTCAACAATCTCATTGGTGAGACGGTCGATACTGATGAAATGAGGACGCAGCTCACCTGTATTCTTGTCGGGAAAATCCACAATCTTTCCGAGGTTGCCGTTCTGCAACAGGTTCTTCTTGTCCTCTGGAGTGAAGGTATAGCCTTTGTAAGCGACATCGAGTTTAGGCTCGTTGCGCACGAAATGCGGCACAAGTTGCAACTGGTCGTTATCGTCCTTGCGGAATGACAGACGGGCCTGTATCTCTATCTGTTCACCGCCGAAGGTCGGCTTCACAATAACAAGCCCCGTCTTGCCGTAGTTGAGCAGGGCTTTCATATCCTTCTCATTCATACTGTTGAAGTCTATGCCATATTTGGCACCAAGTTCCTGCAGGTTCACATCGTTACCACTGATGAGGTTCTGCTTTACACCCGGAGCGGTCTGTGCCTGCTGTGCGGTTGCGGTCTGTTCTGGTTTCTGTTCCATGTCGTTCTCTTTTTCGTTGGTTTGTTCAGATGATACATTCTCTTTTTCTGTGTTAGCTTGCGTCTTGGACGCATCGTCCGATGATGCGGTTTCTTTCGCCTGACCCTCCGATTGCTTTGCCTCTTTCTCATAATTGGAGGTGTCAACCTTGTGGGCGGAAAGAATCTCCTTGTTAGCCTCCGGATCTTTCAGCAACTCCTTCATCACGCCAAGCAGGTTTTCCACCTGGTCTGCCGCTATGCGATAGAATCCGAATCGGCTTGGCTCCTTGCACTGGCGGAAGAAGTTTCTAAAGAAACTGTCCATCAAGTCACTGTTGCGGTCAAAACGCAGGAAGTCGGGCGTGTTCTCCGCCTTGGCGGGTGCTCGCTTCGGTGTGCCGTCTCTGCTGAGTCCGGCGACGACGCTGATCTCGCCCGTCTTCTCGTCACGGACTACCAGCACGTCCTGTTCATCACTCTTTTTCTTTTGTACCATAATTGTAAATTTTTAATGGTGAATACTGTTGTTATTTGAATTTCTGATGAATGCGAGTCAAGTAATGCTCCACATTCTCTTTCTTGAATTCTTTGACATTATTCTCTACAAACTGCATCACATCCTCTTCCGTGTAGTAGGTTTTCTGCCCCAAACGCTTGTAGGGAAGCACTCCCAGACTGCGATAGCGTTGAAGGGAACGAGGGGAGATTTGAAATAAGAGGCAGAGGTCTTGGTTGTCGAGCAATTTTTCATTGATAGCAGAACTTCCTTTTTGCTCCGTCTCTCGTTCGTGTCTCAACATCAGCATGTCGTAGATACCGTCTATCTTTTTGTGTAGGTCATGGAGATATAACTCCAGTTTTCTCAATGTTCCATCTTCCATGCTCATGTTTCCTTTGCTATTGTTCGTTCCTCAACCATTCTTTCAATGGCTTCAACTTGGTATCGGCATTGATTGCCAATTTTAATAAAATCAATGCGGTACTCTGAGCGCATTCGCTGCAAGGTGCGCTTGCTCACACCAAGCATCTTAGCTGCATCGTCATTGGTCAACATCGGCTTCAATCCCTTACCCGTCAAGTTCCCTTGAAATGCCATTTTTGCCAATCGCACGTACTGGACTATTTCTGTCAACTGTTCTGTCAGCTTTTTGAAGGCTGCACTTTCCATTGTTATTACTTCCATTCTAATTCCGTTTGAAATGTTATATAATTCGTTGTTTTTATTTCTCGGCGGCAAAATTAACCATTTGCGAAATACCCGTTTAACAACTCATTAATGACCCACGTATAATTTTCTTGATTTTTCTTGCCAAGCGGTCGGCAAACCCCAGAAAAGCACTGCCACAGTTATTCATTTTCATTGTTTTTCAACATACACACATTAACTTTGCACCCGAATTTGTTGAACCAATAAAACAGAGAATATGGAAGTAGTAACAATGGAAAAGAAGGCATTCGACTTGATGATGGCAAGATACGATGCCTTGGTAAAGAAAGTTGAGTTGCTGAAGCATAAGGCTAACGGCAAGCGTCTGAACAAATGGCTTACAGGTCATGAGGTCTGCCAGCAACTTCGCATCAGCCAGCGCACCTTACAAAAACTTCGTGACCGCCGTTTCTTGGGGCATACCCAGATAGGTCGCCAATTCTATTACTGCCCCGAAGAGGTCAAAGCCATCGTTCCGCTTATCGCCAGAATCAAATCGGTATAGCATAAAGCCAAACTCGCCCAAGGCAAAGCCGAAAACTTCACCCTGGGCGAGCCAACACATTTTATATTCACCACTTAATCCAAATTGTAAACAATGAACATGAACCAACTTCTTACGCATGAGAGCAAGTCGATAGACACCGCCATGCAATCCTTGAAGAAAGCCAACAACTGGCTATCCTCATTCATCGAGTCCTACAGCCCACCTTTGGACGGGGAGCGATACCTCACCGACAAGGAACTCTCCGAGCATTTGAAGCTTAGTCGCCGCACCTTGCAGGAATATCGCAAACAAGGCATCTTGCCCTACATTATATTATGTGGCAAGACCCTCTATCCGGAATCCGAGATACAAGCACTTCTCACTGGTAATTACCGCAAGCCGATAATCGACGGCACTGTTTCGCAAGGGGAGGGTACTGCTTCATTATAGCGAAACAAAAATAGCGTACAGGGTACAACGACAAAAATCGTTCCCCCTGTACGCTATTATGTTATAAAGGTGTAGGAATCTTATTAAAAAGATTAAAAATTCTAACTTGCACCTCTTGGCATCGTTCCGTTCATCACAATAATCATCGGATACTCGTGTTTTACTTGCTCTGTTTGACAATCCTTGCGGTTCACTACCTTACTGATAAACCATTGTCTGAACAACAAGGCTTGGTATGTATCCATTTGAAGTGCTATGGCGATAATCACTTCCATATCATAGACATGCGCAGAATATCCATTTTCAAGTTTGATGTATTGAGAATGCAGAAAATCTTTCAGCACACTTTGTTTCCAAATGCGCTTGATGGTATTCTTCACTGCTGTCCCTGTTACATTCAACAGTTCGGCAATCTCCCAAACTGTCATCCACACCTCACCATGATGTGGGGCGTAGATGACCATATCTTCTTGTATTGTTATCACTTGTCGTTTCATACTCTGCCATTTATAGTGTTAGTATTATCGTTGCAAACATTTCCAAACGTGAATTCCTCAATGTTATTAATCTGCTGAGACAACTTTTCCACGTCTTTGCTCAATTTCTCCTTGGTAATCTTGGCATACACCTGGGTTGTCTTTATGTCCTTGTGACCAAGCATTGAACTCACGGTTTCTATTGGGACTCCGTTGGAGAGGCAAACCGAGGTTGCGAACGAATGACGGCTCATGTGCCAGGATAGCGGCTTGGTGATGCCGCATTTCTTGCCCAGTCTTTTGAGCGAATCCATACAACTTTTGTAGTTGGGTACTGGAAATACCCTACCGTCTTCACACAATCCACGGTATTTTTCCATAATCTGCTTGGGATAGTCAAGCAACTTGATGTCGGCTTCAGTTCCCGTCTTCTGTCGATGGATTATTATCCACTCGCCATCGTCAAAGAACGTTTTGATGTTCTCTTCCTTCAGGTTATAAAGATCTATGAAGGCGAGACCAGTGAAACAACAGAACAGAAACAAATCACGTACCATGCTCATCTTCTTTCGGGTGATTGGTATTTCCATGAGCAAGCGAATCTCTTCTTTTGTCAAGAACTCCCTTGTCGTCTCTTCTTCCTTGTACTCATATCGTCTGAAAGGGTCTTTTACAAGCCACTCATTATCTATGGCGCGGAATACCATTGCACGGAGATTGCGGACAAACACCATCGCAGAGTTTATCTTCAAGTGCTTTTCGGTTCTGAGAAAAGTCTCGTAGTCCGTGATAAAAGGCAGCGACAACTCTTTCAAAGCAATATCCTTGACATGATAATGCGATTGCAAGAACTCACCGACATAGGCACATCCTATTCTGTATCTTGTGAATGAGCTCAAAGACTTTATGCCAGCCTTATATTGCTTTTCCATTTCATCACGGCTTTGGAAATAGACTTTCATCAGTGTATGGCAACGATACTCCAAGCCAAGAAAGGCGTTCTTCACCTTGTCGGCAGTGACGAAGTTGTCCCTGTCCATAATCTCCTGATAATGCTTACTGATACTCACACGCATCTTGTCCAATTTGCGGTTCACTTCCAAGGCCTGCATACTCTTACCTATCATGCGTCCGCCCTTGGTGTCCCACAAATTTGGATTGGCAGTTGTCTTGCAACTGAACTGCGACTGTGTTCCGTCCACTGTGATACGTCCCATAACTGGAACAGTACCATCTTTCTTTACTACCTGTCTTTTGAGGTAGAAGATAATTGAAAATGTACTCTTCATAACGTCATTCTTTTTTGCGTTCAAAATTAATACATGAAGAGTCTTTTCTTGCTACGCATTTCACGGCAGAACACGGCAAATTTGGTTCGTAACCAAAAATCTTACGTTACTCATCAGTAACTCACTATAAATCAGAGCGTTCAAATTCAATTCGTAACCTTCCTCATTCTTCCGAACCTCAACATTCCCCATTTGGGGTATAGGTTACGGATAGGTAACGTTCCTCTGTCTCATCTTGTCGTATTCCCGTCTTCGTCTGTCCTCGCCACTTTTAACCAAAATGAGGAAAGTAACTGATAACCAGTAAACTTTCCTCATTCTTCTCTCAAACACTTTTTATATGTACTTTCCCAAAAGAAAACTACTAATTCCAAGGACTTGGTCAAAGTTAACCAAATCCTCCCGATTATGCAAGAGCACTTTGGACAAAGTATGAATCTGGCACGCATAAAACTTATGGCGCTGCTGCTCCACGCACTCTGTGTGGTGCAGACGGTCAGCCTCCACAAACTGGCAGACGCGATGCCTACGGCTGTCGACAGGGATTCCAACCTCAGACGGCTCCAAAGATTCTTTGCCAAGTATGTTCTTGACCTTGACATCATAGCGCGTATGATTTTCTCGCTGCTTCCTGTCAAGACCGGTCTTGTGCTCAGCATGGATCGCACCAACTGGATGTTCGGAGAGTTCAATATCAACATTCTTATGTTGGGCATCACCTATAAAGGGATTGCTTCCCATTCAATCAGACGGTATAATCAAAGTTGGTGCTCATAAGGAACCCAAAGGTGGGAAGGGGACATCATCTCAATGGGAGAGAATTATATCAGTCAGAGGTGTGTGTCCTTGTCTGACCAAAATAGGTAAGGTCAGCATTACTGTGTCAAATGAGGTTCACAATGTTGAGCCGAAGAAGAAATGGATACCACCCACACCAAGAATACCACCGACTTGGGGTAGCGAATGGGTAGCGTGTATCACTTTATAAAAGGTTATTTTGATACTTTTGGGGGTATATAGACAAGAAAATCCACCCCGTTTTCGAGGTGGATTAACTTATAACTTATTGGTAATCAGTGTTGATTTATCTAATTTCCAGTTTAGTATTCATCCTCGTTGAAAAGCCATACATACACTGAATATCAAACTTTTATGGAAAATGTAGTGTAAAGTGGACAAACATATTTCACGGTCTGACAGCGTAAAATCGAATGGACAAACATATTCGGTATGGACAAACAAATGGTAAAACATTGGGACAAACAAACACGACTTACCAAGCGTAGCCCAACCAATAGGGATATTTAAGGACAAACGGGCTCAAATATGTAGGAATACTACAGGAATTGAACGGTTGGGGTGCAAAAATAGTTTTTAAAATG
>OKVP01001111.1_pt1 | contig 11205 bp, 8 predicted proteins | sample 1604821 | NCBI WGS metagenome assembly OKVP01 (sample SAMN01760946, study PRJEB22395) | human gut metagenome | reverse complement strand
TTCCCTACACGACGCTCTTCCGATCTTACCTGTCTTTTCATACAGTGCCCAGATCAGTTTCCATGCTACGACTGCGCCGCAGATATTTTTGTTAGGATATGGACAATCCTGCTGCTTCGGATTGATCACTGCATCCGCACACGGTATAAACCATTCACGTCCGTTTTCGCTGTCTCGAAATGGAACGTCATGATGATCCGTCAAAACCACGGTCATCCCTCTGTGTCTGGCATCTGCAATCTCATCCGCTGCCGCGATACCATTATCACAGGTCACGATCGTATCAATCCCATCTTCTGCTGCCTGATCAATCAACTGTTCATGAAGCCCGTATCCGTCTTTAATTCTGTCGGGAATACAGGTATCCACCTGTGCCCCCAGATATCTCAGCCCTTTCAGTAAAAGACGGGTAGCCGTCACACCGTCAATATCGTAATCACCGATAATACGAATTTTTTTATTTTCTGCAATTTTTGTTCTCAAAATTTCCACTGCCTTGCCTATATCTTTCATAAGCCATGGCGATGGAAGCTCTTCAAGTGTTCCATGAAGATATGACTGTATTGCCTCTTCTCCGTCTACATCACGATTTCGAATAAGCCGGGCAATCACAGGATCGATTCCGAATTTCCTGCCAATCCCCTGAAAATCCGCCTTTTTGGCATATACCATCCATTTTTCCATGTATTCTCCTCTGCCCCCTTTGAAATATGCGCATTTCTTTACTCCAGATAGAACAATTCCCGGGGCAAATATCTGTCCCGGGAACCTAATTTCTTTTATTTCATTATTTGGACTTTTCTTCACCAGAAGCATTTTCTTTCGCTGCTGCTTCCTGCGCTGCAAGTCTTTCCGCTACTCTTTTACGGTTTTTCTTCTTTGGCTGTGTTGGATCCTTTTTGGCCGGCTGGCTGTTCTGCTTACCAGAGTTATTCTGTTTTGCAGAGGAAGCAGCTGTCTTTGCTGCAATCGCAGCCTGTGGAACCGGTTTTCTGTAATAACGTTTCATTCCCAGCCACAAAGCACCTGTGATGCAGACAGAAGTGTAAGCTCCGCATACGATACCAACCATCAGAGGTGCTGCAAAGTCGCGGATGGAAGAAACTCCCATCACGAACAGAACAAAGATGGTGATAAAGGTGGTGAGGGAACTGTAAATGCTTCGGGTCAGGGTGTCCGTGATGCAGCGGTCAACCAGGGACTCAATCGGCTCTCTCTTTAACTCCGGCAAATTCTCACGGATACGGTCGAAGATGACGATCGTACTGTTGATGGAATAGCCGAGGATCGTCAGCATACACGCGATAAAGGTGCTGCCGACCGAAATACGGGATACCACATAGAATCCGAATACAATGGCGATATCGTGCATCAGTGCAAGGATGGCACTCGATGCGAAACGGATGTCGCGGAATCGGATCCAGATGTACAGCAGCATGCAGACTACAGCGATGATAACTGCTTTCATCGCATTCTGGCTCATCTCTTTACTTACAGTAGAAGAAATGTTGTCGAAAGTGATTTCAGAAGTATCGACACCGAAATTGTCTGCCATTGCCTGGTAAACCTGCTCACGCTCTTCCAGAGTCAGAGAACGTGTTTTGATGATGACATTGTTGCCTCCGACAACCTTTGTCATCTGAATATTGGAATCTTTTGTCACGCCTTCCACAACCGGCTCTACCTCTTTGTCCAGCTCTTCGATGGAGTAATCCTCGTTGAACGGAACGTTGATGGAAGTACCGCCCTTGAAGTCAAGGCCGAAGTTCAGTGCGCTTCCCTTTGTCTGATGCATGAAAATCATGCTGGCCGGAACGGCAAGCAGCAGAATGCAGGAGATCGTGAAGAAGATCTTTCTCTTTTCCACAAATGGAAATCCCTTGCGCTCTTTCTTGGTTCCGTAGTATTTCGCATCCTTCAGTCCCATACCGTACAGGCTGTTGACCAGCAGTCTGGAAACAACCATGGCGCTGAACATGGAAAGAACAATACCAAGAGCAAGTGTCATGGCGAATCCGCGGACACTTCCGCTTGCGAGTGCATACAGAACGGCTGCTGCAATCAGAGTCGTTACGTTTCCGTCCAGGATGGCGGAAGTTGCCTTCTTGAATCCGTCGCGGATTGCTGCATGAACCGTCTTTCCGGCACCGATCTCCTCCTCGATACGGGCATAAATGATAACGTTCGCATCGACCGCCATACCGATCGACAGGATAACACCTGCGATACCAGGCAGGGTCAATGTCAGGTCAAATGCATTTAAAGCAATCAGATTCAGCTCAACATAGATGAGCAGTGCCCATCCGGCAGCAATACCAGGCAGGCGATATACGATTGCAAGGAAAAGGATAATCAGTACAATGCCGATCGCTCCCGCTTTTACGCTGGTGGAAACAGCTGCAGATCCAAGCTGTGCTCCAACGACGCTGGAGTTGATCTCCTCAAGTTTCAGGGAAAGGGAACCGATACGGAGGGTGGATGCCAGGCTGGTTGCTTCATCCCAGTCCATGTTTCCGCCGGAGATGACTGCAGTACCATCGGAAATCACAGCGTTTACACTCGGTACACTGACGAATTTTTCATCATAATAGATACCGATGCTCTTTCCTGCGCTGTAGGCTTCCTGGGTTGCGTCTGCAAATTTCTGTTTTCCTTCGTCGGTCATTTTCAGCTGAACGACGCTCTCGGTTGCTTTTGTGGTGGAGTTCTGCTGATGCATGGCTTCTGCGCTCTCCACATCTTTACCGGTCAGAACGACGGAGCCGTCCTCCTCGAGCTCTTCGATAGTTTTTCCGTTCAGAACGTACTCGCCGGTCGAGCTGTCGTAGGTGTAGTTTTCTGTTCCGTCATCGTTGGTCTGTTTGATGAAATACAGGCTTCCCGGTTTACCCATCTCTTCCAGAATGGTGGTTGCATCGGTTGCACCCGGGATTTCAATGGTGATACGGTTGTCGCCCTGCAGATATACCTGTGCCTCTTCGCTGTACTGCTGCGCACGCTGTTCCAGCTTGTAGCGGGTATCTGACATTTCTTCGTCTGTCGGGTTGTCCTTTACGGCCTGGTAGGTAATGCTGACACCGCCGGACAGATCCAGACCCAGGTTGATGTTCTTCATCGAACCGGTTCCGGTAGGACCCCATCCTTTGATCATCGTCCATCCAAGAAGCACTGTTACAATGGCTGCCAGGACGAGCGCGATGATACTCTGTTTCTTCTTCATCATGTCGCGATTTTCCTCTTTTCTTTAATCTTCGGCCAGAGCTGCCTTTATCATCAATGCACACTCGATCCGTTTCTGCTGCATCTTGCATCCGATCTCGTAAACATCGTTGATCTTACCTGTGAAATTGTAGGAGTTTGCCGCGCATCCGCCGCTGCAGTAGAACCGTGCAAAGCACTGGCTGCACTCCTTTTTGGAATAAACGTTGCATTTCTTGAATTCGTTGACCGTTTCTGTCTTTTTCACGCCTTCGTAAACATTTCCAAGGCAGAAATCTTCCTGTCCTACGAACTGGTGGCACGGATAGAAATCGCCCCACGGTGTTACCGCAAGGTACTCGGTTCCGGAACCGCAGCCGGAAAGACGTTTATAAACACATGGTCCGCCGGTCAGATCGATCATAAAGTGGAAGAAATTGAAGCCTCTTCCCTCTTTTTCTCTCTTGATCATCTCTCTTGCCAGAATGTCGTACTGTTCGAAGATCACCGGAAGGTCTTCCTCACGGATCGCATAGTCCTCGGTCGGAGGCGCTACAACAGGCTCAACCGAGATCTGCTTGAAGCCGAGGTCTGCCAGATGGAGAACATCAGCTGCAAAGTCTGTGTTGTAATGCGTGAAGGTTCCGCGCACATAGTATTTATCCTGATGACGAAGCTCAGCGAATTTCTGGAATTTCGGCACGATCAGATCGTAGCTTCCGGCACCTTTGCGGAACGGACGCATGTGATCGTGAACTTCTTTTCTTCCGTCGATACTTAATACGACGTTGCCCATCTCTTTATTGCAGAACTCCATGACCTCGTCGTTTAAGAGAACACCGTTGGTGGTCAGGGTGAAACGGAAGTTCTTGTTATGTAACTTCTCCTGTTCTCTTCCGTAGGCTACGAGCTGTTTTACAACATCCCAGTTCATCAGCGGTTCACCGCCGAAGAAATCTACCTCGAGGTTTCTTCTGCTGCCGGAGTTTGCGATCAGGAAATCAAGCGCTTTTTTGCCGACTTCCAGGGACATCAGTGCACGTCTTCCGTGATACTCGCCCTCTTCTGCGAAGCAGTAACGACAGGCAAGGTTGCAGTCGTGTGCAATGTGGAGGCAGAGTGCTTTTACGACGGTCGGACGGTTGGAAAACTGATCAATTGCGTTTTCGTAAATGTCTTTTGTAAAGAGCATGCCGTTATCTGTAAGTTCCTGAATTTCTTCTCTGGCTTCGGTGATGTCCTGCTCGGCATATTTACTGCTAAGCGCCTCTGCTGCCTCTTCTGCATTTTTTCCTTCGTTCATGCAGGAAAGGACATCGTATACGCAGTCATCCACAACATGGACGGAGCCGCTGTTGACGTCCAGCACCATGTTGAAGCCATTGCTTTTATATAAATGTATCACTGTGGTATTCCTTTCTATAACTCTCTCTTTTTTTGATGTGCCTGGCAAAAAGAATGTTCCCAAATCCGGCGAAACCGGTTCTGGGAACACCTTTTACTCGTCCTTATGGATTACTTTTACTTATGCTCGCAGCTCTGGTTGCCTACGGTGCAAGAAGTCTTACATGCGGACTGGCAGGATGTCTGGCACTCACCGCATCCACCTTTTTTTACAGTGTTCTGTAAGCTTTTTGTATTTAAAGTTTTGATGTGTTTCATGGCACATTCCTCCTTCATTGTAGTTGACGCGCGACTTTTTTATAGTCTTCGGCCATTAGCTCTTCCCATTATAGCATAGGTTTTTCAAATTTAAAAGTCTGTTTTTTGAAAAAATGTTCTGTTTTGTCCGCTTTTATCTGCCGTGTGCCGTCATTCCGCCTGCCATTCCGCCGACGGCACAGACTGCTGCCGCCCACAGAAGTCTTCCGGCTCCGGCAAATCCGCCCGGCAGGAAGACTGCGGAGACGATGATCAGAATGGCAAAATACACGATTCCAAAGCAGATGCCCCAGAGAAACCGCCGTTTTCCCGCCATGTTTCCTGCCATTCTTCCGCCGGAAAAGCTTGATGCCAGATAGATCACCACAATGCCCGCCTGCACCCAGCTTTCCTTCCAGGAAAATTTCCAGAGCAGGAAAGACAGCAGCAAAAGAAGAAGCACCGAGATCAGATAGGAAACGAGAAGAGCCTTCAGCCAGCTGATCCCGCTGCCCGCACCCACCGCCCATGTTTTCTTTTCTTCCATAAGAAAAAGCCCTCCCATACTGTAAATGTATGGAATGGCTTTTCCGGATATGCCTGTTTCTTTATTTTTCGTCAAACGGATGATTCTTTTTGAATTCCAGCCATGCGGCCATGCTCTTTGCGCGTTTCGCCTGCATCTGAAGGAATGCCATGCAGAACATAACGGCTGCAGAAAGTGCGGAGCTGATCGCCAGCGGAAGCACCATCGTCTCATCGCCGGTGTTGACCGGGATGCTGCGGATGCTTGCAGTGGTCTGTGTCTTCTTCTGCGGAATCTTTGTGCTTCCGGTATTGGAATTGGAAGAGCTGTTGTTACTGCTGCTCTTCGACGGTGTGGCTGTCGGAGTCGGAGTGGATGTCTTATTCGTTCCGTAGTTGTCCGGTCCTACAAGGATCGTTCCTGCGGCACGCAGCGTACTTACGTCATCGGCTGCACTTGCTGTCATTTCACCGGCACTCAGGTTGGATTTCTGCTCTGCTGCTGCAAGCAGTTCATGCTCGCCTTCGTCCGCCGTCTCAGCTTCTGCTGTTTCCGTCTGCTCCTCTGATACAACGCTTCCGGACAGACTTACTGCCATCGGCTGGATTAAAAGAGAGACATCGGAGATCAGATAGCCGTCTTCTGTGCTGTCCGTACCGGATGGATTGGAAATTTCATCGAAATTTTTTACGGTTTCGTTTTCTTTCTGAATTTCATCTTTTACAAGGTCATCCAGATTTTCATCCTGTTTCCACTGGTCCGATGATGCATCATTTCCCGTTCCGTTCTGGTTATCCTGGTTTGTATCGTCCTGGTTTGTATCATCTGCTGCAGGATCGTCTTTTGCTGTATCATCCGGGGCAGGTGTCACGGTTGGATCTTCTGCAGGAGTTTCCGGATTCTCCGGATTTTCACTGTCATCGGTATTCTCGCCCGGTGCTGTCGTCGGAGTTACTTCCGGCGTTACGGTCGGTTCCGCATCCGGTGTCGGCGCTGCCGTTGGTGTATCCTCTGTATTTTCTCCGTTGTCCGCATCCGGTGTCGGTGTTGCCGTTGGTTCCTCCGCCGGCGTTACGGTCGGCTCTGCGTCTGGCGTTTCCGTCGGTTCTACCGTTGGCTCTGCGTCCGGGGTCACCGTTGGTTCTGTGGTCGGCTCTGCATCCGGCGTTTCCGTCGGACCCGGAGTTGGTGTTACGGTATCTTCTGCCGCATCCGGTGCCGGAGACTCGCCTGGCGCAAGCGTTGGTGTTTCCGAAACCGTTTCTTTTGCTTTTTCTGCTGCCAGAACAGCCTCATATCCGGCTTCTGTCACCACGATTTCATCTGCCGCAAAAACGGTATCTGTTACTCTTCCCCAGAAGTCTGTTTTCTGCTGTTTCTTTCGATACGTTTCCAGCTCTTTTTCATCCATGCCGACGAATACCAGATATTTTTCTGCTGCTTCCTCCGCTGCCGTTTTGCTGGTATCTGCAGCAGTGTTTTTTTCGGTTGTTTTCCCGTCCGCCTGCAGTTCTGCCGCTGCAACTGCAAGAAGCTCCTGTGCTTTTTCCACGGTTTTTACTGCTGTCTCTGCCGTTGTACCGTCTGCCGTATCATCGCCGGTTTTCAGATTCACATAAACGGCTGCCCGTTTTGTCTCTGTACCGTTCTCCGTTCCGGAGACAGTTTCGTTCTGTACTGCGCTTTTTTCCGTTCCTGCCGATGCGCTGGCATGGAGCGGAACTGCATCGGAAAATACCAGTGTGCCCGCAAGGACAGCACCCATCACTTTCCATGCCTGTTTTTTCTTCATTGCGTTTCTCCTTATGTTCTCTTGGTCTATCCTAAAAAAATCTGTCTTTTTGTGTCATAATTTCGCATTACAGCATTATAGCACAAGAAAGAATCCCGCGCAAGGCTGAAGTCGCCTTGAAACGCGGGATTCGTGAATCACTTTCTTACGCAGTGAAACAGCAAGTGTTTCACTGCTGGGTGAACAGTAACGCGGGATTCTCATCTGCTTTTATCGCTTTTTAGTTTGTTTCCATTCTCGTTGTCGTGAGCTGATCCGGGGATAAATTCAGGATTTCCATAAACTCATCACCTGTGATCGTCTCTTTCTCATACAGATATTTTGCCAGCTCGTGGAGTTTCGGCATGTTATCTTTTAAGAGCTGCTCTGCTTTGTCGTACTGTTTTCTGACTGCTGCAACAACCTTCTCATCAATCTGTGCTGCTGTCGATTCGGAGCATGCCAGGGAAGTGTCGCCGCCGAGGTACTGGTTCGTTACCGTCTCAAATGCAACCATACCAAATTCCTCGTTCATACCGAAGCGGGTGATCATGGATCTTGCCACCTTCGTTGCCTGCTCGATATCGTTCGAAGCACCTGTCGTGATGGAATGGAACACCAGATCCTCTGCCACACGGCCGCCGGTCAGCGTTGCAATCTTGTTTTCCAGCTCTTCGCGGCTCATCAGGTTGTGCTCATCTTCATCCACCTGCATCGTATAGCCGAGGGCGCCGGACGTACGCGGGATAATGGTGATCTTCGTAACCGGAGCGGAATGGCTCTGCAGTGCTGCGACGAGTGCATGGCCGACCTCGTGGTAGGAAACGATCAGTTTCTCTTTGTCGGTCATGATCTTATTCTTCTTCTGGTATCCGGCGATGACAACCTCAACGCTCTCCTCCAGATCCGCCTGGGTGACAAATTTTCTTCCATCACGGACGGCACGGAGTGCTGCCTCGTTAATCATATTGGCAAGTTCTGCACCAGAAGCACCGGATGCCATACGTGCGATCGCATTGTAATCGACATTGTCGCCCACGCGGATGTTTTTCGCATGGACTTTCAGGATTTCCTCACGGCCTTTTAAGTCAGGCAGTTCAACCGGCACACGGCGGTCGAAACGGCCCGGACGAAGAAGTGCCGGGTCCAGGGAATCCGGACGGTTCGTCGCTGCCAGAATGACAACGCCTTTCTTTCCATCGAATCCATCCATCTCGGCAAGCAGCTGGTTCAGGGTCTGCTCACGCTCGTCGTTTCCGGAGAATCCGCCGCCGTCACGTTTTTTGCCGACGGTATCGATCTCATCGATAAAGACGATACATGGGGCTTTCTCATTTGCCTGCTGGAACAGGTCACGCACCTTCGCAGCTCCCATGCCGACGAACATCTCGACAAACTCAGAACCGGAAATGGAGAAGAACGGAACATTTGCCTCTCCGGCTACTGCCTTTGCAAGCAGCGTTTTACCGGTTCCTGGAGGGCCGACAAGCAGTGCTCCTTTCGGCATTTTTGCACCAATTTCTTCATATTTTTTGGGATTATGCAGGAAGTCAACAATCTCCTGTAAAATTTCTTTTGCCTCATCCTCTCCGGCAACATCTGCAAATTTAATGCCGGTTTCGGACTGTACATAAACCTTGGCGTTGCTCTTTCCAAAGCTCATCGCATTTCCCATGCCGCCCATCATCTTGCTCGTCATGCGTTTCATCAGCCACTGTCCGAGCGCAACCATCACAACGATCGGTATTACCCATGTTAAAAGAAATTCCATGAGCGGCGACATCTGCTCTATGATCGGCGTTCCGAATTCGGTAATACCTGCCTCATATAAACGGTCTACCAGCTTGTAATCATTCATCACACCCGTCTTATAATAATTCGCCGGGCTTGATTTGTCGCTGAAAATAATCTCATTTGACTGGATCTGGACTTCGCTGATTTCGTTGTTATCTACCATCTGCAAAAATTTTCCGTAATCAACTTCTGTTACTTTGGGCTCGAGAAGTCTCGGGAAAAGCAGAAGATTTAACAGCAGAATGACGATCAGCGCAATCACATAATAAAAAATTATGGGTTTTTTCGGTTTCTGCACCTGCTTCATCTGTATCCCCTCCTGTTTCTTGATTTTCTTTCTTTTTTAGTAGCATAAACTTTTCTTTCGCTAAAATCAATCAAATTCTGACATTTCATGAAACTTTTATACTTTTTTATATTTTCGCTATAAAAAGGTAAGTTTCTTGCTTTTCCATCTGTTTTCGGCTATACTTGCGAAAGACTGGGAAAGTCTCTTTTTGAAATTTTGCCCCGAAATGACGGGGTTCATTCGATAAAAAAGCTATAGAAACGGAGGTTTTGTGTATGGGACACAGGTTTACATATGTGGTTTCGCCGGAGGAGGAACGGGAAAATCTGACTGTGGAATGGTTTCTCCGCCGGCATGGATATTCGCGCCATATTATTACGGGCTTAAAACGCACAGAGGACGGCATTTTCCGAAACGGCGTCCGCGCCTGGACGAGCCAGGCCGTGCACGCCGGGGATGTGATCGAAACGCACCTTGTCGAAACAGAACCCTCCGACGGAATTCTGCCGCGGCCGGTTCCGTTTTCGGTTGTGTATGAGGATGACGACATCCTCGTTGTGGATAAACCCGCTGATACGCCGATTCATCCGTCGATTGGAAATTATGAAAATACGCTGGCAAACGGCATTGCATGGTATTTTGAACAGAAAGGTGAACCCTTCGTCTACCGCTGTATCAACCGCCTCGACCGCGACACCACCGGCCTTATCGTGCTCGCCAAGCACGCCTTAAGCGCCGCCGTTCTCTCCCAGGCCATGCGCTCCCGCGAAATCCACCGCACGTATCAGGCCTTCGCCCTCGGCGAAACCGCTGCATCCGGCACCATCGACGCCCCGATCGCCCGCCTCGACGGCTCCCTCATCCAGCGCACCGTCGACTTTGCCTCCGGCGAGCGCTCCGTAACCCATTACCGCACCCTCGCGCACTGCTCCGTTTTCTCCCACCTCGAACTCAACCTCGAAACCGGCCGCACCCACCAGATCCGCGTCCACATGGCTTACATCGGCCATCCGCTGCTCGGCGATACCCTCTACAACAAAACTCCCGGCACTTTCCCCCGCCAGGCACTTCACTCTGCATCGCTCTCCTTCGTCCATCCGATCACCGGAGAACCCTTAAACTTCCACGCTCCACTGCCGGAAGATATGCAAAACCTGCTGACATAAACCAACCCCCGTGAGTTGCCGCTCACGGGGTTTTGTTGTCCCTGATGGAACTGTCATGTCTTTTTGCCGGTGACATTGTATCATACACAAAATTTAGTTTCAATCATCATTTTCATACAGTTCTGATTCTCGGTACTTCATCGATATGCAAATATTTGCTGATGCATTTCACAATCACATCATGATCCGAAACCTGTCCCATGCCGGACACTGCTACGGTTGCCACAACGCCGACTTCTTCCACGCAGATCGGAAAACCTCCGCCCAGCATTGCGTATTCCTTCGGGTCCAGTACCATCTGTTTTACGCTCTCCGGCGCATTCGTCGCTGCCATGTAAAGCTGCAGCGAACTCCGCTCCGTCAGAAGCACCGAATTGCTCTTCCGTCTCATCAGCTCCACATTGTGCGGCGTAATGCCGTTATCGCAATACTGGAATACAACTTCCCCGTTGCTTCTGCGGATCATGATGCCAACCTGTGCTCCGCGCCGTCTTGCCTCCATCAGGATCATCGTTCCCAGTTCCCATGCGTCTGCATTTGTAAAATGCGTAAACTGCAGAATATCCTCCTGCATATCGAGCACTTTCATCAGTTCATCCATTGTCATTGTCATACTTTTGCCCCGTCCTTTCTGCCATTTTATATTTTTTTAGCTTTTCGCCCCTCGTTTTCTGACTTTCAGTTTATCATTTTCCCAAATTCAAGTCAAGCCAGCCACCCCCGGCATTGGCTAACACGATATCACCGAAAAGCAAAAATTCCACGCCGCAGAAGTTCCCTCCCACAGCATGGAATTTCTCATTTTTATTTTTCTACCATA
>OKVP01001106.1_pt1 | contig 11222 bp, 9 predicted proteins | sample 1604821 | NCBI WGS metagenome assembly OKVP01 (sample SAMN01760946, study PRJEB22395) | human gut metagenome | reverse complement strand
ACTCTTCCATTCGTTTCAGTTCTTCCTCTGCATCATCAAATCCGATATGTGTGTACACATTCATTGTGACCGATATATCCGAATGCCCCATGAGGTACTGTAACGTCTTTGGATTCATTCCTGATTTTGCCATGTGGTTGAATCGGTGCTGCCAGTGCATTGCCACAAGTGGCATTCCATTGTCATCGTAGAAAAGGAATCCACTGTAGCCATCAATGGATTTTTCCACTTTAGGAGCATTCCTGTCTTCGATGATTGCTCGAAACATTTCTGCCACATCTTCTGTTATCGGCAGCACTCTTGTTCCTGCATGTCTGCAAACATGAGGGGTAATATTGGACATTCATATTGGAGATTGCCAGATATGGCACCGGATCGGCATAGCCTTCCTGGTTTCTATAACCTACTCCCATAAGAATAGCTCCTTTCGTTAAATGGTAGAGATGTGTATTTATCTCTTCACTATCCCATGGACAGGAATCTGCGAATTGGGCGGCACTTTTTTTAATTTTTTTCCTTTGAGCGGGTTTCTTCTATATAAATGTAAAAATCCAATCCGACCACTTTAAATTTTTCTCCCGCCCTTTTTGGGATTTTGTGTCCATGGGATAGTGAAAGGAAAAGTCTTTCAGAAAGGCGGTGCAAACGATGGGAAATGTTACAGAAACAGATGCTGCCATAATCAGCGATGCAGAACTTGATAAGGAAATCTCAGATGTGCTGATTGCAATCAGTGTCATTACCAGACAGCTTGCAAAGAAAAACGCAGTCAACCATATGTCAAAGGAGGCAAAAGACGATGAAGGAAAAAGAATTGGCGAAGTTATTTAAGACCATTGCTGACAGCTTCACACGGCTTAGTGAAATCTACTCTTCCACGGAAGACGTGACACAGCCGAAAGCTCCAGCGAAAAAGTAAAAAACAGTCAAAGCAGAAAAAGTATCTGAGGCGGCGCAGGAAGTTTCTCCTGAAAAGGAATCCGAAACCATCACTTATACCAAAGAAGATGTCAGAGCAAGACTGGCTCAGAAGGCCAAGGCAGATGCCGGAAAGTATAAAGCGGATGTGAAGAAGATCGTAGCAACCTTTTCTTCCGATGGTACTCTGACCGGAGTTCCTGCTGATAAATACCCGGAAGTGATCGCAGCTTTGGAGGTGATCGGCAATGCCTAAACACGCATTGCTCTCCGCTCCCTCAAGTAAGCAGTGATTGAACTGCCCACCATCCGTAAGGTTATGTGCCGAGATCAGGGATCGGGCAAGTCCTTATGCACAGCAGGGAACAGATGCACATAAACTCTGTGAATACAAAGTTCTGAAAGCTCTTGGAAAATCCGGGCGTGATCCGACTGCAGATTTGGATTACTACGATGTGGAGATGGAAAACTGCACAGAGGAATACTGCAACTTCGTCATAGAACAGTTCGAAGAAGCAAAGAAACTCTGTAAAGATCCTCTGGTGCTTGTAGAACAAAGACTTGATTTTTCCAGATGGGTACCGGATAGCTTTGGAACGGGGGACTGCCTCATCGTAACGGATGATGTACTTCACATCATTGACTCCAAATATGGTCTGGGCGTTCTATAACCTTTCCATTTTTTCAAGTACATTTATATAATCCATTGATGGAAATTCTTTATCGTCAATGGTATATAACACATTTAATTTTTCTTCTGCCATTCCTACTTCCTACACTTTTCATCATTTTATAAGATTATAACATACAATATCTTTATCTGCCATTCCCCTTAGAGACTATCTATTCTATGCTAATTAACAAAGATGAAAAATTACAGGAATATAAATACCGCACTGATCCTCATAACAATAATTACTCTCTTCCTCTATAACAGAAAAACACACAGACCCTTATTACACTAACCATGAGTCTGTGTGTTTTTCTAATTTTGGTTTTCAATATAATTTGTAATAATTTCAGTGAGTAATTCATCGGGATTCCTGCCAAGCTTTTGAGCATGTTCGCGCAAACATTTAACTAACTCTCCAGGAATATGAAAAGGTTTAAATTTTTCAGGATATGCCCAACAACAAGTTTCACAATCTAACTGGCAATCTCTGCAAGCAGTACTTTTAAAGTTATTGCATTCATCACACAATGGTTGCCAATTTGAAATTTCATCACTTCCCCCTCTAAGTCTCGGCACTTTATGATCCTGTTGAAACCCTGTATCTTTCGGGGTTCTTCCACATGCAGCACATACATGGTTATATTTTGCAAGAAGAGGTTCAGAACTACCTTGCAACAAAACCAGAAGGACGCTACATGTTTGTATTTACACCAACCCATAGTTCCTGGCTAAATTTGATTGAAAGCTTTTTCAGCAAGATGACAAAGCAGATGCTGAAGGGAATTCGAGTTAATCCAAAGCAGGAACTTGAAGACAGAATTTATAAATATTTCGATGAAGTAAATGCAGATCCAGTAGTCTATCATTGGACTTATAAGCCCGATAAAATTTCATCAGAAGACGTTTCGTAAAATGTAGCCAGTTATTTATTATTTGATCTACTAGATAAATTGACATAGTAATAAAACTATATTCTGTTCATTTTCTTTCTTTCCAGTTTATCCCAGTTCAGTTTGTTCTTCTTGTATCCCACAAATGCAGTCACACGGACAAATTCCAGATAAAAGCGGAGAAAAGTTGTTTCAAAAAAACAAGCAGTAATAGCAAGGATCAGCTCTCGAAAAGAAAACCTCTGGTCAATGGTATAGATTCTTGAAAAATATGCAGTTAATGTGAGTAAAATACCATACAGGGCATAGTATGCAAGAAATACCAGCATAAATTTCACATTCAGCATATCCATCATCACAGATAAAACCATTGTAAGTACACCCAAAAGTTCAATAAATGGTGACAATAATTCGTAAAGCAGAAAATAAAGATAGGATAAAAGTCCTACAGCTCCGTACCGTGGGTTTGCCAGCATTTTACGGTGTCCCCACATACACTGGAACAATCCTCTCTGCCATCTTTTCCGCTGCTTGCCTAATTCACTTAATTTTTCCGGAGTCTGCGACCAGCAGATGGCATCCTGTGCAAAATCAATCTTATATGGCTTACGATTCATGCGGCTGAATTCATGAAGTCTGACTACCAGTTCCATATCCTCGCCCATTGTACTGTTGTCATATCCGCCTACGGCAATCACTGTTTTTTTCTCAAATAATCCAAAAGCTCCGGATATGATCATGTTTGCATTGATTTTATCCAGCAGGATACGTGCTGCCAGAAAAGAACGGGCATATTCCAGGGATTGCATTCTTGCTATTATATTTCTGGGCAGCCTGTATTTTATCACATGACCTTTTTTTATGACAACACCATTGGCTGGGCGGACACTTCCACCAACGGCTATTACATTTTCGTCCTCCAGAACCGGGCGAACGATTTTCTCCAGCGAATCATGCTGTAAAATAGAGTCCGCATCCATACAGATAAACCAGGGATACCTGGCTGCATTGATTCCGGCATTTAAACTGTCTGCTTTTCCGCCATTCTTCTTGCGGATCAAAGTAATGGGCACTTTCTGGTTCGGGCATTCATAAATTTCTTCCTCAGGCTGACATTGGATCAGATGACGGATCGGGCGTTCCACTCGCTCCATATGAAATGCATCAATCAGAACCTGAGATGTTTTGTCTTTAGAACCATCATCTATTACTATAATTTCATATAGTTTATAATCCAGGTTGAGAAGTGAAGTGACTGTATCCTTCACCGTAACCTCTTCGTTATAAGCCGGAACAAGAATGGAAACCGGTATGTAATAGCTTTGCCACAGTTTATTGTGCATCTGTTCAAGGCGGTATGATCTGTACAGCTCAATTGCGCCTGCTACAACCGACAAAAACAAAAAGCTGGAATATCCAATCAGGTATATAATAAAAAACAGATTGACACATTCCAGAAAAAAACGAAATGCATCGGTCATAAACCCGCCCCCCTTTGTACTTTTACTTCATCCAGCTGGTACTCTAACATTTCTTTTGCGTAGCGGTCATTTCCCTGTAAAATATCAGCTAATGCATCCCTGTCTGTATTCAGAACTGCAAGGCTTTTTGCAGCATTATAACGGACATACCAGTTTTTACTGGAAGTCTCTTTTTTCAAGATTTCCAGTGTCTGTGGTCCGGGATACACAGCAAGAGCAGAAATACAGGCATTCTGCAATTCCCAGAACCCTTCCTTTTCTTCTTCAGCGTGATGAAGCAGAAAAGAAACACTTCTTTCATCCTGATATCTGCCAAAATAGCGGACACATGCGATTTGAATTTCCATATCCTGGCTTGTTTCCAGCATAGACAGCATTTCATCCTTCCAGTTTGACGATGCATATCGAATATAATCCAACAAGCTTACCTGCATCCTTGGATGAAATTCACTCAATTTTTTCCAAAGGAGTGGTATCAGTTCTTCTTTTTTATCGAAGGAAAGAAGTCCATCTGCAAGTATTTTTTTATGCGGAAGCAGCTGCTCATTTGCATCCAGAAATGTCAATGCCTGCATAACCGCATGTATATCTTCTGAACTGTATAATGCCCGCAAAGCATTCTCCCTGCAATAGAGACTTTTATTTCCAAGCAGGTCAAAAAGAAATGGGAAAACAATTTCCTTAGCCTGGAATTTCGTCATATGAAATATGGCAAACACATAAGCCAGGCAGGCCTTTTCCATATCCGGTTTTCTTTTATAAACCGGTATCAGTTCTTCCATCAGCCGACTTACAGATGCTATTCCCTGCTGGAATTGTTCCGGCATACTGTTTTCAACTTTAGATAATGCTTCACTGAACGTCAGAAGTCTGCTGGTTGAATGAAGCTCTTTAACCAGCCTTTTTTCCTGCTTTTTATTTTCCGTTATATTTCCTGAAAACAACTGTCTGTATTCTTCGCAATATCGTTGTTCCCTCCTTTTCAGAACACAGGAACGATATCTTGAAATTATCTCTGTAAAGCAGTTAAAAATGATAATCCCCACACAGACAATAAAATAAAAAACAATCACAAGCTGTGCTATCATTCGTATTCCTTTCCTGTCCAGTATGTCTTCAGAACCTGGTATGCTTCTTTTAGTCTTTCATGGTAGGATACTGTATTCTCCCATCCTTTCAGTTTAAGGCCTCCCATCTCGATTGTATTTCCTTCTCCGCCAAAACCTATAAACATCTCTTTGATCCCCACTGATTCAATGCCATAATTTCCGTCATAATAATCATCATGGATCTGCATTCGGGACGGATCAGAAAAATTCAGCAGCTGCCATGGGATTCTAATTTCCACATCATCTCCATTACAGATAAAATCTGCCCTGGAATCATAAGCAGATGCAGATGGATTTCCATTACCATAATACAGCTTTCCACTTTCAAAGGTTTTTAACGGTGTGGCAGCATCCTGATACTGACCAATAACATCCCGTAATACCATGCTGATATTTTCGAATACAGCGCTGTCCCTGGCTGGTGGATCAATATAAGGATCTTTTCCTGTAATATCTTCCTCATAATTGGCATGAATGGGATTATACCGATCCTGAACCAACAGACGAGTATTATCTTTTCCATTTAAGACCAGTACAAAATCTGCAGGTCTTTCAAATTCTGCTGTACAATTTTCCATACGGGTACTGCCTGTTTTTTTGGTCGTATCAACCGGAACATACAGCGTGTCATTTTCCAGATCAAAGTCCTTTTTATGGAGATATAAATAAACACCGGAGGCATCATACTTCACACTGATGAAAGAGCCGTCTTCATATTGGATCACCCTATCTTTATCCGTCCATTCGGAAGTATCACCGTCCACGTAACAAACACTTTCTTTTTCCCCACAGTCAAATGCCAGCAGGCCAAAATGCTGGTCATTTGTCTGAGCATCTTCCCAGTAAATATTACGGCTTAAATCTACAGCATACATGGTATTCCAGGTATGCTTGAACCATTCATCCTGCCAGGAATAGACACAGCCTCCGGAAAGTCCGGCAGCCATAATGTCTTCATAACAATCTACCAGAATCTTTCCCTGTTCTTTTTCAGAATAGTATCCAAGTCCTCTGCTGGTCACCTGATTCTCATGAATCTCACCTCGTCCTGTGGCTGCACCAAATTCAACAGCCAAAACCGGCATTGTATGATGTTCGTTTAAAAGTCTTAAATATGCCCGATAAGTATTCCGTTTTCCGTCAGGAGTGATACAGTCACTAAAGTCAATCTTTTTATCAGACAAGCTGTTCCATGTTGTGTATTCCATACAGGAAAAGTAATCCTGATCATATGGAGATGCACTGTAGCTGGCAAACTGACCTGATATAAATTTATCAGTTGCAGTTATATGTTCTGTGTCGATCCGGGCACATTTTCTGAAATATTCTGCAATCTCTTTAGGATAATCAAAGGGATCTGTTGCATTTCCACTGGAAAAGGAGATCAGACGCTGCTCATCATATCTTGTTGATTCATAGTGCAGCATCCTGTCACCTGTTTTGGCAAGCAGGGATTCAAAGGCAGAGGCATCTTTTGAAGCAGTAAGATAGGTTCCTTTATAAGGTTCCATATCCGGATATTTCTCATCTGTATATGCAACTGTTGTATCTTCCCATCCATTTCCGATAATATATCCCAGCACCCATTTCGAGACATCGTGTAAATAAAGTCCTGTACTTGTATCTGCATCATTATTGATGATAAGTCGTTTTCCATGGATCACATCTACAGTGACCAGGCAATTATCCAGAAGCTTTCCTGCAAAGGAGTCGGCATATGCATCCACTCGGGAGTTCTGTATATAATCATTTACCCAGATTCCCTGAAGTAAATATAACGGCTCCTCATGTTGGGAATTGTATTCATAGAACGCTTTATAAAAAGACGGATTCTGGACAGAATAGACTCTCAGCGTATTTGCTCCTGCTTCCTGGATCAGCTGAAACCAGTGCAGATAGGTTTCTTTGGTGATCGCATAATCTGTAGACCATTCACCAGGAATACCGCTTCCCATATCAATTCCCCTGACTTCAAATGGTTTCCACTTATCTTTGTCCTTTATAAGTATCTCTTTATTCTCAGTCCGGACAAATGTGTTTATATGATTGTCCCGGTCTGAGTCCATATAAAATCCGCCATAAAACACAGCTATAAATCCAATAAATAGAAGCAGAATGATGGCAGATATGCTGATAATAAATCGTTTCATATTTTAATCATTAACCTCATTATACTGCTTTACACGGGAGGATGCTGAATACTGACGCAGAGTCTCAATGTTTTCATCCAACCATTTTCCTCTGTTTCGCAAGTAACCTTTTAACTGTCCTTCAGCGGCAGATCTGCTGTCCAGATTTCTTGATACCGGAACCAGAAGTCCCTTTGCCTGCTGTTCTACACTTCCCCATCGTGCATCGTTTCTTGCAAGAGCTGGTGCGATAAAATCAAGGGTTTCATCGATATAACGATAAAGTGATTCCTCACTTAACAGACCTTTTCGCAAGGAATGATATCGCTGGATGATCCGTTCAGTAAAATCCTCATCTTTGATAAGCATTTCAAACCATAATCGGTTGTTCAGGAAAAATCCAGTATAAGGAAGTTCCTCCTCGAAATAGTTATTACAGGCATTATTAAAATCCCATACACACATATGGTACAGATTATCTGTTCCCTTATAAATATAAGTGGAATAGTTTCCGGCATCTGCATTACTGGAAAGCTCATTGATAATAAAGTAATCTACAAAGCTGTCTACATCTATCATAGAAGTGTAGCCATGTTTTTCCCTGTCATAATCATATGAGTACAGAGTTTTTTCAAAATTTGAAAAATCCTGCCGGATTTCTTCTGTCAGTCTGGCATCCCTGTTCCTGCTTCCGGGATATTCTATCTGCAGCATGAAGGGGGTTTTGTAGGTATACGTTGTAAAGCTGTTTAAAGCTTCTTCGCCCGCATGCTGATGATCCAGGCGAAGCAGGTATCCGGAAAATGTGCTGCGCTTGGCATTTACACGAAGTCCCAGCCTGGCGCCATCTTTTCCGCCGGTTATCATTTCAGTCATTACATATAGACCTTCATATTCACCATTAAGAATTACTTCGCAGAATCTTACATTTGGCGCATAAGACATCATTTCTCCGGCAAGATTGTAAAACATATAATTTCGTATGGCTGTTTTATCGAGCCAGGGACCGTATAATACCCATTCATGGTGCGCATCCATTCCCATAATGGAAAGCGGATTGTTTTCCCCTTTTTTATCTACAAGTCTGATGGCATAGCTTGGCTTATCAAACTCTCTTGAGGAATTACCTCTCATTCGTATGCGGATTGCAGAAGATACATCTGCCGTTTCATTTGCATGATGGTACTCTTTGCTGTCATTTCCGATTATATCCATCTGAGCAGCAATTGTAGTTTCCCCATCAGCAGCACGTGTATAAATGCGGTTGTTTCCATCATCCTTAATGGGTCTTCCCGGGATTACCACCCCATCTGTATCAATTTTGACAATCGGAAGATATGTACACAGACCGCCATCCGCAGGATCCGTACATGGTTCTTGGGGAATTTCCTGTTCATGCTGATGAATTCTCTCTGTTTTTCGGTAGTCCTTATAAAACAATGGCGCAAAAACGGCAATCAGAATAACCGCAAAGCAGCATGTAAATCCTATTATTTTATATTTCATATCAGTTATAAATCTCATCGCTTTGAGCTACAATATTAACACTTTCAATTTGTCCAAGGTTATAGAAATCATCTGTTAAAGCCGGATGCTGTTTCTGAACTTTTTCCAGTATTTTTCTGGATAATTCATAAATGTACTCAGCATTCTCCTCTGTCGTATTTTTTACCCGAAGAACGGCACCAGTCCCAAAATAACGAAAGACCTGGGATTCTATATTTTCACAGCGGCTTCTTTTTGCACGGATGATCAAAAGCATACGGTTATCACTGCGGATTGCTCCCATGATAAGAAAGATAAGAAAAATAGCAGAACTGCCTACTGCAGCAACCAGATAATCTCCAACTCCACAACATATTCCCACAATGATCGTCCAGAAAATATATACAGTATCTCTGGAATCTTTTATTGCAGTTCGAAAACGCACGATAGATAATGCACCGACCATACCAAGCGACAATGCAATATTGTTTCCTATGACAGTCATAACTGTTCCTGTCATAACAGTCAGAACGATTAGTGTTACTCCAAATTTTTTGCTGTAAATCGTTCCCTTATGTGAGATCACATATGAAATAAAAATAAACAGACCAATGACAGCACTTACCAGAATATGCATTGTAATTTGCTGCCAGGTCATATCCCCCTGCTGGGCAAGCAGGTTATAAATCGTCTCTTTCATTTCCTTTCCTCCTAAAATCTGTAGTCACAGCCAATTTGTCTTGCCATACAGTATTTGCTCACAGAAAGCTCGCTTTTCTGAACGGGCAGAAGCATATGCTTGATATAGCTTAACAAAAAACCGTTATATTTTACTTCCAACACTACAGCAAAAGGAGACATTACACTGTTTAACACCAGATTTCTATCAAATATATTGAAATTTACTTCATTAGCCCGTATTCCAGAATCAAAAGTTATTCGAATAGAATTTTCCGGCGCGATAAATGCAAATCTGTCATATTCTACAACTGTTTTAGGACGGTATGCCCACATTTCCATAATTGAATAACATTCCTGTCCAAACTCACTGCCACTGTTTAAAAGTACAGAATAATCACCCTCAATGAGAGCCTGCGCTTCCCTTCTGGATAATCTTAATGATCGCTTCCGCTGATAAGGTCCCTGCTTCTGCTTCATTTCAAACAGTGCAAAATCCGCATCAGGACTATATACCCGCAAACGAAACTTCCTTCTTAACTCCAGACCATCTTCCTTTTCCTGAAAATCCCGATTTGACAAAGAATCAAAGTACAAAGAACGTACCTGATAACCATCCGGTCCGTTATGTGAGTCAATATGAACCACATTTGACAAATAATTCCGAAGTTTTAATGCTTCTGCCTGATTAAGTAGAAATTTCTTTTCTTCCCGCAGTACATCGCGCACAGTATTATTTCCTCCTGCTTTTGCTTTTTAGTAAATACTACGATAGTATACATCCATAATTTTTTTTTTGTCCATATATGGAATAAAACTTTGTAGTATACAATGACCTCTCGATAAAATCAACATTTATTGACAATATATACCAAAAGATATGATATTTTATAAATAAATATATAAAAATCATAATGGAAATGGGGATTCCTTATGAAATGGGGATGTTGTATGATATCAAACTGCCAAAAATATCTTGAAATACTATTAACATTTATCTGTGTGATCGTACTGTATCCACAATCGCCCTATGCCACCGAGAGACTGTGAGAAAAAGTCTGTAAATAAGATTCTTCTATGATATGCAAGGGTGGTGAGCCTGAAAATCAGGCTTTTCACTCTTCAAACATGCTCTAATCAGATCGTGAAGCTGATAAATTGTGCCAAATCTGACTGGCAAAATGCATGGAGAAATCGAAGGATTACTTTTCCGCATCTGCAAGATTTTTCTTCAATTCGATCATTTTGTCACGCAGCTCTGCTGCTTGCTCGAAGTTCAAGTCTGCAGCAGCCTGGCGCATCTGTTTTTCCAACTGGGAGATTAGGTTCTTCAGCTCCAGCTGCCATCCGGTAATCCAGAGTAAGTAATGTCTCATACAGACTTCTGGTCTGCAGATACATTCCGATTATATTATTGTATTCGTTCTTGGCAGAAATATCAGATACGGTCATAATAACAGGTGCTATTTTGCCAGAGCCATCATAATAAAATTCTGTAATAAAAGAACCATAAATAAGGATTACCAGATAAGTACAGGCAATAGTAAGGAAAACCGTTGACAGCCTTCGGAATAGTTTTCCTCTCTTTTTTTCAAGCTGAAAGGATTCCTCAGACATCATCTTTTCAATAGCATCTATTTCACGTATATCTTCCTCTGTCATGTAATCTTCGCTTCTACTGTTGGTATCTGGCTCTGGTGGACTGGCTGTTGTCGGTTCGATATCCTGTTCTGTTTTTTCTCCAAGTCTTTGATCCAAGATTCCCGGCATTATTCTTCACCGCCTTCCGTCGCTACGGTTGCGACTTCTTTTTTCACAAACTTGCACTTTACGGGAAGTTTGTTGCCGGCAAGGCGCAT
>OKVP01001102.1_pt1 | contig 11261 bp, 9 predicted proteins | sample 1604821 | NCBI WGS metagenome assembly OKVP01 (sample SAMN01760946, study PRJEB22395) | human gut metagenome | reverse complement strand
ATGTGCGGTTTATCCGTATATTCTAAAGATGCCCTAAAATACACAGATAAGCCGCACGGTTCCACGCCGAAAAAACGGCGTGGAACCGCCCAGCTTGAGGTGGTTATCCAATATTCAATTCAGAACGTTGGACTGCGTGTTTCATTTTGCGAATTTTTCCATGAAGCGCATGAGGATGGTCGCGACCTGTGCGCGGGTGGCGGAGCCCTGCGGGTTCAGTTTGCCGTTCGAGCCCTGAAGGAGCCCTTCGGCGACTGCCCACTGCATGGCCTCGGATGCGTATCCGCTGACCTTGTCCGCATCGGAGAATGCAGTCAGGGCGGCGGATTTGCTCACGTCGTACCCCTTCTGCTTCGCGTAGCGGTACAGGATCGTTGCCAGCTGCTCACGGGTGATGACGCCCGGCATGTTGGTGCCGTCCGAAATGCCGTTGTCCATGGCCCACTTCTGGCCCGCCGCGTACCACGGCGTACCGGAGGTGTTCACGCCCTCGACACGGGCAAGGATCGTGACGATCATGCCGCGCGTCGTACTCGCGTTCGGGCTGAAAGCAGTGGAGGACGTGCCGTTCATCAGACCCTTTTCAGAGACATACTTCACAGCTTCCTCATACCAGCTTCCAGCCGGAACATCCGTGAACGAAGAACCCGTGGTAGGCTTGTCGTCCTTCGGCTTGCTCGGCTTCGACGGAGTGACAGGGGTCGGAACCGGGTTGGGGAGCGCATCGAACGCTTCCTCACAGGCAACGAGCACATCATAGTTGGTAACGTACTTCTTCTGTGCGTCGGTCAGTGCATCATAAGCTGCGCGGGCCTTTCTGATCTTCGGACCGCTGCTGCCGGTGACGGACTCAACGCCGCCGATATCGTTGATCAGCTTGATAACTTCCTGTGCCGCAGCCTTGTCGATTTCTTCCTGCTCTGCCTCCTTCTTCAGTTCCTCATAGCGTGCTTCCGCATCGGTGAGGATCTTCAGGTGGTCAGGATAGAGCTCATTGAAGATGGCGAGCTGTTCTTCGGTCAGTGCATCATAAGCTGCGCGGGCTGCTTCGATGGCGGCCTTGCGCTCCAGCGTGACCGTGCCGATGGCTTCGATTAGATCCTTGGCATTTTCAGCTGCATAAGCGTCCTTCAGTTCTTCCTCAATCTGGCTTCGCTTTGCGACAGCCGCGTCGAGTTCTTCCTGCGTGGCAAGCGGGTTGCAGAGCACATCTCTATGAATCTCGAAATATGTTCTGTTGTTCCGCAGCAGCTTGTCGCCGTAGACCTGACGCAGCTCTGCGACCATGACGGTCAGCGCGGTCTTGTCGCCAGCGGCAGTGCCATCGTCCTTGTATGCGATGCTGGGCTGGCCCCATTCGGAGTTATCCGCAGCCAGGTCGGCACCGTAGCCCCAAACCGTGAACTGCCAGCGCATGACTTCGCCGTCAGACAATCTCCAGTCCGCTGCACCAACGCCGGGGAAGGAGGGATTGCCAGTTTCACGATCCGCAATGGAGTACATCCAGCCGGATTTGTCGCAGTAATCAAACTCACCGAGGTACTTGCCGTCCTTGTAGCCGTCTGTCGTCCAGTCGGCATAGTTCTGGATATACTTTGCGACCTGCGCCTTGGTCTGATCCGGCCAGTAGAGCTGTGCCAGATAGAAGCTGTTCGCTTCAGTGCCCGTCATCATGTAGGCATACGGAGGTTCAACAGTCGGTTCGCTGACGTGATAGACCGTCGCACCTTCCAGATCCATCTTGTACTTCTCTTTGATCGTCTGCTTGATGAGATCGGTGATCACATAGCTGGCCTGCGTGTACTTGTCCACCGTAACGATGGTCGGGTCAATGTAGTAGCCGAGGCCGAGCGTCTGCGCGTCCAGAGAGACGATAATGTCGATCTTGCCTGCGCGGTCGGGCTTGATCGCGCCCATCGCCTGCAGCGCCTTGTTCAGCTCTGCAATGATATTGTCCTCAATGTACTTGCCATCGGAGGCAGGGGCTTCATTGATCGCCTTGATACCGTCCTGATACGCCTGTTCGAGCTTTGCCCAGTTCGCGTCGGAGTAGTCAGACTTGCTGTACTTCTCGTACTGGCGCTTCAGGCTTTCCAGCGCGCTCTGGCGATGGTAGGCCAGCGGGTCATCGACCTCGCTGGGGTCGATCCACTTGGCATAGAGCGTGATGTTCTTTGCCGGGAACACCGTGTCATTGCTCGTCCAGGTGGTCTTGCCCTCAGCGTCATAGCTCCAGCCGCTGAACACATAGCCGTCGCGTGCGGCAGTCGTCTGGACGCTGACCGGGATCTCACTGTAGATCTGACCCGTGACAGATTCCGCACCGTTCAGTGTGCCGCCGTTGGGGTCAAAGGTGATTGTGGTAGATGCAGTCTCTAAATAGAGTGATCCGCTTTGTTTCGTATGCCCGAAGGTTTCGCCGTGCAGCGTAACACCGGGAAGTACGTTCATACATACATTGATTGCTGCGGGGCGGCTCTTTGTTGTAAACTGATTCGGGTTTTCATCTTCCGACCAGAATGCAGCTTCCTTGACACGAATCCATTCAGCATTCTCATCTTCGCCCTCGTAGCGGCAGAGAACTGTCATTCGGTCGTCGTTTCCGTTGTACACCGGGCCGGAATAGTAATAATACGGAGCCCCATCATAGCTGAGACCGGTGCTGTTGATAACGAGATACCCTGCACCACCTGTTCCGAAAATTGTCGTATCAACTTTTTCTGTAGTTTTGCTGTCGATAGACAAAATTGTCATATGGGTGTATCTCGGCGAGGTACTATTGTCACTGTTTGCCGAAATCGCAATCTTTCCGTTTGCGGCGTTCAGCTGGTCATACTGTCCAGCCGTTACTTTCGTCGTGAGCGTCTGCCACGTCTGATTGTCAGCATCAAAAACATAAACACCATTGCTGTCCGCAGCATAGGTCTTGCCGTCCATCTGGATCAGCTTATCCTTGCCGTGGCCGCCGTTCGCCCATTTGCTGCCGGTCCACGTCTTATCCTTCGCTACGACAACGCCGTCCTCCAGCGGGATGATCGCGCCGAGATCGGCAGCATAGCAGGTTGCTTCCGTGCCATTCTCGTTGAGATCATAGACCTTGCTATCTGAAAGGAGCGTCCACGTCTCGCCATCGTAGGAAGCGAGATAGCCGACCGTGTAGGTATAGCTTTCGTTATAGGCGTAGCCATCGGAAGGAGTGGGCAGATCTTGCTTGTCCTCAGAAGCAATATAGGCCCAGACCGTACCGTCGTCTGCGGATGCAAGCGCCTTGACCTGGCTCAGCTGATGTAGGCTGGAAACGTCGCAGCTGGTAAAGGACAGGTTTCCTTTTTCCAGTGTGAACAGGCCGCTGCCATCGCTCATGACCAGATTGAGATGACCTGTCACATTGTCCACACCTGCGGCTGCCATTGTGATATAGCCCTTTGCATTTTCCACATAGCGCAGAGCATCGCCCTTGCGGGTGTTCAGGATGGTAGCGGGCAGGTCATAGGTTCGTGTCTGTGTTTCCCGTACACCGGCATCGGAGGAAAAATCGACCGCAGCCGTGATCTGCGTCATGTCGTTGGGGATATCGTCCAGACGCATCTTGAAATAATGATTGCCAGCATTCAGCTTGTTGGCAATGAATTCCGTGCGTCCGAGCGCCTTACTTTCGTCCACACTGTTGCCAGAGTAAAGGCGCACTACGAATTTAGCTGTATCGTTTTCCGGCAAATTGCTTGGGAGCGAAAATGTCAGATAGCAAACACAACTGCTGTCCGTGATTAGCTTGGAATATAGGCTCGGTGTCTGGTTCTGGACAATTTCGGGCGTTACTTGTCCGTTGGTCGGGTCGGCTCCAACATAGATCTCATTGAGTTTGAAGTTACCCAAGAGGGAAATATCCATTGGCTTGAAATGCGGAGTGAAAATCACATCTGCCTTCAGCGACAACTTTAATGGATTTTCCTTTTCATGCCCGCCTAAATCGTATGGATTTCCATCATTCGTTGCAGCGCTCCAGTAGTCAAAGTTCTGCGCATCCGGAATAATGTCAGCCGATACCTTCCATTTATCAGCACCATCTTCATCTTTTCCATAGTATGTGGTGTTGATATTATCTTTCCACTCTGCGTCAGGTATTGCTTTAGAGGATGCCGTACTCGGATTGGCTTCTTTTTCTTCAATGGCAAAAGTAAAGCTACTTCCATCTATATACTGGGCAGCAGGGGTACAGAATTTTTCCATGGCAAGTGTGCAATATATGCCAACAGTATAATTCTGTGCATCCTCGGCCCATCGCATCTGCGCCCTGATTCCGTTCCCTGTAAAGCTAATGGATGAGTTATCCGCTGACAGCTTATAATCCTTAAATGCTACATTTTTCAGTTCCAATCCCGCCACTTTTGGAAGTGAAAAAACCAGTTGATAAAAAAATTTTCCATCTTTTTTTAGCGGAAATTGTCCATTCGTGATGGAATAATCTTCAGTATTCTTTTTCGTGTCTGTATAAACTGCTTTAACGCTATAATCAATGCTTTCAGGAATTCCTTCGACTGTAAAAGCGCAATCGTTGTCAGATGCAAAAATCTGAATGGGTAGCAGCGATAGCACAAGCAGAATACACAGAAGTACAGCGATACTTCTTCTCATATACTCTAACCTCAACAATGAGCCTGTCCTCAGTATTACAATAGTGGTAAGGCTCATATCCATTGTGGAAGCAGGCGGGCAAGTTGGGGTCTGCGGCCTGCCGGGTTTACCTATGGCATAAAGCTATTTTGAATTACTTCACAATATAGAGGTGGTTATAGTCGTTTCCAAATACGGCATAACCATTACAAATTGCCATTCCTCCAAGAGCATAGGTATCATTGTCAGTTTTCCACATCTCTACAGCGTCTGTTTCGTCAGGAAGAACCGCAAAACAATAGCCAGCGCCAGTTCCGGAGTTCGTATTGAAGTAGAAATAATCCATGCCATCGTCCGTATATACGACCGGAGTGCACTGCACAGGCTGCGTAAATGCCGCGCCCTCTACTGTAATCAGGCTGGCTGTTCCAACTGTGCCAGAGGTAGGAGCGGTAATCTTCATCAGGCCGCCCGCGCTAAAGCCACTGTAGAAACCGACATAGATATTGCCGCTATCTGCAATAACAGGCGTGGAAGTGCAGTTGCCGGAATATGTATCGTTACCAATTGTGCAACTCAGCTTCGCGCCCCACGAGAATGCCGGTACGCCGTTGCTGCCAATAGTGTAGCAATAAACATTACCGATGCTGCTGCCCTTGGACGCAAAATACAGTTTTCCGTCCTTGGTCATAATGGTAGAGCGCACATCGCCAGCGGCATTTCCATCAACGCTGGGCAAAGAGATGCTGGTGGCATAGATATCCGTATCCGCCGTTGTGCCAAAGCCGTCTCCCATGGGACGATAATAGAGATAGCCGCCGTCGCCGCAGAAGTAAACCTTTTCGCCAACAGCAACTGCACCGCCCCAGTAGAAGCCCTTGTAAATGGAGGATACAGACTGAACCGGGTAACTATCATTCGAGGTACTCGGAACGTTTGCAACCTGCACCTGGTAATAACGGCCCGGCTCTGTGCTGCCTTCAATGGTGCCATTGCCAACCCAAGTGCCAAAATAAATATAATCGCCATAACTCACAATGGGAGTGTTGATCTGGCCCTTCGAGACGGTGTAAATCTTTGTGGCTTCCACACCGGTTGCATCGGTGTCGCTTGCCTGAAGACCTGTGATCTTATAAACAGCACCGCTGTTGCTTGCCGCATAGATCACATCATCTGCTTCGCTGTTGTCATTGCTTCCCTGCACCAGCAGCGGCGTGGAGAGCTGGAACCCGCTTTTGCTCTCAAGCTGCTTGTGCCAAACGACATAGGGTGTATTTGCGCTGCAATTGATCTTTGCAAGTGTGCATCCATCTGCGTGTCCATCATAGAGAACATAAGCGTAGGTTACGTTGCCAACCGTCTGCATGAGCGGAACGGTGTCAACGCCATCCCAACCGCTGTCCGGCTTTAAAAGTTTAAGTGCTGTTACCGTAACATCGGTAGTGGGTGCTTTGCCTACCACGGCATTATGATCGGCATTACCGCCAAAGACCGACCACGATGCAGCGGTTTCTGTTGCAAATGCTGTTACGCTGAGCAGCATTGCAAGTGCCAGAAGAATCGCTAAAACTTTGCTTGTCCGTTTCATAACCTGAAACTCCTTTCGTTTTTCGCAAAGATTCGTTTCTCACGTTCTCCCAATACAGCCGAGAAACAGTGCTGTACCGGGTTTATGTCACAGCCGAAGACTGTAGACAACAAATGGTGCGCAGGATATGCGTTTGGGGGTTCCCCGGCTCTGCGTTCCCAATTCAGAGCTGGGGAGACTCGGTGCGCCTCCCGGCGCGTCGGCAGTCAGCCCCAGGGGGATGGGGCCGCTGGCCTATACAAATCTGTTCCCGAACAGATCGTATCCGTTATGACTGCGCGGCTTCCTCCGCCGCCTTTTTTTCGCGCTTCTTTTCAGACTTCCGTTCGCGCCGCGCCTGCTCCGCCTGCTTTTTATGCTCTTTTTTCGCCTGCGCGTGCAGCGCGGACTGGCGTTCGTACTCCGCCTGGAACAGCGCTGTCCGTTCCAGCGGGAAATTGCTCACGGCCTGACCGGTGCTGACCGGGAAGCCGCTGTATGCCAGCGCGTTGACCCACGAGCCGAAGCGAAGGGCCAGCAGATCGCCGCCGAGAATTTCAGACTGCGCCGGGACGTGCCCCAGCTCCGCCTGACATCGCCGCAGGTACCTTGCAAGCTCTGCCGCCGAATCCTTCTGGTGCTCCAGTATGAACTCAATGTTCCGTCTGGATATCTCCAACCGCGCAGCCTCGTTCATTTTCCGTTCGTGCAGCGCCCGGTTATCCTGATAGTAAAACGGCTTGTCTTTCATAGCTGCACCCCCGCTGCCGCGCAGAGGTCGCGCACGATCTTCCGGTTCGCGAACGCCGGGGGATTTTTCAGGAATTCGGCGGCTTTGCCGTCGTAGACGCTGCGCAGCGCCTTTTGCCACGAGCCAAAGCGGTATTCAAGGAAATCTCCGCCGATGACCTCTACCCGCGCGGGCGGATGGCCGATATCCTCCATGCAGTCCCGCAGGTACAATGACAGCGCCGCAAGGCTGTCGTGCTGGTGGTCGAGAATAAACTGGGTATTCTTTTTGTTGATGATGTGCCTGACGCGATTCAATACCTGCTGGGTGCAAGCGTCCGGCTGGCGTTGCTGTTCGTCGTGCATGATGCTCCTCCTATCGTACTTTTTCGCATACCATCCCCGTAGTGGGATAATCTGGATTTGGCACATACAAAAAAGCGCCATTTGTTCCGTAATGGAGAAACAAATTGACGCTCGTGCCAAGTACGATAAGCAGATCATCGTGCCGCTTACCATACGTTTTTGTTTACCTCCTGCACATCGCGGGATCATAAAACAGACAGAATCCCATGCAGTGAGAATAGCGATTCTTCCGACTCGGACTATGGATGCAGATCGCATCCGCGCTCTGATTCCTACCTTCTCATGGGAAACCCCACAATGGCGGCCTTTCGGCCACATGACCTGCGAACAAGCGCTGTCTTACGCTTTCCCTCAGATCACTTTGGAATCTTGCTCATCCTTACGGCTCCGGGCGAGCAGCCGTGCACACTCCCAATGCGCACAGCCTTCCTCTTTCATCACAAGCTCAGTCCAATCATGGCCGCGACCTGTGATTACACATCCTCAGCAAACAAAAACCAACGATATGAAATTGTAAAATTGAGCAGTATTACGCTTTGCTCCCCGTGCCCTACTAAAATAGAAAACACGGCGTTCGCATTTCCCAAAGTGTAGCACTTTGAAACCAGACAAGTTCCATGACTTTCGCATTATTTCACTCATATTATACAGCGTGGCAGAAAATTGTCAATCTGATTCCCGCTCATTTTCAAGTAAAACGATAAGAAAATATCGGGAAGACAAATATATGTTCGCTGATTCTATGGAGTTTGCCGGTTTCGTGCTTCGCAAAAAAGTCAAATCGCCGTCAGCATTCTGGTAACAGCATTTTATTGGGGAGGAGGATTCTCTTGTCAAACACAGGCGAGAACATCTATGAGCGTCGGGATGGACGCTGGGAGGGCCGTTATATCTGCGGCAGGAAGCCGGATGGACGTGCGCAATATGTATCCGTTTATGGGCGGAGCTGCGCAGACGTTCGGAATAAGATCCGTGAGCGGCTTCGGGCGTGTACGCCGGAACCTGCGCCACGCAGCGCCGGAACATCCGTTTTGACGGTAAATCAGCTTTTTGAATCGTTTCTAAGTCATGCGGATGTGAAGCCGTCCACATATGCCCGCTACAAAACCGTCATTGACCTTCATATTCTTCCAAAGCTCGGAAAGCGGCGCGTCGCAGGTTTGACGGCGAAAGAACTTTCTGGGTATCTGGCCGAGAAGCGAAGATGCGGAAACCTGCGCACCGGCGGCCCGCTCTCTGAAAAGAGTGTACGGGATCTGGCCGTACTGCTTAAAAGTGCGCTCCGCTTTGCGCAGAAAGAGCTACACATTTACACGGATGCTCTGAATATGCCGCTTCCGTCATACAAACAAAAGCGTGTGCGTGTCTTTTCGGAGCAGGAGGTGCAGCGGATGGCAAGGAATATCCGAGACATACCTAATCAAAAGAATATCGCCATCCTGCTGGCCTTGTGCGCCGGGATGCGAATTGGCGAGATCTGTGCGCTGAAGGTATCCGATATCGACTTTTTAGCCGGTACGATAGATATTTCACGTGCTGTACAGCGGGTTCAGACAGGCACGAAAACGGAGCTGCTGGTACAAACGCCGAAAAGCGACGCTTCGGAGCGCGTGATCCCGCTCACATCGGACATGCTTTGCTATCTGAAAACCGCGGTCCGCGGATTGCCTGAACACGCATATATCCTGACCGGCCGGACGGATAAGCCGATGGAGCCGCGTACACTTCGTTACTATTTCAACGGTTTCCTGAAGCGATGCAGCATCCGCTGCCGAAATTTCCATGTGCTGCGGCACACGTTCGCAACACGCTGCATCGAGACAGGCATGGATGTCAAGAGCTTGAGTGAGCTGTTGGGCCATGCGGACGTTCGCACCACTCTAAAGTTGTATGTGCATCCATCTTTGGAATCCAAGCGGCGTGCCATTCAGAAAATTGCGCTCCTTGATATTTGTTCGTAAAGCTCATTCGCCGTCAGACATTCTGGTCAATGCGCCGAAGACCCCTGAAATTACAGAGAAATTCAATCGACGATCCCCAAGTGCTATACTTTGGGAAAAGTTTTCGGGGTATTTTTCCACTATTTATATATTACTGCTATCTCTTGCAGCTGAGTGGATTCCATTTGCGTATCTGCCATATGAAAAGAAGGATGCCCCGAAAGAGGCATCCTTCCTGTTTAGACATGATTAAATACGGAATTTCCGAATGCAAAGAAACAGCTGCAGACAAAGTTCCTGATACAGGTCTTCGTCGAGCGCTCCATCAAGGACAGATTCCTTCACCAAAATAGGCTGATACATCGTCAGGATGCGTTCAGCAGCTTCGTTGTCTCCGGCTTTGGCACAGATCAGCAGTTCCAGGAAGTTCATTATCGTTCCTCCAGTTCATTTTTGATTCGCTGGATCGTGCGGTAATAAATCGCGGCTACTCCTTTATAGCCCATATGAAATTCGTCGGCCAACTCTGCAAATGAGCGTTCTTCCAACGCTCTGGAAAGAAATATCATTCTGTCGCGCTCCTGAAGCTTTTCCAGAAGTCGCATCAGTGCGGCATATTCGGTCTGCAAATCAAGCGCCCTGCATACTGCGTCTTCCATGTCATAAGTGGACGCAAACACGCTGTTGCTTGATTCTATAGGCTGTTCATGCTGCTGGTGGCTATTGCGGCGGGAAAAAAAGGCCCTCTTTCTTCGCCGCAGTGCCACCAGCAAATATGCGGTAAACTGGTTCTGAATCACATGTTCTTCGCTTGTTCCGCTGTTTCTATATTGCATGGCACCCTCCGTATTTATCTGTTCTGCTGTTCGGACAAAACAGACGGATACGGGGGATTTCTGCACCGTGGAAAGATTCGATGCGGCGGAGCCTGAGAGTCATAGATGCTATAACAGCGGATATATACGGAGAAGCTGGTATTTGCGGGATCATTGCTCACGGTCTGTGTTTACGCCTCCGGACTTTGCTGGGTAGGATTGCTTTTCCACCGTTGACCGCACCGCTGTGAAAAGCAAATGCCCGCTCAAATGAACGGGCAATGGGGAATCTGTATTTTATTCTCTGTCAGCCTGCGCAATGTCTCTACATACACGCAGCATAAGGTTGCGGCTTTTCTCCGAGCAGCCGTAGGCAATTTCTGAAAACTGCCTGGCAAGACTGAGCTTTTGCGGATTGTCCGCATTGCGCGGCACAGCATTCTCCATGCAGCCGCTGATCAGATCCTCCAACGGGACATTCAGCAGCACACTGATCTGAGCCAGGCGTTCCAAATTTGTGCGGCATTCACCGCGCTCGATCTTTCCGTAATACGTATCAGACATATTCAGTTTTTCTGCGATTTCCCGTTGTGTCAATTTCATTCGTTTTCTCGCTTCTTGAATATGCCGGCCAATTACTTTGTACGATACGGACATACGCCACCTCAGCTTCTAAAAAATGCTACTTATATTTTAACTGGCACGTTTAAAATGATACAGAAATGTATAGAGGTAGATATACCTTTATAAATTCATATTATCTTGATTTTTATACTGTCGGAGGCAATCATACTTTATAATAGTCTTAAAATGTCCGTTTACCCACTGCGCTGGTGTACTTATAAAAAACTCCACAGAAGATCTGCAAATCTTCTGTGGAGATTCTGTAGCTGACATTATTTGCGGAACGCTTTCAGCGTGCCCGCAATCGTATTGAGGTTTTCTTCTGTTAAGAATGTATTCGGTGCCGCATTGGCGCACACCTTGCTTTCTGCTGGCGCTCCAGCCGTCTGGCTTGACCGAGGAGTGTTTTCCAGTATGGAACGGACGATTGCTTCAAGCTCGGCCCGTGAGGGGCCACCGCTGCCGTTTTCAATTCCAACGTAATGCAGAATGGCATTGGTCAGAAACTGTGCCTTCAAGCGCCCCTGGGCGTTCAATTCCTCGACGGCCCTCTTTTGCCTTGGGTCGGACATACAGAAGCGGATCGTGAACTTTCCGGGGTCTTTT
>OKVP01001101.1_pt1 | contig 11264 bp, 7 predicted proteins | sample 1604821 | NCBI WGS metagenome assembly OKVP01 (sample SAMN01760946, study PRJEB22395) | human gut metagenome | reverse complement strand
AAGAAGCTCCGGTACCGGACGCATGGTCTCTCTGATAGAGATCGGTGCCTGCATCCAAGGGCTCTGGGTCGCCGACCGCTTCGGCACTCTGCGCGACGTCGTCCTCGGTTATGACACAGCCGCGGAATACGAAGCCAATCCCACCTTCTTCGGCGCGGCGCTCGGCCGTCTTATCAGCCGCATGCCGGATTGCACTCTGCATTTTGAGGGCAGGGACTACCCTCTCGACAATATCGACGGTATGCACATGCACGGCGGAGTCAAGGGCTTCAGCCGCGTGAAATGGGATGGCGAGATCCTCGGCGAGCATCAGGTACGTTTCCGCTATGTCAGTCCCGACGGCGAGGAGGGCTACCCCGGCAGGCTTGACGTGTCCATTTCGTTTACCCTGACGGACGACAACGCGCTGCGCATCGACTACCGCGCCGTCAGCAGCGCGGATACCGTCGCGAACTTCACCAACCATGCCTATTTCAATCTCAACGGACAGGGCAGCGGCGACGTGCTAGGCCATCTGCTCCAGCTGAACGCCTCCGCCTATACGCCCGCCGATGCCGCAACGCTGCCGACCGGCGAGATCGCCCCCGTGGACGGCACCTGCATGGACTTCCGCACCGCGAAGCCCATTGGCCGCGATATCCATGATGCGGCGCTTGCCCCCTTCCGCGGCTACGATACGAACCTCTGCCTCGATGGCCAGGGCCTTCGTAAAATCGGACAGGCCGAGGGCGATCAGACCGGCATCGTGATGGAGGTCGAGACGACGCTCGAGGGCGTGCAGCTCTACACCGGCAATTTCCTGCAGGACTGCCCTGCCCCCGGCAAGGGCGGCGTGCCGATGCAGAAATACGGCGGCTTTGCGCTGGAGACCCAGCACTTCCCCTGCAGCCCCTCCCACCCGGAGTTCCCCTCCACCGCCCTGCGGGCCGGGAAAGTGTTCCGCGCCAACACCACCCTGCGGTTCTTCACCGGCAAACAGTGCGGGAAACTGTAAAATGCAGCCCTCTCATTCAAAGCCGTCAGGCTTTGAATGAGAGGGTTTTTTCTCTGATTTGCACAAAGTGTTCCATCACTCCATGTGCAAAACACAAAAAACGCTTGCAAATCAATGCGCGGAAAAATAAATGGAAACAAAAATCCATCCTTATAAAATTCCCGTTACTTGATTCTACGGCCAAAACGTTGTATCCTTGTGGCAGAAGGCGGGCCTGCCCCGCGCAAGCAACTTTGGTGACGAGAAGAGAGGTACTTTTATGGCAATTTTGGTTTCCGGCGGTGCCGGTTATATCGGCAGCCACACCTGTATCGAACTGCTGAACGCTGGCTTTGACATCGTGGTGGCAGATAATTATTACAACGCTTCCCCCGTGGTGCTGGATCGGGTCAAGCAGATCACCGGCAAGGACTTCCGGTTCTATCAGGCCGATATGACAAAGCACGAGGACGTGGAGAAGATCTTCACCGAGTGCCCCGATATCGATGCCGTCATCCAGTTTGCCGCCTATAAGGCTGTGGGCGAGAGCGTTTCCAAGCCCATCGAGTACTACTATAACAACCTCAACTGCACGCTGGTCATTCTGGACGTGATGCGCCGCCACAACTGCCGCAACTTCGTGTTCAGCTCCTCCGCCACCGTCTACGGCGACCCCGCCAGCGTGCCCATCACCGAGGACTTCCCCGTGGGTGCCACCACCAACCCCTACGGCACCACCAAGGCCTTTACCGAGCGCATCCTGACCGATGTCTGCAAGGCTGACCCCACCCTGAACGTGGCCCTGCTCCGTTACTTCAACCCCATCGGTGCCCACAAGTCCGGCCTGATCGGCGAGGACCCCAACGGCATCCCCAACAACATCATGCCCTACATCGCCAAGGTGGCCGTGGGCAAGCTGGAAAAGGTGCACGTCTTTGGCAACGACTACCCCACCCCCGACGGCACCGGCGTGCGCGATTACATCCATGTGGTTGACCTGGCCCGGGGCCATGTCTGCGCCATCAAGAAGCTGCAGACCAACTGCGGCCTGTTCATCTGCAATCTGGGTACCGGCCACGGCTACAGCGTGCTGGATGTCATCCATGCCTTTGAGAAGGCCTGCGGCAAGAAGCTCCCCTATGTGATCGATCCCCGCCGTCCCGGCGATATCGCCGAGTGCTATGCCGATCCCACCAAGGCCAAGAATGAGCTGGGCTGGGTGGCTGAGTACGGCATCGAGGAGATGTGTGCCGACAGCTGGAACTGGCAGAAGAACAACCCCGACGGCTATCACACCGTGAAGTAAACAGAACTGTTCTCAAAACGCACCTTTGAACGTGAAAATTCAGGGGTGCGTTTTCTTTTGCCCGGAAATCTGCCGGAACAGGAGAAAGATTTCTACAAAAAACAGCGGGGACAGGCGAGAATTTTTGCCGCTTCCTGCCTTGACAATGCCTTTGAGTTAGCATATATTAAGACTGTTCACATACACTAACATTTTGTCGAAGGAAAGGCATCTGCCATGACATTAAAGGAACTGAAGATCGGCGAAAGTGCCGTGATCGATACAGTGGGCGGAACGGGAGAACTCCGCCAGCATTTTCTGGATATGGGGCTGATCCCCGGCGAGAAGGTCACGCTGGTGAAATTTGCGCCCATGGGGGACCCCATGGAGCTGCAGATCCACGGCTATGAGCTGACCCTGCGGCTGGACGATGCGGCACGGATCGAGATCACCCCGGCGGAAGCACCCGCAGCGGCCCCGGCACGGAAGGCCGGCCGGATGGTGGAGCACCCGGGCCTGGGCGAGGGCGGCCGCTACCACACCAAAAAGGGCGAACACCCGCTGCCGGATGGAACGGTGCTGACATTTGCGCTGGCCGGAAATCAGAACTGCGGCAAAACGACCCTGTTCAACCAGCTCACCGGCTCCAACCAGCATGTGGGCAACTTTCCGGGCGTGACGGTGGACCGCAAGAGCGGTGCCATCCGGGAACACCCCGATACCGAAGTCACCGACCTGCCCGGCATCTACTCCATGTCGCCCTATTCCAGCGAGGAGATCGTGACCCGGCAGTTCATCATTGGCGAAAAGCCCACGGGCATCATCAATATCGTGGATGCCACCAATATCGAGCGCAACCTGTACTTAACGATGCAGCTGATGGAGCTGGACACCCCCATGGTGCTGGCACTGAATATGATGGATGAGGTGCGCGGCAACGGCGGCACCATCAACATCAACGAGATGGAAGCGATGCTGGGCATCCCGGTGGTCCCCATTTCCGCCGCCAAGAACGAGGGCGTGGATGAGCTGGTGGATCACGCCATCCATGTGGCAAAGTATCAGGAGCGCCCGGGCCGGATGGACTTCTGCGGCGAGGATGACCACGGCGGTGCGGTTCACCGCTGCATCCACGGCATCATCCATCTCATCGAGGACCACGCCCGGGCGGCGGGGATCCCGGTGCGCTTTGCCGCCACAAAGCTGGTGGAGGGCGACCCCCGCATTGAGGAGGCCCTGAAGCTGGATCAGAACGAAAAAGAGATGATCGAGCATATCATCCTGCAGATGGAGCAGGAACGCGGCCTGGACCGCGCCGCCGCCATTGCAGACATGCGGTTCCACTTTATCCATCAGCTGGTGAATCAGACCGTGGTAAAGCCCCACCAGAGCAAGGAGCAGCTGCGCAGCGCAAGGATCGACCGCTTCCTCACCGGAAAGTACACGGCGATCCCGGCGTTCGTTGGCATTATGGCGCTGGTGTTCTATCTGACCTTTGGCGTGATCGGCGCAGGGCTGCAAGGCCTGCTGGAACTGGGCATTGAGAACCTGACGATCCTTGTGGACAATGCCCTGACGGCGTGGAACGTCAACGATGCAGTGCATTCGCTGGTGATCGACGGCATCTTTACCGGTGTGGGCAGTGTGCTGAGCTTCCTGCCCATCATCGTGACCCTGTTCTTCTTCCTTTCCCTGCTGGAGGATACCGGCTATATGGCCCGCGTGGCCTTTGTGATGGACAAGCTGCTGCGGCGCATCGGTCTTTCGGGCCGCAGCATCGTGCCCATGCTCATCGGCTTTGGCTGCACGGTTCCCGGCGTGATGGCAAGCCGCACGCTGCCCTCGGAGCGGGACCGGAAAATGACCATCCTGCTTACGCCCTTTATGAGCTGCTCGGCCAAGCTCCCGATCTACAGCCTGTTTGCGGTGACCTTCTTCCCGGAGTACGCCGCGCTGGTCATGGTGGGCCTGTATTTCCTGGGCATCCTTGTGGGCATCGGTATGGCCTTTCTGCTCAAGGGAACGCTGTTCAAGGGCGAGGCCGTGCCCTTTGTCATGGAGCTGCCCAACTACCGCCTGCCCGGCCTGAAAAATGTGGCCCAGCTGCTCTGGGAAAAGGCCCGGGATTTCCTCGAGCGTGCCTTTACGGTCATCTTCCTGGCAACCATCATCATCTGGTTCCTGCAGAACTTTGATTTCCAGCTCAGCCTGACCGCAGACCCGCAGGAGAGCATCCTGGCCTGGATCGCCAGCGGCATCGCACCGTTGTTTGCACCGCTGGGCTTTGGCGACTGGCGGGTGTCCACGGCGCTGATCACCGGCTTTATGGCAAAGGAGAGCGTCGTCTCCACCCTTACCATCCTGTATGGCTCCTCTGCCGCACTGGGCGCGGCGCTCAGCCCGGCGGCAGCGGCTCCCCTGCTGGTGTTCTGCCTGCTCTACACCCCCTGCATCGCCGCTGTGGCATCGGTCAAGCGGGAGATGGGCGGCCGCTGGGCCACTGTTATGGTCGTAAACCAGTGCGTTGTGGCATGGCTTGCCGCGCTCGTTGTGCGGTTCCTCGCCGTGGCAGTGCTGTGACCCTGCCCTGAAGCATATCAAAAGCCCGTACCGTGAAAATCTTCATGGTGCGGGCTTTTATTGTTTGACTTTTTTCTGGAATTCGAGGAACTTGATATACTCCCGGACTTTTTGGATGTCTTCTGCGGTAAAGTCTTGCGGGCATTGCACCGCATGGTCAGAGCGCTCGTAAGGCAACGGTTCTCGGATGAGACCCAGCAGGTAATCGAGAGAGATATTGAAGAGTTTGGCAATTTTGACCTTAGTAGAATCATCTGGGACACAGCGGCTACGTTCATACGCTGAGATCGTCAAAGGTGAAAGGGAAAGTTCTTTTGCAAGGTCAACTTGGGTCATTCCGTGGTCTTTTCGCAACTCACGTAATAGTTCTCCAAACATTGCAATTCCCCCTTGCTACAAACTAACTAAAGTATAGTCGGTTGTAATAGTCAAAAGAGAGAAACTTATAATATCTTGATATAAAAACTTGACTTTATTATATTATTGGTATAGTTTTAATGCGGAAACTATAAGACTTGGCATAGTTGACAAATGAAGGGAGAATCGATGATGAAAAGAAAAATGACGCGTCGAAACTTTTTGAAGGTGGCTGCAGCGGTCTCGGCGGCAGGTGTTATGAGTGCCTGCGGCGGCGATGGTATGCCCCCTGCTTCCAGTGGAAATGGAAATACTGGAAATACAGGCAATGCTGGTGATACCGGAAACAGCGGCGAAACCCCGGATAATGGTTCTGGCGGGGATAGTGGTGAAGAGGAGGAAGTCATTGAAACCAAGTGGAAGTACAGAATGAATCCGGACTGGAGATACGAAGGAACCGTTGAGATTACAGGCTATAACGGCACTATGGAACCCAATGTAGTGATTCCGGAAAAAATCGGAAAATATCGGGTATCACAAGTTGGCGGATTTTCTGGTCGAGACGAAATTTTGAGTATGACCGTTCCGGGATGTGTAGAAGTTTTTAGCTCAAGGGCTGTTGAAGAATGTAAATCGTTGAAAAAAATCTCCTTTGCAGAAGGCATAAAAACGATAAGTGCGGGTGCGTTTAATAATTGTACTTCTCTGGAGGAAATTCTGATTCCTGATTCGGTGGAGTTTATCGGAATATCAGCTTTTTATGGCTGTAAGCGGTTGAAAAAGATTTCTATTCCGAGTAAGGTGAACAAGATTGGTTCAAATACATTTGCAGGAACTGGAATTTTGGATATCATTGTTCCAGCAAATGTTCAGGAAATAGAGTATTGTGCTTTTCTGGGATGTGAGAAGTTGAAAACTGTCCAAATTCAGGGTAAACCGATTTTCGGAACCAGCGTATTTTCGCAGTGTACCAGTTTGGAATCGATTGAATTGCCGGATGACACAGAAAAAATCAATGAAGGAATGTTCGAAGAGTGTAATTCTTTGAAGAACTTTAGGTTTCCATCTAAATTGAAATACATCGGTGCTGGTGCGTTTATGAGAGTTGGACTTTCAGAAGCGATCCTGCCGGAAGGTGTTGTTCGCATTGACATGAACGCATTTTACGGGTCTGAATCCATCAAAAGCATGAAGCTGCCGCAGACTTTAACAAATATCGGAGAGGCTGCATTTGAAGACACTGGCATAACAAAAATTATTTTACCGGAAGGACTGACAGAAATCAGTGATTATCTATTCTCAAGAAGTCAGCAATTAGAGAGCATCTATATCCCCCAAGCAGTGCAGTCGATTGGAAAATATGCTTTTTGGTATTGCCCGCTGAGTAATGTTTATTACGGTGGAACAGAGATCCAGTGGAAACAGCTGATAAAAGACCATGAAGAACTGAGTACGTTGACACCCCACTATGATTCCAGTGCTCTGCTGGCCACCCTGAGTCTTTAAGAAAAACAAATCCCGTGCATTCCAATGTGAGTGCACGGGATTTTTGGCATCAAGGCAGTGATTTGATGAAAATTTGTATGATGCTATTGAACAAAAACGCAAAACGGGCAATTTTGTTTAATGACACTGAACAAAATTGGTTGTGTTAGGAGATTTCACGCTGCCTGCCCTTGACAACAGAGATTCCTTATGCTAAAATACTTCAAAAAATGAATAATTCAAAAAGAGAGAAAGAAGGGCGCGCAATGCGTGAGCTGAACCCCAGTGTGGAATTTGCCAACAAGACGGGCCTTGTGTACAGCGCCGTCTGCAAGCCGCTGTGCCAGAAGCTGCACCTGCCGCAGACAGCGTTTGATATCCTGATGTTCCTTGCCAACAACCCCAACTACACGACCGCCCGCGATATCGTGGAGGTGCGCCACATCAAGGCGAACCTTGTCTCGGTGAATGTGGACAAGCTGGTGCAGGAGGGCTTTCTGGAGCGCCGCCCGGTGGTGGGTGACCGCCGCAAAACGGAGCTTGCCTGCACCGAAAAGGCGCAGTCCATCATCGAACAGGGCCGCAGGATGCAGGATGATTTCATCCGCCGCCTGATGGCAGGGCTGGAGGAAGAAAAACTCGAGATATTTTTTGAAGTCATCGATACGATGAACGAAAATCTGGATGCGATCCTAGAAGGAGAAGAATAAGATGAATCTGCTGTTTACCATCATCGTTACCTTTTTTGCCGGGATGGGCGCGGGCCTGGGCACCGGCTTTGCGGGCATGAGCGCCGCCGCTGTCATCAGCCCGATGCTCATCACCTTCCTGGGGATGGACCCCTATATGGCAGTCGGCATTGCCCTTTCCTCGGATGTGCTGGCCAGTGCGGTGTCTGCCTACACCTACCACAAAAACAAAAACCTGGATATCAAGAACGGCCTGATTATGATGGCCAGTGTGCTGCTGTTCACCGTGGTGGGCAGCTGGGTGGCAAGCCTGGTGCCTTCCACCACCATGGGCAGCTTCTCGGTGTTTATGACGTTCCTGCTGGGCATTAAATTCATCGTCAAGCCCGTTATGACCACCAAAGAAGCCATGCAGGGGGTCTCTGCTAAGAAGCGTGCCTTCCAGTCTATCGTCTGCGGTGTGGTCATCGGGATGATCTGCGGCTTCATTGGTGCCGGCGGCGGTATGATGATGCTGCTCATCCTGACCAGTGTGCTGGGCTACGAGCTCAAGACTGCCGTGGGCACCAGCGTGTTCATTATGACCTTCACCGCCCTGACCGGCGCGGTCTCCCACTTTACCATCGGCGGCGCACCGGACTGGACCGTGTTCATCCTCTGCGTTCTGTTCACCCTGCTGTGGGCCCGCATCGCCGCTGTCTTTGCCAATAAGGCCGATGCCAAGACCCTGAACCGTGCAACCGGCATCGTTCTGGTCGTGCTGGGTATCGTGGTCATGGGCTTCAATCTTCTGACAAAATAAACTGCAAAAGAAAAGAGCCTGTCTCCCGAAATTCCTTGGAGACAGGCTCTTTTTGTTGTACTTTTGGGAAATTACTTTTCTTCGATGGTGGAGTGTTCGATCACCCAGTCGGCGGCGCGGCGGATGGCCTCGCTGCGCTGCATGGCGGGGATGTTGGCGTTGGCCTTGACCTCTTCCAGCGTTTTCTTGGTGCGGTCGGCGCGCTCCTGCAGGTTCTTGGTGATCTCCTCATCGGTGGGCACCAGACCCTCGTTCTGGGCGACCTGCAGCAGAGCCATCCGGGCGCGGGTGTTCTTCTCGGCGGCGGCGTGAACATTGGCCGTGAAGTTCTCGCGGGTCTGGTGGATCTGGCTCAGGTAGCGGTCCAGGCTCATGCGCTGCATCTGGAGCTGCTGCTGGATGTTCTGCATCTCCTGCTGATAGGTGCTTTCCACCAGAACGCTGGGGAGCTCGCCCTCAGCGGCAGAGGCCAGCTGGGTCAGCACCTGATCCTTTGCGCGGTTCAGGGCGCTGGCGTGCTTGCCGTCGTGCAGCTGCTTGCGCACCTGCTCCCGGAACGCTTCCATGGTGTCCACCTTGCCCACCTTCTTGGCAAAATCGCTGTTCAGGGCGGGCAGCTGGCGGACGCAGACATCGATCAGCTTGATCTTAAAGACAACGGGCTTTCCGGCCAGGTCCTTGACGTGATAGCGTACCGGGAAGGTGACGTTGATCTCGAATTCCTCGCCGCCCTTGTGGCCCAGAATGCCGTCCTCAAAACCCGGGATCATCCGGCCGCTGCCCAGCTGCAGGGGCTGGTTCTGTGCGGAACCGCCCTGGAAGGGCTTGCCGTCCAGCAGGCCCTCGTAATCGATGTGAACGATGTTGCCCTTGACGGCCGGGCCCTTGTGGGGCACCAGCTCGGCAGCAGCATTGCGGCGGCGCTCCAGCACGGCATCGATCTCTTTGTCGGTGACGGCGGGGGTCACGCACTCCACATGGAAGCCGGTGGTCTGGGTCAGGTTCAGCTCCGGCTGCAGCGGGGTGGTGGCGGTGGCTACAAAGCCCTCGTCCTTTTTGACGCTGACCAGGTCATAGCTGGGCTCATCCACCGCCTTGAAGCCGTGCTCGGCCATGGCGGCCTCGTACAGGGCAGGAACATCGCGATCCATCAGGTCGTTGATGGCATCATACCAGAATGTGTGCTCGCCGCGGTCGGCCTCGATCTGAGCACGGTCGGCCTCGCCCTTGGCAAAGCCCTTGATGGTGTAGCTGGCGCGGGTGCGCTCATACACCGCATTGGATGCGGCCTCCAGCTCCTCAGCTGTTGCGCTGAAGGTCATCTTGCAGACACTCTTTTCGGGAGTTTCCACGCTTACCAGTTTCATAGGAATCCAACCTCCGTGTTGCCCCCAAAGGAGCGATTTCAAACATTAATAAAGTTATTATAGCACAAGTGGGGCAAAAGCGGTATAATAAAAGAGAGAAAAAAGTGCGAAGCGGGCGATTTTTGCCCGGCGGAGCACGAAAGGATGTGCATCGGATGCGCTTGTTTGACGTTCTCGGGCCGGTTATGATCGGCCCCTCTTCCAGCCATACAGCGGGTGCCGCCCGGATCGGCTACACGGCCCAGAAGCTTCTGGGTGAGATCCCGGTGCAGGCGGATATCGGCCTGTACGGCAGTTTTGCCACCACCGGAAAGGGACATGGCACGGATAAAGCCCTGGTCGCCGGCCTGCTTGGCCTGCGGCCCGATGATCCCCGCCTGCCCGACAGCTTTGCCCTGGCCGCAGAGCAGGGCATGGCATTCCGGATTCATCCGGTGGAATTGCGCTCTGCGCACCCCAATACCGCTGTTCTCACCCTGACAGGCCGGGAGGGGCGGGTGCTTTCCATGAAAGCCGCTTCGGTGGGCGGCGGGCGCATCCGCGTGACCGAGATCGACGGTGTGCCTGCCGATTTCGGCGGCGACAGCAACACCCTGATCATTCACAATGAGGACACCCCCGGCTGCATCGCCGAGGTGACCACCTGCCTTGCCGTGCGCAGGATCAACGTTGCATCGATGCAGGTGTTCCGCGCAGGGACCGGCGGCTATGCCGTTATGGTGCTGGAGTGCGATTCCCACATCCCCCACCCGCTGGAACAGAAGCTGGCGACCCTGCCCGGCATCCTGAAGGTGACCTGCCTGAACATCGACGAGCCCGAAGAAGACGCGGAGGAATGACCATGTCCTTTTTATCCTGTGAAGAAATGCTGGCCGCTGCCCGCAGCCAGAACCTCTCCCTTGCCGAGGCCATCCTGCGCAGTGATCTGGCCGAGAGCCGCCTGACCGAAGAGGCCAGCCGCCATGCCATGCTCCACCTGTGGCATGTGATGGAGGCCACCAGCCGGGATTATGACCCTGCCCAGCGCAGCCGCAGCGGCCTGTCCGGCGGCGATGCCGCCAAGGTGGAACAGGCCCATCAGGCGGGCAGAAGCTATGGCGGGGATTACCTTGCTGAAGTGACCGCCGAAGCCCTCAAGACCGCTGAGTGCAACGCCTGCATGAAACGGATCGTTGCTGCCCCCACAGCGGGCAGCTGCGGTGTGCTACCGGCGGTGCTGCTTCCCCTTGCCCGTGCAGGCGAGGCCGATGAAGAAGCCATCTGTGATGCCCTCTATGTGGCCGCAGGCTTCGGGCAGGTCATCGCCGCCCGGGCCACTCTGGCCGGTGCCGAGGGTGGCTGTCAGGCTGAGGTGGGAGCCGCCAGCGCCATGGCCGCCGCCGCCCTCTGCCACCTGAAGGGCGGCACGCCGGAGCAGTGCGCCGCCGCTGCCGCTATGGCACTGGGCAACCTGCTGGGCCTGGTCTGCGACCCTGTGGCCGGTCTGGTGGAGGTGCCCTGCATCAAGCGCAATGTTGTTGGTGCCGTGAACGCCGTTTCCTGCGCCAATATGGCGCTTGCGGGGGTGGATTACGCCATCCCCTGCGATGAAGTCATCGATGCCATCGACAAAAAAGACAGCGATTTGCTGGAGGAGGAATTGGGAGATTTGATGCTTCAAGGAATCTTCCATTCGCTAATTGCTGAGGAAAAAATGCAGTTTGATGTCAAAAAAGTACTAAATAGA
>OKVP01001093.1_pt1 | contig 11306 bp, 14 predicted proteins | sample 1604821 | NCBI WGS metagenome assembly OKVP01 (sample SAMN01760946, study PRJEB22395) | human gut metagenome | reverse complement strand
TCGCTGAGATACGCTAATTCAGCTTTCGCACAGCTTGATTCGTCAATGGATGAAGCTGCACAGATATCCGGAGCCAATAATTATGTAAAATGGAAAAAGGTAATCATTCCTCTCAGCATGGGAACTATATCTGCCGGAATGGGACTCGTTATGATATACAGTATGATGGAGCTGACAACATCGAGCCTGTTGTGGTCGGGCGGCACAGAGACAATCGGTGTTGTAATCTTTAACTTTACATCGGCAGGACTAAGCAACATGGCATCTGCTTATTCATCAATTATCATGATTGGTGTATGTGCGGCAGCTTTGCTTTTGAAAGTTATTGATAAATCCGTCAGAATTATAAGAAAGATCCGGAATTTATTAAGGAGTTAGATACACTGCTTCATGAATATGTAGGAAGACCGTCAGGGCTTTACTATGCGGCACATATGACCGAGGATTTGGGCGGTGCGAAAATTTATTTAAAGCGTGAGGACTTAAACCATACCGGTTCCCACAAATTGAATAATGCACTGGGTCAGGCCTTGTTAGCAAAAAAGATGGGAAAGACCCGTCTGATTGCGGAAACCGGTGCCGGCCAGCATGGTGTGGCAACAGCGACTGTAGCAGCACTTCTTGGAATGGAATGTGAAGTTTTCATGGGAAAAGTGGATACAGACAGGCAGGCTTTGAATGTATACCGCATGGAATTATTAGGGGCGAAAGTACATGCTGTGACAAGCGGCACACAGACATTAAAAGATGCCGTCAACGAAACACTCAGAGAGTGGACAAAACGCATTGAGGATACCCACTATGTAATTGGGTCCGTTATGGGACCGCATCCATTTCCGATGATGGTGCGTGACTTCCAGAGTGTGATTGGACGAGAGATTAAACAGCAGTTAATGGAAAAAGAGGGACGACTTCCGGATGCCGTGCTTGCCTGTGTAGGTGGCGGAAGTAATGCGATGGGTGCATTTTATGAATTCATTCCGGATGAAAGTGTCCGCCTGATTGGATGTGAGGCTGCGGGACGAGGAATCCATACCGCGGAAACAGCAGCGACAATTGCAACCGGAACAATGGGTGTTTTCCACGGCATGAAATCCTATTTCTGTCAGGATGAATACGGACAGATCGCACCGGTTTATTCGATTTCCGCAGGTCTTGACTATCCGGGTATCGGACCGGAGCATGCATATCTGCATGATATCGGCAGAGCGGAATATGTGGCAATCACGGACGATGAGGCGGTTGATGCATTTGAATATCTCTCGAAAATCGAGGGAATTATCCCAGCCATTGAGAGTGCGCATGCGGTTGCTTACGCAATGAAGCTGGCACCACAGATGGACAAGGATCAGATTATGGTTATCAATATTTCCGGACGCGGCGATAAGGACGTAGCAGCGATCGCACGTTACAGAGGGGAGGATCTTCATGAGTAATATAGCAAAAGCATTTGAACATGGAAAAGCGTTTATTCCGTTTATCACGTGTGGATACCCGGACTTAGAAACAACAGAGAAAATCGTGTATGCAATGGTTGATGCAGGGGCAGACCTGATCGAGCTTGGAATCCCATTTTCAGACCCGACGGCAGAAGGCCCGGTTATTCAGGAGGCAAATATCCGTGCGCTGACCGGCGTGGATAAGGTGACGACAGACAAGGTGTTTGATCTGGTGCGCAAGCTGCGCCAGAAGGTTACGATTCCGATGGTATTTATGACTTACGCAAATGTTGTATTCTCTTATGGTTCAGAGAAATTCATTTCAACTTGTAAGGAAATCGGCATCGATGGACTGATTCTGCCGGACATCCCATATGAGGAAAAGGAAGAGTTTGATCCGATCTGCAAGCAGTATGGTCTGGATCTTGTATCCTTGATCGCGCCGACTTCACACGAACGGATCAGCATGATCGCGAAGGAAGCAAACGGATTCGTCTACTGTGTTTCTTCGCTCGGTGTAACCGGAACAAGAACAGAGATTACAACCAATGTCGGCGAGATGGTCGAGCTTGTGAAGAAAGCGAAGGACATTCCTTGCGCAATCGGATTCGGAATCTCAACGCCGGAGCAGGCAAAGAAGATGGCTACCTCCGCAGATGGCGTCATTGTCGGAAGTGCGATCGTGAAGATCATCGCAAAATACGGACGCGAGGCTGCACAGCCGGTGTTTGAGTATGTAAAGAGCATGAAGGATGCGATCTCGTAGAGGGGAATTATTGATGCATCTCGGAGGAATTATTGATAGTTTCCGGGATGGTTGATGTTGGAGAAATTATTGATTTGGGTGTGAATCCGGAAATTGAATTGTAAAAACCCACAGGATGGGCGTAATCTACTGAAAAAAGAGGATTGCGCCCATTTTTGCATGTTGAAAATGAATTCATGAGCCAGATATGGGTGTAAGGAGGAGAAATCCGGATGCTACGCCCACGTGGTGGGTTTTCGGACGAAAATGTGGTTGAAAAAGCCCAGGTTAAAAATCTGATAACAAATGGGAATCTGGTAACAACATATAAGAATTTATGGAAATGGCTGTTGGAACTGGATGGAATTATGGTGATTTATGTGCAAATTACAAGTTATGTGCAATCCGCCTATAATACATAAAATATGAATGTAATTTTATATGTATGCGTGATAAAATAGAGAGCGAGAACTTTAATTTTCTGTTACTTATAAAGATGTGAGAAATTTAGTTTTAGCAGACGGACAAAATTGAATTCTAAATGGCAAGAAATATTCCTTTAAGAGGCGTATCATTTAACCATACAGAAGAAAGGAAGTGAATGCATGGAATGGCTGACTGCAATCAGAAAATCTATTGATTATATAGAGGAACATTTGAATGATAACATCAGTGCGCAGGATGTGGCAGAGCAAGTGTATGTATCCCCTCTGCATTTTCAAAGAGGTTTTTTGATTATGACCGGATATTCTATATCAGAGTATATTCGTAATCGTAAGCTATACATGGCGGCGCTTGAGCTGAAAAAGGCGAATAGGAAAGTAATAGACGTGGCATTTGATTATGGATATGACACACCGGACAGCTTTACGAAAGCGTTTACCAGATTTCATGGGATTTCCCCTGTGCAGGTAAAACAGGGCGGCGATATAAGAACCTTTCTTCCGTTGAGTGTAAAAATTACAGTTCAAGGAGGAGATAAAATGGACTACAAGATTACAAAAATGTTTGGATTTAAGGTGATAGGCTTTGCGAAAGAGTTTTCCTTTGATACGGCATATGAGAAAATTCGAAATATTGGGATGAAATCTGTGAAAAATATGCGGCTAATGTATATGCAGGTAATCCACCTGCAAATCCATATGAAAAGGCATTCGTGGAAAATTGTATAGGAGAATATGGCATTTGTATTGATGACGGAAAAGCAGCTGATAAGGGAAAATTTACATATCTGGTTGCAGGTAAATATGCCGGTGGAGAAGTTCCGGAAGGAATGATGCTATATGAGTTTGAACAGGGGGAATGGGCGGTGTTTGACTGCGTAGGAGCAATCCCGGAGGCACTTCAATCACTAAATACCAGAATATTTAAAGAATGGTTACCGGGTAACGCTGATTATGAGATAAGCGGAAATGCGAATGTGGAATGGTATGACTGTGTAAATGGAGAAAACACAGATGCTGATTACCACAGTGCTATCTGGATTCCGGTAAAAAGAAAATAATTCAGAATCTAACACAAAAGCGAGGAAAAACATGAACATCACAGTATATTTAGGAGCCTTTGAAGGAAAGGATGCGAGCCTGAAGCAGGCAGTGCGGGAGCTTGGAACGTGGATTGGTGCGAGCGGAAATGCGCTGGTATATGGCGGATCAAAATCCGGATTGATGGGGGAAATTGCAGAGAGCGTCCTACAGGCTGGCGGCACGGTGACAGGCGTGGAACCGAAATTTTTCATGGATGCGGAATTGCAATATGACAACTTGACGGAACTTATAGTCACAAAGGATATGACGGAGCGGAAAACGAAGATGATCGAACTGGGGGATGCATTTATCGCATTTCCGGGCGGCACAGGAACGCTTGAAGAGATTTCGGAAGTGATGTCGAAGGTGTCGCTGAAGCAGTTGGACGCGCCATGCATCTTGTATAATCTGAATGGATATTATGACAGCTTGAAAGCACTGCTTGCGCATATGATCGAGATGGGACTCTCGACACCAGAGCGGCAGCAGGGTATCTATTTTGCGGATTCCCTGGAGGAAATCAAGCAGATAATAAACAGATATTGAGATGTTGGGTCAGGTAATAAAGATGCCATAGGATAGATGCTATACGCTATGTACATGTATATCTGCTTGTTAATACTTGAAAAAATATAGTTTTATATAGGGTTTCCTGTGGGATTTCGAGCATTCTTAGGTTTGCTATAATTTGTTAAATATGTTACAATTATTCTTGCGATTAAGCAATTTGTTATACAAATTTCACATAATATTTGAATTTTGTATACGAGCAGGAATTGTGTGATTGAAAGGAGAATGAATTATGGCAGTGAATCGTTTTGTATTGAATGGAATTTCTTATCATGGACATGGCGCGATTAATGAGATTCCGGGTATTGTGAAGTCAAAGGGATTTAAGAAGGCGTTTGTAGCGTCTGATCCGGATCTGGTGAAGTTTGGCGTGACGGCGAAGGTGACCGATCTGCTGAAGGAAAATGGCATAGAATATGAGTTATACTCTGATATCAAGCCGAATCCGACGATTGAGAATGTATTGCATGGTGTCGATGCGTATAAGGCTTCGGAAGCTGATTTTATGATTACCATTGGCGGTGGTTCGTCCATGGATACAGGAAAAGCAATCGGTATTATTATCAACAATCCGGAATTCGCAGATGTTCGTTCTCTGGAGGGCGTTGCACCGACGAAGAAGCGGACGGTATTTACGATTGCGGTACCTACAACCGGTGGTACGGGTGCAGAGTCAACGATCAATTACGTAATTACGGATGTAGAGAAGAAGCGTAAGTTTGTATGTGTGGATCCGAACGATATCCCGGATGTTGCAGTGGTAGATCCGGATATGATGGCATCGATGCCGAAGGGACTGACTGCATCAACCGGAATGGATGCACTTACACATGCAATTGAAGGTTATACAACCGCAGGCGCATGGGAGCTGTCAGATTGTCTGGATTTAGAGGCAATCAAACTGATTGCAGCGAACTTGAGAAAAGCCGTAGAGAACGATCCGGACGGACGTGAGGGCATGGCGCTTGCACAGTATGTAACAGCGATGGCATATTCGAATGTAGGACTTGGAATCGCACATTCCATGGCACATACACTTGGTGCGGTATATGATACACCACATGGTGTAGCCTGTGCGATGATGCTTCCGATCGTCATGGAGTTCAACAAAGAATATACAGGAGAAAAGTACAAATCCATAGCAGAAGCATTTGGAATTGATACGACAGGCATGGATCAGGCAACATACAGACAGGCTGCAATCGATGCGGTTCAGCAGTTGTCTATCGATGTTGGAATTCCGACAAAGCTGGAGAAGCTGAAGGAAGAAGATCTTCCGTTCCTGTGTGAATCTGCTGCAGCGGATGCGTGTGCACCGGGCAACCCTAGACCGGCAAGCTTAGAGCAGTTTGAGGAGATGTTCCGTAAGCTGATGTAAGTAGAGCAGTTTGAGGAGCTATTCTGTAAGCGGATATAAATGGTTGTGTGATGATTGCTAATTAAATTAAAACATAGCTACACAACGAAACTATAAAAATGAATTTCTAAATCATAAGAGGAGTCTTCATCTTGGTGATGTTATTTATCACAAGATGTTGGCTCCTTTTTGCGCAAAAAGTATTCCCATTTTTACAATGCTATGATAAAATAAGTTAGATGAAACTAACTTAAAAGAAAAACAAAATTACAACCACCAGACGGGCACAAATAAAAGTAGTATATGAAGCAGAATAGAAGGGGAGAGAAACCATGAAGGTAACAACGTTAGATACACAGGTGGCAGAGCAGATCGGGCACGCGTTTGGATATTATGACTATGGAGAGGAAGTCGGAATGGGCGCATTTTACCGCAGCAAGGATGCGGTCGCAACGTATATTGCCGGGTATGTTCGGATGGCATTTGAAGGCGGTATGCTCTATGCGACAAGCGAGCGGGGCGAGGGTTATATTGCTTATAAGGTGCCGGGACAGAAATTGAAGCTTAGAGCAGGCATGCAGCTTGTAAAAGCACTGTTTCGCTCGATGAGCCTGAAAGAATTGATCCGGATGGGACAGGGAGTTTCCAAGGGAGGAACGTCGCTGCAGGATCGGATGAAAAAAGAGAAGAAACCTTATATATTTGTCGGCATGGTCTGTGTGCCGGAACAATATCAGGGACAGGGTTACATGCGGAAGGTGATGGAGATTGCCTACGCAGAAGGCAACCGGCTGCAGGTTCCGGTGCTTCTGGAGACCGATGCGAAGACGAAATGCGACAAATACATGCACCTTGGCATGCAGCTTGATGGTATACGTGATTTAGGCAAATATGGAAAATTATATGATCTGGTCAAATATCCGGATTGATTTATCCAAGATGACCGTGGTATTTCCTGAGATAGTATACGCCGGAAATACCACCCGGAATCCCGATCCAGAGTATCATAGCACCAGATGTCACAAGCTCAAAATCTGGAACTGTCAACGTGCAGGCGACATACAGCAGGACAATGGGAAGTGAGATATGCCCCAAAATGTTATGTGCAATTTTCCATGTCTCTTCGTCTCGTATGGTCCAAGGCAGTCGCAGCCCTGTGTACCGGTTGTATGGAATTCTTGGACATAGAATACCGGATGCAAGCATGATACAGCTTATAAAAGACATTGCAAATATTTTCTCGCCATTTTCAGAAAACGTTATAACATCAAGTGCTGTCAGACAGGCAACAAGAATCCCGATTATCAAAAATCCAATATTGATAAGTGTGGTCACGCGAAGGGTGCCAATACGCAGATCATCTGTAGTTTCATTTGTCAATAGAGCAAGATTACGATACAAAATGATGGCTGCGCTGATCATGCACATACCGGTTAACAGGAGAGACACCAGTTCGTTTTTTACAATCAATGCAACCAGCATGGCTAAGAATGTAAGAAATAAAATAGTACCTCTTTTTCTGCCAGCCTGAAGACGATTTCTTTCCTGCTGATTTTTCAGAGCCAGTTGTTCATTCAGGTCGGCTAATTGATCGGCAAGTGCCTGATGATTGTTTGGTTCTGTTTCTATACCGAGCAGCTGGCTGACCGATACGTCAAGCACATTTGCGAGACGAATCAGCACATCGGCATCCGGAACAGATAAACCGTTTTCCCATTTGGACACAGTCTGGCGGACAACGTGTAGCTTCACAGCCAGCTCTTCTTGACTGAGTCCTTTTGCTTTTCGGAAATGTTTGATATTTTCGTGGATCATTATTTCACGTCCTTTCCTGTGTGGTAAGCATAGCATTATTATACGAAGCGTTTATGGCGGATGCAAGCAATGAAAATTAACATTGGCAAAAAGACGGTGAAAACCAAAAAACAGACTTGACAAGCGGGTTAGCCTAAACTAACATAACAGGTGCTGTGGAGCTCATTTTTTATAACATAACAAATCGTAACAACTGTTATGTTGAGAAACAATAAAAGCTTACCAGAATCAGGTAGAAGCAAGACTAATAAAAGGAAGCGAGGCAATCACATGAACGAAAAAACAAAAGTACAGGTACAGGGAGTTCCGGAGACAATGCTGCAGACATTATATGCGAGAGCGCAGGAGTCAAAGAAGCCGAACCATCATATCTACGACGAGCGGGCAATCGAAGTGGTATCCCGTCTAGATTATGATTTCTCCAAGGCGGAAAGCGACAAGGCGATGAGCTTGGGAGTAATCGCGCGGACGATCGTGCTTGATAAGCTGGTCGGAGATTTTCTGTCTCATTATTCACACGCGGTTGTCCTGAACATTGCATGCGGTATGGATACACGCTGCTATCGGATGGAAGGAAAATACGACCGCTGGTATAACATTGACCTGCCGGAGACGATGGCGGTCCGGAGCCGTTTCTTCGAGGAGCGGGGGCCGATCTTCCAGATCGCAAAATCTGCAATGGACGCAAGCTATATGGATGACATCGAGTATCATGGCGAGCCGGTGCTGGTAATCATTGAGGGCTTGACGATGTATCTGTCCGAGGCGGATGTCAAGCAGATATTCGATATTCTTGACAAGCGGTTTTCGAAAGCAGTCGTGCTTGTAGAAACGATGTCGCCGTTTGTAGTAAAGCATATCAAGGAGAAATCCATCGAGAAGAGTGCGGCGAAGTTTTCATGGGGCGTAAAAAATGGTGCGGCGTTGGAACAGGTAATTCCTCGTTTTAAGAATAAGCGTGATGTAAGTCTGGTTGAGGGGATGAAAGTATTGATGCCGATTTACAAGGTGATCGGGAAAATCCCGGCAGTACGAAATTTCTCAAATAAAATCTGTGTGATGAAGAAATAGTGATATAATAATTTTGTCATGCAAATAAGCAATAAGGAGAATCGATAAATGGAGCTTCGGGTATTACGCTATTTTCTGACCGTGGCGAAGGAGCAGAGCTTCACGAAGGCTGCGGAACAATTACATATCACACAGCCAACACTTTCCAGACAAATGGCGGCATTTGAAGAGGACCTGGGAATAACATTATTTATTCGAAACGGGAAGAAAATATCGCTCACTGATGAAGGAATTTTATTAAAAAGGCGGGCCTTGGAGATTCTTAATCTTGAGGAAAGGACGCTTGAGGAACTGAAAGGAAAAGAAGAGGTTGTAGAGAGCACGATAACCATTGGATGCGGTGAATTTGCAGCAGTGGAGACATTGGCGAAGATATGTAAAACATATAAAGAAAAATATCCGCTGGTTCAGATTGTATTGCATACTGCAACAGCAGATGCAGTGTATGAGATGATGAACAAAGGACTTGTAGATATTGCATTATTCATGGAGCCGGTGGACACCGAAGGGCTGGATTATATCCGGATCACAGATTGCGATCACTGGTGTGTCGGAATGCGGCCGGATGATCCGCTGGCAGAAAAAGAGTTTATAAAAAAAGAAGATCTTATTGGAAAGCCCTTGATCCTGCCGGAAAGAATGAACGTTCAAAGTGAACTTGCCAACTGGTTTGGGAAAGACTTTTCAAAATTACAGATTGCTTTTACGAGTAATCTTGGAACGAATGCCGGAGTTATGGCGGCAAATGGACTGGGGTATCCAATTTCAATTGAGGGTGCTGCAAAGTATTGGCGAGAGGATATTCTTGTACAGCGAAGAATTTCTCCTGAAATCAAGACTAGTACGGTGATTGCCTGGCGACGGAATATCCCATATTCTTTGGCAGTCCGTAAAATGATCGAGGAGATTAATGCTTTTCAGGCATAAAACAAAATTCAATATAAGCATTAGACATAATGAAGCGATAGAGCTTAAAATAGATGTGTAAGATGAATGTAAATCTTATACATCTATTTTTTTGTGAAAAATACGTATAGAAAGGGGCTTTTTATTATGAGTAAAAAATTAGTGGCATTTTTCAGTGCAAGCGGAACAACAAAAAAAGTAGCACAGATGATCGCAGAGGAAGCAAAAGCGGATTTGTTTGAGATTGAGCCGAAAGTTCCATATACAAAGCTTGATCTTGACTGGATGAATAAAAAATCCAGAAGCAGTGTGGAAATGAGTGATAAAAAATATAGACCGGCGATTATGAAAAAAGAGATGGATATGAGTTCTTATGACGAGATCCTTCTGGGATTCCCAATCTGGTGGTATGTGGCTCCGACAATCATCAATACATTTTTAGAAGCTTACGATTTCAGTGGTAAAAAGATTGTGCTTTTTGCAACATCCGGAGGAAGTGGATTTGGGAACACTGTGAAAGAATTGCAGTCATCTGCATCAGACGCAGTTATTACAGAAGGCAGACTGTTAAATTGTGGAACGAAACAGGAAATCACTGAATGGGTAAACTCTTTATAAATAACAGCGTTATGGAGGTATACAGAATATGGGAAAAATAGTACAGACAGCAGGAAGAAATACACTTGGTGAATTCGCACCGGAATTTGCACATTTTAACGATGATGTACTTTTCGGCGAAAACTGGAATAACCAGGACATCGACGTAAAAACAAGAAGTATTATTACAGTGGTTGCTCTGATGGCTTCCGGAATTACGGATTCTTCTTTAAAATATCATCTTCAAAATGCAAAAAATCATGGTGTAACACAAAAAGAGATTGCCGCAGTAATCACACATGTCGCATTTTATGCAGGATGGCCAAAAGCATGGGCTGTTTTCAATCTTGCAAAGGAAGTGTGGGAGGCAGGTGAAGGAGATTTACCACATTGACGAGCTGTTGTTGGAGAAGCAGAAGATTCAGGACATGAATTACCGTATAGGATTTATACTCCTGGGCGTCTGTCTGCTGCTGATGCTGCTTTTCTATCTGTATACGCGCTATGTCTCCGGAAAGATTGCTGTCGTAGAGAAGAAGACGGCTGAAGCCGCTTTGCAGGCAGAGACGGACAACATCGCGAAGGAACGTCTGAAATCGGAAATCAGCCATGATATACGTACCCCGCTGAGTGTGGTGGTGGGCTTTGCCGAATTGCTGACCGGGAAAGAGGAGCTGGATAAGGAGACTAAGAGGGAGTACGGACAGATGATTCAGACCAATGCGGAAAGTCTGCAGAATTATGTCAACAGCATTCTGGAGTTGTCTCGCTTGGAGTCCGGCAAGATTCAGTATGAGGACGAGGAGTGTGACATTATTCGGTTGTGCAGTGAGGTGCTGGATAAAGTCGATTCAGCACAAGCTGAAAGCTTAGGAAAGTATAACATACCAGGAATGATGTAAAAGCGAGAGGAAAAAATATGTCATATTATTCACCATCAATAGAAAAACTAATAGAAGCATTTGAAAAATAATTTAAATGAAGCAATTAATAATGCATTAAATAGTGAATTTATCAAAACAGTATTACCGCAAAAAACTATAAATAATTATATAGATGATAAAAAACAAGAGTGGGATATTTACAATTCAATAACTGATAAATTTAAAGCTGAAAAAGAGTTGTATTTTGAAAAGTTTTAGATAAACAAAGGGGGTAACCATATGAGTTGTGCGCTGATAGTGTCAACCTCGGAAAAGGGGAAAAGTTTTTTTGCTGATTTGATAAAAACAGTTGGGATTTCGAATATAGTCACTGTCGGCAATAAAACTTTTCCCCTT
>OKVP01001086.1_pt1 | contig 11363 bp, 8 predicted proteins | sample 1604821 | NCBI WGS metagenome assembly OKVP01 (sample SAMN01760946, study PRJEB22395) | human gut metagenome | reverse complement strand
CCTTTGCGGCGGCGCGCAGCTTGCGCAGGAAGTCCACCGGCAATTCGTCCGCCACATCCAGCCGCCAGCCGCAGCTGCCCGCCTCAATCCAACGCGGCACAACACCCTCGTGCGGCTGGGACATGAACTTCTGGTATTCCGGATTGTCCTTGCGCAGCTCCGGCAGGGAGAGAATGCCCCACCATGCCTTGTAGTCTTCCGGATAGTGGTTGAAGGTGTACCAGTCGTAGTAGGGGGAGGATTGCCCCTGATAGGCGCCGAGCGTCGGATAATGCCCGAAGTGGTTGAAGTACACGCTGTCTTCGCCCGTGTGGGAAAATACGCCGTCGAGCATCACGCGGATGCCGACTTTCTTCGCCGCTTCGCACAGTTCGGTGAATTCCGTGTTCGTGCCGCACAGCGGGTCAACCTGCGTGTAGTCGCCCGTGTCGTAGCGGTGATTCGATCGTGCGCGGAAAATCGGGTTCAGGTAGATAATGTCGATGCCCATGTCCTTCAGGTAGGGCAGCTTCTCCTGAATGCCGGTCAGCGTGCCGCCGTAGAAATCCAGTTCCTGATACTTGCCGCCGCGCAGGTCGCCCACGCCCAACAGCTCTTCATCCCAATTCTGGTGGACATAGCGGTCTTTGCGGTCATCAACGGCTTTTGTTGGCGCATGGCGGAAACGGTCGGGGAAAATCTGGTAGATATTTGCCCCGTGGAAGGCTTCCGGCGTCTTGTAAGCCGGGTCGTAGAGCGTAATCTGGAAGGATTCCGGCTCGCCGTGGTCATACGCGACACCGACGCCGCCAAGTTTGTCCGGCTGGTTGCCATAGCGGATGGTGCGGCCGTCCTTGCGGTAAATCAGGAAGTAATACCAGAAAAGCCCCGGCGTGGTCGGCAGGGGAATGGCAACTTCCCAGACATGCTCAGCGGTCGGCAGCATGGTGTAGCAAAGTTCTTCCGTCATCCAAGTGCGCAGGACGACGCTCGTCGCTTCGTCGCAGTGCAGGCGAATCAGAACATTGCTGCCAGCCGGAGCAGGGCCGGACGGCGTGCGATAAAATTCGTTGTGGGAATCGTGCAGCAGCATGATATCCATCCATCCAATCATCAATAATTGCGGAAACACGGCAAAAAAGCCCGAAATGCTCCGGACTTTTGAACCGGGAGCACTGCGGATGGATATTTTTCCGCAGTGCTCTCGAAAATATGCAGTTTATACCTTGCGCTTGAGCGGATCAAGATGCCAAATGGTGTCGTTGTACTCGCGAATTGTGCGGTCGGAGCAGAAAACACCGGACATTGCGGTGTTGATGACCGCCATGCGGTTCCACTTGTCGCGGTCGGCATAATCCGCGTCGATGCGGCGCTGCGCCATCGAGTACGAGCCGAAGTCTTTCAGGACGAAGAACGGATCGGCCATGTTGCCCCAGTCGCCAATCAGCAGGCTGTGATACAAATCCTGCAGGGCGCTCGGCGCGTCCGGCAGCACGGTGCCGTCGATCATCTGGGTCAACGCCAGACGCAGTTCCTGATTCGTCTCAAAGATGGTCATCGGGTTGTAGTTGCGCTCACGGTACATATCCAGCACCGTGTCGGAACGCATACCGAAGATGTAGATGTTATCCATGCCGACCTGCTCGGAAATCTCGACGTTTGCGCCGTCCATCGTGCCGATCGTGATGGCACCGTTCATCATGTACTTCATGTTGCCCGTGCCGCTGGCTTCCTTGGACGCGGTGGAAATCTGCTCGGAGATATCCGCAGCCGCCACCAGCTTTTCCGCATAGGATACATTGTAGTTGTGGACAAATACCACCCGGATCAGATCCCGCACCTGGGGATCTCCATCCACCAGCTTGGCGATTTCGTTGGCGCGCTCGATGCGCTCGGCCTTCGGCACGCGCTGCGTTTCCAGCGGAAAACAGATGTTGCCCATGACCGTCATGTGCGGATAGAGCGCGTAGTTCTGGAAGACCATCGCAATATCGCGGTCTTTCGGGGGAACATCGTTGATCAGACGGTCGCCGATGTACATCTCACCGCCGGAGATCTCCTCCAGACCGGCGATCATACGCAGGGTGGTGGACTTGCCGCAGCCAGAGGGGCCGACGAAGATGATGAACTCCTTATCCTGGATCTCCAGGTTGAAGTCGGTAACAGCAGGAGCAGTAGCGCCCGGATAGATCTTGTAGATGTGCTGGCAGCTAATCGAAGCCATAGGTCATTGCCTCCATTAAAATTTTTCTATGTTACGGCACCTTGACGGTGCACGCTCTCGTTGGTATTATAATAACAGATAACTTTGTGATATAAAATAGCATTTTATTGATTTGAGGTGTCAGATATTGCTTTATGATTGGACAAGCACCGCAGCCCTTGGCGTGGTGCGGGATATCCAGCCCAAAGAACCCCTGACCCTGACCGGCGAGGGGCTGTGGGTCTGCCTGATCTCCAGCGGCAGATGCACTGCCAGCCTGACCGATGCCTCGCCCTCCCCGGCGGGCAGCGCACTGATCCTGCCGCCCCAGAGCGCGGCGGCGGGCCATCTGGTGCTGAGCCGCGCCCCGTTGACCCTGACCCCGGAAGGGGAGAGCCACCTGCTCTGCGTCCAGCTGACCGGGCAGGCGGCGGTGCAGTTCCTTGCCGGGCTGACGGAGCTGCCGTTCCTGGCCCGGGGCGAGACCTGCCCCGCTGCCGCAGAGCTGCTGGGCCGCCTTGCCGCCGAGGCCGATACACCCCGCAGCCGGGCCGCCAGCCAGCTGGCCTTTGCCCTGCTGTGTGACCGGGCAGATGCCGACAGCGCCGCGCCCGCCTTGCCGCCGCTGGTGCAGGCCGCCATTGAGGATATCCGCCAGAACTACGCTGGCCTGTACGGCGTGGAGGAGCTCAGTGAGCGGCTGGGAGTCTCCAAGAGCCACCTTGTCCGCACCTTTACCGCCGCCGTAGGGGTGCCCCCGGGGCGCTACCTGACCACCGTGCGGGTGGAAGCTGCCATGCGGCTGCTCCTGCACCGGGAATACACGCTGGATGTCATTGCCAGCCTGTGCGGTTTCTCAGGGGCCAACTACCTGTGCCGGGTGTTCAAAAAAGAGACCGGCCAATCCCCCGCACAGTGGCGGGCCTTGGCCGGTCAGACAGCGCGGCCCCTCAGCCCGGCGGAAAGCCAGCGGGAGCAGGCACTGTATATTTAAAATGTTCAGGAGCCGGGGCAGCACCCGGCTCTTTTCCGTGGAGGCGTTCAGCCGCACACAGACTGCGGGCGCTTGAGCAGGAACACCGTCAGGGCCAGCGTGATGGCCTCGGCGGCGGGGAAGGCCGACCACACGCCGTTCATGCCGAACAGGGCGCTCAGGATCAGCGAGCAGGTGACGATGGCGGCCACGCCCCGGCTGACCGAGGTGATGGTGGCCTCGGTGGGGCGGTTGACCGCGCCCAGATAGCCCGCCGCAACAATATTGCAGCCTGCAAAGAAGTAGCCCAGGAAGTAGATGCGCATACCGCTGTGGGCATATTCGGCCATCAAAGCAGAGTTCTCGCTGTTGAAGAGGGCAACAAAGGTATTGGTAAAGCCAAACACGGCACCGTACAACACCGCCGCCAGCGCCAGCGCGGTGCCGCAGCCCAGCAGAAGCAGCTTTTTTGCTCCGGTCATCTCATTTTTGCCGTAGCACTGGCTGATCAGCGGCTGGGCACCCTGGGCCACGCCGTTGAAGATGGCTGTTGCCACCAGCGCAAAGTTTGCCACCACGCCGTAGGCGGCCACGCCCACGTTGCCCGCCAGCCGGAGCAGCAGGAAATTGAACACGGTGGTGGTCACAGCAGAGGAGAGCTCCCCGACAAAGCCGGAGATGCCCAGCTGGCAGCTCTGCACCAGCAGCCGGGCCGAGGGGGCCTGCCGGACAAAGGTGAGCGTGTTGCTCTTTTGAAAGAAGTGGCGGCTGCAGATGGCGATGCTGAGCACCGGCGAGATGGCGGTTGCCAGCGCCGCGCCGGGCAGGCCCAGCTCCATGGGGAAGATGAAGATGTAATCGAACACCACATTGAACAGGCTGCCGCTCAGGGTGGCCACCATGGCAAGGGACGGGTCGCCGTCGTTGCGGACGAAGGCCGAGAGGATGTAGTTGCACATGAAGAAGGGTGTGAACAGCAGGAAGATGCGGGTGTAGTTCAGGCCCAGCGCCACAATGTCCGCATCGCCGCCCATGAGCTGCAGGAGCGTGCCCGGGCAGAACGCGCCCGCCAGCATGAACGGGATGGCGATCAGGCAGGCGCAGAGGATGGCGTTGGAAAAATACCGCTGCGCCCGCGCCTCGCCCTGCGCCTGCAGGATGGCGTACCGGGTGGCCGCACCCAGGCCGATCATCGAGCCGAAGGCAAAGATCAGGTTGTACATGGGCAGGCAGAGGTTCAGCAGGGTCACGCCGTCGGTGCCCGCCACCTGGGCGATGAAATAGGTGTCGGCCAGAATATAGCACGATGTGCCGATCAGACCGAAAATATTCTGCGACACATACTTGAAGAACTGCTTTGTCAGGTTCATGGATGCTTCCTTTCCGCGGGGAGAATAGGGGAGTGAAACGTAAAAACGACTACTACTATATCATAAAACTTGGCATATTTCAACGAAAAAGCGAGGAAACACGCCGCCTTTTCCCAAACGGAACACTTCTCCCCGGGGAGATGCTGCTATCCGAAAATGTCATACAAACACTGTCGCTTTTGTGCAACTTGCCAAAGATGTTTTTGGGTTATTGACAAAAAAAAAAAAAAAGTTTTATGATTTTTGTGTAAGTTGCCGCATAAAAACAGAAGAATCGGCAAACCAATCGAAAGGCTGCGACGCAAAGCTAAAGGGCCTGTAATATGGCAGCCAGCCGCACTTTCTCAACCATACCGCACATGGGCATCACCTCAAGGGGCGGTAGATTCCCAAAGTACAAAACGCAGAGCGTTGTACCAGCCATTTGGCCGGTGCGGCTCTCTTTTTGCTTTGTGCGGGCATGGTTATATTTTGGGAATAATTCATAAAAGGAGGATTTTTATGAGATTGAAACGAGTGATCAGCGCCGCCTTGGCAGTGAGCATGGCAGTTTCCATGATGCCTGCTACTGCGGTTTCGGCGTTTGCAGAGGGAACGAGCACCAAAACTGCGGAGACAACCACTGTTACTGGCAAGAATAGCACCGAAAGCAAAGCAGAAACCTCTGGTTATTGTGGTGCAGAGAATCAGGAAAAGAGTGTTCAGTGGGCTTTCAATAAGGAAACCGGCGTTCTGACCATTTCTGGTACCGGCCGTATGGCGGATTATAAGTACGGCAATACGGAAGATACCCGCCCTTGGGCAGCTTTTTCAAATGTAATCAAAGAGGTTAAAATTGAAGAGGGCGTTACCGGTATTGGTGGTAATGCTTTCCGAAATCTTACTGCACTGACCAAGACAAATATTCCTGCAAGCATTAACTATTTGGGTGATTACATCTACCGCGCAGATAGTGAACTTACGGATGTTGAATGGGCACCCAATTTTACGGCACCTAGCCTTAAGGATAACGATACGAATGGTGGAACGTATACTGGTACATATGTTCCAACCAGTATGTTTGATTTCTGCTCCAAACTGGGTGACGGCAAAGAGCTGACGAAGTGGCTTCCCAGTAGCTTTACTGGCGTTGGTTGTGCTGCGTTCCGTGGAACACAGTTTACAGTTGATTTTGATAACTGGAGCAATTTGAAGTATATTGGTGCCCGTGCATTTGAGCAGATGCCTCATCTTGAGAGTTTTACGCTGACAGATGGTATTCAGATTGGTTTGAGAGGTACGGATTCTAATGCGTTCAATGGTTCTGGATTGAAGAAACTGATTGTAAATACTGAGGAAGTACCGAGAAGCTTTGCGAATGGATGTACAGAATTGACAGATATTACATTAGGCAGTGCTGTAAAAAAGATTCAACCTTTCGCATTTTATTCGACAGCTATTACTACATTAGATGTGCCGGAAGGAATCAGTAACATTGGAGATTCTGCATTTTATGCTTGTCAAAATTTTAATAAATTGACATTTCGGGGCAAGGTAACATTAGGGGAAACGGTATTTACTGCGTGCGGCATCAAAGAACTTGATATTCTGGATGGTGCAGAAGTCATTTGTACAGGTGGAGATCCTTTTAGGGGAAGTGGAAGTGATCCTGCGGTGACCACAATCAATGCAGTTGAGTTAAAAGGTGCGTTAAAGAGTGGTAAGGAAGATCAAACAGACGGGAGTCTTTGGCACGATATATTTTCTAAAAATGCTGGAATAACAACGGTAAATGTTTGTGGCCAAAACCTGCAATATGTGCGACCGTCAGTATTTCCGAGTATGGAAACATTGAATGTAACAGGCGGAGATGCGCACATTCCAGCTGAAAATACCTATGCTTTCTCTGGAAATACTACACTGAAGCATGTTGACATCGATGTTGATACTTACACAGAAGATGAATATGAGGATAAAGATGGAAAACAAGCTGTGGTAGCATCTTTCCGTAACGCACAGGCGCTTGAAACCTTTGCGGTGAGAGCCAATAACGTAAAACTTGGAAATCGAACTTTCTGTGAGTGTGCAAATTTGAAGAAGATTGATTTTACAGGTTGCGACGAGATTCATTATATGAACGGTTGCCTGGGCTCTTCTACGAGTGGACAACCACTTAATCCCAATGTGTGCATTTATGTGAATGACGAATCTGCAAATCCGAGAGCAACCAACAATGATAGTGGGTTGGGTAAAAATGTAGGCATTGTCTTTGTTGTCGATGGCGGCATTGTTGACATGAATAAGACCGGTTTTGACAGCGTAACCAAGGCTGGATGTACCGCAAAATGGTATGAGGACGCTAAATGCCAGACCGAAACCGAGGATACTACCCCCGTAACGGGTAAAACCTATTACGCCAAGTGGGCAAAGAACAATTACACTGTGACCTTTAACAACAATGGGCATGATGAAAAGCCTGCTGACAAAACTGTTGAATATGGTGACTCTGTTACTGGCCTGCCTGAGCTGAGCGACAGTACCAACGAATGGGTCTTTACAGGTTGGTACACGGACGCAGAGTGCACTACTGAATACAAGAACGAGCCTATTACCAAGGCAATTACTCTTTATGCGGGCTGGCGTAAATATACGAACACTTCGCTGACCGCAAAGGTTTCCAAGAGTGACTATCTGGTCAACACCCCTGCTGATGTGAATGTCACGGTTACTCCCGGCGATGATTTTAGTAAGCTCATGCAAGATAAGGACAACATCAAGATTTCGCTGACCTACGATGATGATGTTACCAGTGTGATGCTGAACGGCAAAGTGCTGGACAAGAAAGAATACACCATTTCCGAGTTGATGCCGCTGATGGGCCAGAATCGCAAGCTGGACGTAACCTATGGCAAGGCCGGTACGCATACCTTTGGTATTGCCCTGAAAAATGGGGACAAGATTGTGAGTGAGTGCGGCACGGATATCGTTGTTGCCGAAGAGGCTGCCGAACTGACCCCTGCAACCAAGCTCTACACCCTGACCGTCAAGAACGCTGATGTTACCATTAAGAATGGTGACGAAGAGATCAAGGCTGAGAAGAACGACAAGGGCGAGCTGATCGCCAAAGTGCCCGAAAAGGCTGACGTGACCGTGACCTACACCAGCCAGAGCGATGCCGTTGCATTTGACCAGTGGACGATTACCACCGATGAAACGCTGGATGTGGATGTCAAGAACAACCCCCTGAAGTTCCAGATGCCTGCCGGTGGCGTGACCATCGAAGCCATGACAAAGGATGCCTCCATTGAGGAGGACGAGCCCAATATTCTGGGCACCGCCGCCGTGGTCGGCACTGCCGCTGCTGGCACCGCCATTCTGGCATGGCAGGGCTACCAGCTGGGCACGGAGCTGTACCTGAAAACCGCTCTGCCCGCTGGTACTGCCATCCCCACAAACCGTGCCGAGCTGGCCCTGCTGGTGTGGAACCATGCCGGTAAGCCCGCACCCGCCGCAGTTCTGCCCGCCGATGCCACCGATACCCAGAAGGCCATTGCCTGGGCTGTGGAAAACGATCTGCTCAAGGCCGCAAAGGACAACGGCGAGACCTATGTGGATACCGATTCCGTGAGCCGTGTTGAAGTGATCCGCGTGTGGAATAAGGCACAGGAAAAGTAAACCCCACCGTCATCCCTTCGGGATGCCACCGCCCCTAATAGGGGCGGCCTTGGCAAAAAGGTGAAACTATCCGCTATGCCAAGGGCCCCCCTATTAGCGGGGGCTGTCGCTGAAAGCGACTGGGGGGTTGCCCCCACAACCGAGCCATTCTCTATTCCCAAATAACCTGTGGAAGCGCCCTGCCGGGGAACCGGTGGGGCGCTTCTGCATAGGGGCGGGAGCCGAAACCGCCGCTTTTTCCGCTCTAGCGCCGTGGTTTTTATTGACAAGCTCCCGGCTTGCTATTATAATAGAACAGTCATAATAGCATTCGTGCGCGGCTTTGCGGCTGCGTCAATCCAATAGACAAGGAGAAGATCCAAAATGGCACAAGAAATCAAGATGTCCGCTTCCGGCCTGAAGGCGATGCAGGACGAACTGGAATACCTCAAGACGGTCCGCCGCAAGGAGCTGGCCGAGGAGATCAAGGAAGCCCGCAGCCACGGCGACCTTTCTGAGAACAGCGAGTACGATGAAGCCAAGAACACCCAGGGTCTGGTGGAGAACCGCATCACCGAGCTGGAGCAGATGGTCAAGAACGCTGTGATCATCGACGAGAGCGAGCTGAGCGTGGACAGCGTTGCTGTTGGCACCCACGTCTCCATCAAGATGATCGGCGATGATGAGGCCGAGGAGTACGACATCGTTGGCCGCACCGAGGCTGACCCCATCAACGGCAAGATCAGCGACGAGAGCCCCGTGGGTCACGCTCTGCTGGGCAAGGCCGTGGGCGAGAAGGCTGAGGTCCTGCTGCCCTCCGGCCAGACCGTCGAGTACGAAGTGCTGGCCATCACCCACGCCGCAAACTGAGCCTGAACGGGAGGAAACCATGGAAGAGCAAAAGAGAAACCCCGCTCAGGGCCTGTCTGAGAGCGAACAGGTGCAGGTGCGCCGCCAGAAGCTGGCCGACCTGCAGGCTGCCGGAAACGACCCCTTCACCCTGACCAAGTTCCCGCAGGACGCATACTCTGCCGACCTGAAGGAAGAGTTCAAGGATCTGCCCAACGAGACCGACAGCGGCAAGCAGGTCGCGCTGGCCGGCCGTATGATGTCCAAGCGCGTGATGGGCAAGGCAAGCTTTGCCCACCTGCGCGATGACAAGGGCGATATCCAGCTGTATGTCCGCCGCGACGAGCTGGGCGAGGAGGCCTATGCTGCCTTCAAGAAGCTGGACGTGGGCGATATCATCGGTGTCAAGGGCGAGGTGTTCCGCACCAAGACCGGCGAGCTGAGTGTTCGTGCTACCGAGCTGACCCTGCTTGCCAAGAGCCTGCGCCCCCTGCCCGAGAAGTTCCACGGCCTGACCGATACTGAGATGCGTTACCGTCAGCGCTATGTGGACCTGATCGCCAACCCCGAGGTGAAGGATACCTTCGTCAAGCGCAGCCAGATCCTGAAAGAGATCCGCGCCTATCTGGACGAGAAGGGCTTCCTGGAGGTGGATACCCCCATCCTGACCCCCTTTGAGATCGGTGCCTCCGCCCGCCCCTTCTACACCCACCACAACAGCCTGAACATGGACATGGTGCTGCGCATTGAGACCGAGCTGTACCTCAAGCGCCTGATCGTGGGCGGCATGGACCGCGTGTATGAGGTTGGCCGCATCTTCCGCAACGAGGGCATGGACCCCAAGCACAACCCCGAGTTCACCAGCATCGAGCTGTATCAGGCCTTTACCGATTTCCACGGCATGATGGACCTGGTGGAGGAGCTGTACAAGCGCCTGGCCCTCAAGATCTGCGGCAGCATGGTCATTCCCTATCAGGGCAAGCAGATCGATATGAGCCACTGGGAGCGCCTGACCATGGTGGAGGCCGTGAAGAAGTATTCCGGCGTGGACTTCAACGATTGGAAGTCCGACGAGGATGCCATTGCCTCTGCCAAGGAGCATCATGTGGAGCTGCCCGAGGTCCCCACCAAGGGTGCCATTCTGGCCGAGTTCTTCGATGCCTTTGTTGAGGACAAGCTGATCCAGCCCACCTTTATCTATGATTATCCTGTCGAGATCAGCCCGCTGGCCAAGCGCAAGCCGGACGATCCCGCCTTTACCGAGCGCTTTGAGTACTTCATCGACTGCACCGAGTACGGCAACGCCTTCAGCGAGCTGAACGACCCCATCGACCAGAAGGGCCGCTTCGAGCGTCAGGTGGCCGAGCGCAAGGCGCTGGAGCCCGAGTGCAAGGCACAGGTGGACTACGACTACGTCAACGCACTGGAGTACGGTCTGCCCCCCACGGGCGGTCTGGGCTTCGGCGTAGACCGTCTGGTGATGCTGCTCACCGATAGTGCCTCTATCCGTGATGTGCTGCTGTTCCCCACGATGAAGCCGATTGAGCAGTAAATTCCCAATTTAAGCAAAACAAAGCCTGAAACTTCTTGATGTACTGAGAAGTTTCGGGCTTTTTCTTTTGACGGATTTCCAGCGAAAACTACGCCATACGCCAATTTTACGCCAAACGATGTAGGATTTTGTGCAGAGCAAAAAGAGCGTTGTTCGCATTTAGCGTAAAATTGGAGCGTGTGGTGGATGGGTGCAGACCTGCAAAGGGCTGCATCACAAAGCGGATTCATGAATCTGCAAACGGACAAGCCGGAACTTTCCACCGCAGAAGAAGTAAATGTGAAAAACATGGAGGCTTTCTTATGAACAAACTGCTTTCCTGCCTCTACAACATGGACACCAACCGGGTGGAAGCCCGGTTCGAGGGTGGCACTACCCTTGCCATCGACTGCATCGCCGTGGAGGACGAATACGGCAACACCCCGGCACAGCGGGCAGAGCTGGACTGACTGCTATACAATAAGCCTTTGGAGTATGCTCAGCTTGTGCTGAGAGGGGAGATTGAGCACTACCTGTCACTTGGCTGTGACCACGGCAGGCTGGAAAATCCATGACATAACAAACACAGCCCCGCTTTGGCGAAGGAGAAGCCAAAGCGGGGCTGTATTGATGAAGGAGAAATGAAGGGAATATCAGGTTACAGATTCAGCTCAAACTGTTCCACTGTAACAGTTGCTTCGCCATCGGCAGCAAAGGCAATGCCGTCGGCAGACTGGGGGGTGTAGATCCATGCGGTCATGGTCTGCTCGCCATCGTTGGCGAAAACTTCGATGCTGTTCTTATCCAGCAGGATGCGGAGCTTGA
>OKVP01001083.1_pt1 | contig 11382 bp, 9 predicted proteins | sample 1604821 | NCBI WGS metagenome assembly OKVP01 (sample SAMN01760946, study PRJEB22395) | human gut metagenome | reverse complement strand
TGTTCATATTTGGTATTGCAAATGCTACAAACTCAGCCTGTTTGGATACATCCTTCAACGTTACCTCATAAGAAGCAGAATTCTTTAACGGGTTATCATCTCCGAATGCTGCCTTTGCAGCCTCAGGATCATCATAATTCTGCTCACAGAACTTATCAAATGCTTCATCTGCACTGATATAATCCATTGTATTTACATAATCAAGGACTCGTATCTGTTCACCGATCAACTGAACCGTTTCGTCCGGAATATCTTCTTCAAAGAAAATCGATATCGTTACATTATTCTCCAAATCCTTCATTCCTGACTGAAAGTTTACAACAACTGCATATACAATACCAAATATGAACAAACATGAAATAATTGTACCGATTGATGCAAGAGAGAACAATATATTTCTTCTGATGTTCGTAAATCCCTGTCTCAGGATATAAAAGAATGTACTAATCTTCATCTATATAACCACCTTGTTTTTCATCGCTGATAACCACACCTTTTTTTAATGTGATCAACTACGTAGTAGTTATACTCAAGACTACTATAACGGTCTTTACGCATACCAGATTTCTCTTTGACTTTAATAAGACCATTAACTACATCATGATCCAAATTTATTAATTCTTCAATTAGAGCAGATGTTTGATAGTATGGAAGTTTTAATTGTATCTTCATATTGTCGGATAATTTGTTATATCCTTTTATTACCTTAGACCATCTATCTTCCATATCTGTCTCACTCATAAGTAGATTGATATATCCATTCTGTAATGCTGCACGTAATGCGAGACACATATCATTATTTTGTTTTGCACTTGCTTTAATAGCATAAACACATTTATTAGCATCTTTCACTTTACATCTTGAAGCAAGATCATCATTATTGGCTTCAAAAAAACATGACAATGATGCTTCTGCATTCATAATAAATCAATGCATATTTTCAAATGATAACTACCCAATTAGTAATATATCTCATATAGATACAAAGGAAGGTTTATTAACTGAAGAACTTGGACTGCGTATGATGAGATATTTTTATCAATATGATATGGATTATTTAGGTCTTGACTGCTCAGGTATTGGACAAGCAATTTTAGATTTTTGTATGCAACAGGAAGGCATTACAGAGGAAGTGAAAAGCAGAGATCAAATAGAATGGGTCAGCCAGGCAAAAACAGTGTGAGAAGCCGAGTAGATGAAAGCATAGTGTTAAATGGTTTCGGTTGTGCATGGAGATTACATTCTTCATATACAGCCAAAAGTTTGATAAGGAGCAAGAGAATGAGTGATTTAAAAGGAATAGAGTATAAACGATTTGAAGATATCAAGCATATCCGGGAAGATGGAAGCGAGTATTGGAGTGCGAGAGAATTGGGACCGGCACTTGATTATGCAAAATGGGAGAATTTTGCAAAAGTAATTAAAAGAGCAATGATCGCATGTGAAAACAGCGGGCACAGTATTCCAGACGATTTTCCCGAGGTCAGGAAAATCGTTGAAGCCGGAGTCACCACGAAACCAAAAAAAGATTAACAATTGGTGCCTGACACAATAAACTTGCAATAGGCTGCTTTTTTCTGTTGAGCAAGAAGTATCTTTTAATTCATATTTAGGTGGTTTGTCAATAGCAATAATATTTAATGCATAATCTGATTTAAGAGTGAATTTCAAATTTTAGATTTTCAATAATCATGGGATAAAAATAACAGGGAGGATTATAGTTTTCGGAATAAAGCCGATATATAATATTAGAAACAATAAATAATAAAGAACGGATTCAGAGAAGGAGGACAAAGGATATGTCAATGAATGTGAATACAACGGGTACTGTTTATGGAAGTTATCAGAATACCTACAAGGCAGGTACAGTAGATAAGAAAAAAGAAACAGCGAAAACAACAGAAAATGATAAGGTCAAGAAAAATGTGACAGAAAGTATAGCCGAAAAAAATCTAAGTAAAGAGGCACAAAAAATGCTTAAAGATATGCGTGGCTCAAGAACAGATATGGACTTTATGGTTGCAGATTTTGAAAATGGTGATAATGCTAAAGATATTTTAGCACAAAGTGATAAAGAGTTTACGGTTATTTTCTCAAAGGAAGAAATGGAGAAGATGGCATCCGATCCCAAATATTATGCTGAAAAGATGCATAGTATTGAAGGTGCTTTGCGTATGTCGGATGAAATCAATGCTCAGTTTGGATTTGAAAGAGCATTTGGTAAGACAAACGGAATAGAAAACAGTGCAGATACTGATACAAAAATAACAAAGTTTGGTATTTCTTTTAATAGTGATGGAACTACAACATTCTTTGCTCAATTAGAAAAAACATCAGCTAGTCAGAAAGAATATCTTGAAAAAATTCAGGAAAAGAAAGCTGCGGAGAAGAAAGAGGCGAAGAAAAAGGAACAATTAAAGCAAATTGAAGTAAAAAAAGCTACTGTTCAAGCAAATTCAAAAGATGAACTTTTGGATAAAATTAAAAATATTGAATGGAATTCTATCAAACCAGAGGATAATAAAATCGGTGGAAGATTTGATTTTTCAATTTAGTATATTTAGATGGGGATGATTACATAAAGTATGGAGGTAGATTCATTATGAGAAAACGTTTTTTTTCTATTATTGTATGTGTTGTCATGCTTTTTACAATGAATGTCACAGCTTTTGCGGCAGAAACTCAGGAAAATTATTCGGAGACGGAGAAAACAATGACATTTGAAATAACTCCGACAGCATTAACTTCTGGATCATCACGACATTCTGTTGGAATGTTAAATTCCTTTTTTGGAACAAATGATACAGTGGCAACTTCCGCTCTTGGTTCTTTTACAATCAGCAGCACATCTGTTCCGTCAGGCTCCACAATCAGTAAAATAGTGGTTACATCCACAAAAAGTAGTGGAAGTAGTGGAAACATCGAATTATTTGTTGCTAAAGATGAGGATAATGGAGATGGCACATTTGACAGATATACAGACAGCAAAAGTTGGAATAGTTCTCTTACTTTTGCAGATTTTGGCAATTATAATTTAAGCCCTGTTGGAAATTATTATGTTCAATTTGAATCTACAAGGTATTCAACGGGAACTGTTGCAGCAGCAACATTAAAAAATATTTATGTCACAGTATACTATCATTAAAATTTTATAATCCCCATTCTAAACAAGCAAAGATGTTGTTATTCAGTTAGCAGCATCTTTGCTTTTAATTGTATAATTGATATGACTATTGAGTTAGAATGACATTGATAGCGATAGAAAGCTATATATTACAGAAGCAGACTTTGATAAAAAAGCATTTGAGAGATTATATAAATTGAATATTATATAATCAGAGGTATATAGAACATGCACAGAGACACTATATTTCAATATGAAACAATGGTGCCTGACACAATAAAAACGCATAGCCAAACTTCGCTCGGTATAACTGCCTGATTGTGTCGAAATTCGTATTTTATCAATTATATCTGATAAAACTGGATTTGCGGTATTGAAAATCAGTTATAGCCGTGGTACCATATAGACAGTTTCAGAAGGGAGGCTGGTCTACATGATTAAACGAGAAATTTATATGAGCCGTATCCGTCCTTTTATCGGAAATGAGCTGATAAAGGTTCTGACAGGGATTCGCCGTAGTGGAAAATCTGTCATGCTGAGCCTGATCCAAGAGGAACTTGCCCAAAACGGGGTCCAACCAGAACAGTTTATTTCCCTGAATTTTGAGAACATGAGCAATGCACACCTTTGTACGGCTGTTGCATTGCATGATGAAATCCTTCGCAGAACAAAAGAAATCAGCGGCAAGGTTTATCTGTTCTTCGACGAAATCCAAGAGGTGGCTGATTGGGAAAAATGTATCAACTCTTTCCGGGTGGAGCTGGATTGTGATATATACATTACCGGTTCCAACGCCAAGCTGCTTTCCGGTGAGCTTGCCACTTATCTTGCCGGACGGTATGTGGAGTTCGTGATTTACCCGTTTTCATTCAGAGAGTTTATGGAGCTGTATCACACCGTTTACGAAGGTGCAGACGAAAGACAATGCTTTACAAAATATCTGACGCTGGGAGGAATGCCCTATTTGAGCAACCTTCGCTACGACGATGCCGCCAGTCGTCAGTATTTGCGGGACTTGTTCAACTCCGTAGAGCTGAAAGATATTATCAAGCGAAACAATATCCGTGATGTGGATATGCTGGAGAGAATTATTGCTTATATAACTTCCAACATCGGCACTACCTTTTCTTCCACAGCCATTTCCAAGTATCTGAAAAGTGAAGGGCGCTCCGTTTCACCAGAAACGGTACTGAACTACATCAAAGCCTGCACGGACGCATTCCTGTTTTATCAGGTGAAGCGCCAAGACCTCCAGGGAAAGAAAATCCTGACCGTCAACGAGAAATACTATGTTGCAGATCATGGTGTCCGGGAAGCCGTGTACGGTGGCAACATGAAGGACATTAACCTTGTCCTTGAAAATGTTGTCTACATGGAGCTGCTGCGCCGTGGTTATTCTGTGACTGTTGGGAAAGTCTCTGACAAGGAGATTGACTTCGTATGTGAAGATCATGGGAAAAAGCTGTATGTTCAGGTTTCCTATCTACTTGCCTCGGAGGAAACCATCCAGCGTGAGTTTGGGGCGTTTGCCGGTGTTCGTGACAATTTCCCGAAATACGTTGTAACGATGGACGAACTGGATATGAGCCGAGATGGAATCAAACACCGCAATATTCGTGACTTCCTGCTGGCAGAGGAATGGAACTGAAATGTTCTTCTTTCACCAGAAGATATGCAGAAGTTCTTCCAATGCCGAGAATGAAAAAACAATGGTGCCTGACACAATAAATATTATGATATGTCTGTATTTAACCGCTGTATAGAAACCGGGAATGTTCTCTTAATACTGGAATGTTGGCAGGATGTCCACCCGGCGCTTGTCAGTATCCCAGTGAAATGGGAATACAGCTCGCCGTATGGACTTTTGTATGCTCTGAATCCGCCGGATGATGTTATGCAGTTTGAAAACAATGGTGCCTGACACAATAAATATTCTTTCCGGAATTCTTGCAGAGATGGGAGACATTTCGAGATTTGATGATGTTAAGGAAATACAAAAATTAAGCGGATTAGGTCTTGTAGCATGTAGCTCAGGAAAGCATAAGGGAGAGACCAAAATCAGTCACAGAGGACGCAAACGACTCAGATACTGGTTATTCCAGGCGGCAAAGTCAGCAGTGGCTCATGCGGAGGAAGTTAAAGAACTCCATGTGTACTACACGACACGCCCTGACAATCCGCTGAAAAAGATGCAGTCACTGATTGTGATAGCCTGCAAGCTTTTGAGAATCGTTTATACGATTCTGAAGAAGGGAACGGTCTATGATCCGAAGAAGATGCTGATGGACATCAGGCGGCCGGAAAAGAAGGAAGCGATTGCAGCATAAGACAATCGACAGCATTATTTATTCCAGAGCCTTGCCGGGTTGCGGATGATTCCGAAATCGGGCAGGGTTCTGGAAAGAAACCCGATAACGATGGAGTGCAACAAGCACTGCATCAGCACAATGACCAGCAGGTAACGAAACAAGGGAAGCGTCCACGGAATATCCGTACCCTGCGGAAAGGGCAGGTCAGTAAAATCAAAATATAAACAAGAGCTGTAGCCTGCAGTAGTTCACTCCGTAGGGCAATGACCCTGTTAGAAAGCTTAGCGGGCACTCGGTGTATGAGCAGGTGGGACGAAGGAAGTTGGTACACGATACCATTAGACACGGAAGGTTCACCATCATAGTTAACAGAGGATTTATAGCCTTTATAAAGCAAAACAAAGGGACGCTTTATAAACTGCACCCTCTTCTAACTATTCAGTACAAGATACAATGACTGTCATACACTTGTGGCTCTGTTTTATGAGGTAAATATTTAAAGAAAAGCCTGAAAAATCAGTGATTTAGGGCTTGACATTATAGGAGACTTCCTGTATAATGAAAAGGGAACTTTGACATATCTTTTCGGTTTACGAAAAAGATCACAGTCGTCAAGTCCGAAAAAGATGCCTATAAGCATGTGCTTAAGGCGATGAAAAAGCGTGATTACAGCACTAGCTATTGTGCGGACGGAGCGGTGTATTACGAGACATTTGTACTCGCATTGCAGCATCATCCGGAGTACAATTATAGTCTGGTCATCTGGAAGAGTACCGATGGAACATTTGATTACCGGGCAGGTAATGACCTGAGTGCGGCGCAGATCACGGGTAAAATAAAACAGGCGAATGCAAAGGCGAACGCGATTATTCCCCGGATTATCAGGGACGGAATGACGCGCAAACAGAAGCTGCGTGCGATCCACAATTATCTCGTGAAAAACTGTGTCTACGATGAGAACGCGCGCAGATACGGATATGATGATGCCTATACCGCATATGGTTGTCTGATTGAGAAAAAGGCGGTATGTCAGGGCTATGCAGGTGTTTTTAACCTGCTTGCCGCAAAAGCCGGCATCTGTTCGATCGCCGTTCCGGGTGAAGCCGGTGGCGGATCACATGCGTGGAATTATGTGAAAGACGGAAGCAGCTACCGCTATATTGATGTGACCTGGGATGATCCGGTGCAGGATCAGGGTGCGAAGGCTGCCGTGAAATAGACTTATTTTTACTTGACACAGGCACAATTTGAACTGACCCACACATGGGATAAGGTAGAGAATGCTTTATAGAGTCGGCGGAAATTTATTTACGGGAATACATAACAGATGAAAGGGAGGATACTACTTATGAAAAAACAGCTTACAGCACTTGTTTTATGTATTTGTATGGTATTGTCGGTGCTGCCATTTTCAAGTACACAGGCAGCTGCAGAGGAGACGAGCAGTGTTGGCACAAGCAATATTAGCATCGGAGACTATATCAGGCTGGGAAACTATAACGGGCAGCCAATCTTATGGCGCTGCGTCGATGTTGATGAGATGGGACCGCTCATGCTCTCCGATCAGGTGCTGGCAACGATGGCTTATGATGCCAAAACAAGTGAAAACAGCGCTACGCGTTCGCACAGCCGTAACCTAAAGCGTGGGACATATGGCTCAAATCAATGGCGTGACAGCAATATGCGTTCCTGGCTGAATTCCAAGGCGGAAGCCGGGAAGGTAGAATGGCTTTGCGGAAACCCTCCAAAGAGTGGCTTTGTAGGAGAGAATCCATATGACCAGGCAGCAGGCTTTTTAAACGGCTTTAAGGAGGACGAGATCGCAGCGATTAAAACGGTAACCCAGCGTTCGATCGTATCCCATCCGGAATATAATGCGGGAATGATCGAAGGCCAGGGGGCAGATCTGCCTTATGACACAAATATAGAAGCAGCCGCTAACGGATTTGATCAGGCCTATTATGAGAACGTTACGGATAAAGTATTCTTAATGGATGTAAAGCAGATAAACAAAGTCTATCAAAATAACAGCCAGCTTGGAGACAGTTATCATATTGCTTATAAGGGTGGCGTGAGGTGGCCTTACTGGCTGCGGACTCCGGTGACGGATTGCAACCACGATATGCGCTATGTGGAGACGGATGGAAGAATAGACAGAAACGCTCCGTATTTAGGCTTTTATGGTGTCCGTCCGGCGTTTTATCTTGATACGCAATATTATCAGGTGACTGGTGGAGACGGTACAGCTGATTCCCCTTACCGCGGTGCAGCCGTAAATAAACCGGAGGAGAACTTTACAGTTTCCGGAGATGGACCAACACCGGGGCAGGAGTGGGATGTTTCGCTTGACAAGAGTATACAGTTATATCTTGGACCGAATTATTCCAAGAGCAAGAAATACGAATCTGCCACGATACCTATCCAGGTCATCCAGAAGACGCGCAGCGATAATGAGAATATGGTTGTCGTCATCTGCGGTGAAGGTTACACAAAAGGCGAGCAGCAAAAATTTGTTGCAGCTGCCAAACGGTTATGGGAAGGCGCGATGCAGTATGAGCCATATAAGACGTACAAGGATCGCTTCAATGTATATGCATTATGTACGGCATCGGATAAAACGTACAGTGCCATTGATGGATATGACAGTACATTTTTCGATGTATGGGGAAAGAATATATCCGTGAATGGAAGTCAGTGGAAGAACCATATTTTTGAACGGTGTATCGGACCGGCGTTTATCGAGAAAGTGCATGATGCCCATATTCCGCAGCAGGCAGATCCGAATGTAGATTGGGATTTTGAAAAGTATAAATATGTACATGACTACATCAGCCAGTTCGTACTTCTGGTCAATTCTGCAAATGATTTTGGCGGGGCATTCAACGATCTTGATTACGGATTCCATTATATTGTCAGCCCTGCATACAGCCAGCGTGCAGTCGAAACGCTTACGCATGAGCTTGGTCATGGTCTGTTATGGCTTGGAGACGAGTACAACAGCGGATCTTTTATGGGAGAAGCGTCTGAAAAAACTTCGCTAAACAGAACGGGGATCAGTGATCCTGAACAGGTAAAATGGAGACAGCTGCTTGGCTTCCGGAAGACATACAGTGTTCCTCATACAGATTATGATACGGATAAGATTTATAATTCCAGCCGTGAATGTATGATGCGCCAGACCTGGAATGGTTTCTGCGAGGTATGTAAGCTGCAGGGAAATAAGCGGATGCGCCAGCTGGTCACAGAGGGTCCGGATCTGTATGTGGCAGAACCGGAAGTGACAAAGCGCACAGATGCATATACGAAGCTTTCAGATTTTAGTGATGCAACCGGTTGGGGTTATACAAAATTTGACGCAGACAAAAAGACACGCCTTTTGACAGGGGCAGATAAAATTACTTTCCAACCGACAGAGATGAAGGGGCAGAAGATTGAGCTGCGTACAATCGTGCAGAACCTTTCCGATACAAAGCTCAGTCAGGTGACATTACAGGTATGGGTAAACCATGCTGACGGAACCATTGCTACTGCTGATGGTCAGCCTGTAGCAGCGTCAGAAACGTTCAAGATTCCGCTTTGGACGGAAAAGGGCAATTTCCGCCCGAAGGGAACGTTGGAATATCATGGAAGCGATTTTAATTCCGGTTTGAAAAATTGTTCCCTCTTATATACCATCCCGTCCAATGCAGATCTGCGAACCGGTGACACGGTCGGATATGCAGTGAGGGATGAGCAGGGAACTGTTCTTGCTTACGAAGGAACGCTTCCAAACAAAGGTCAGGATATCTTGCCGGCACCGGAGCCTGCAAAGAGTTATACAGTTACTTTTTGTTATAATGACGGAAGAGAAAATACAACAAAAACGACCGGAATCAATGGAAAACTCGGTGATCTTCCGGCACCGGCCCGTGAAGGATATGTGTTTGACGGATGGTATACGACAGGTGGTGAGAAAGTTGATTTGACAAGAGTATATAGCAGCAATACGGTGTTGTATGCAAGATGGAGTGAATATATCGCACCGTCACCGAATGTTAAGAAAGCTCCGGTCATTCTGCTGGCGACAAGCCCGGATACAGTGACCGAAGGAGAACAGGTCATGTTAAGTGTCAGCGAAACCTCAGGATTTGGTGTGGATTTAAGCGGAGTAACTTACACGGCAGATCCTTCGCTGCCGATATCCGGCACAGGGGAGGCTCAGACGATCCGGCTCGATCAAGCTGGTACTTATACATTTACTGCTCATTATTCCGGTGATAATGAGAAATATCTTGCGGCCGACAGTAATCGTGTTACCGTAACCGTAACGAAAAAAGCGGATGTCAGCGGAGGAACAACGTCAGGAGGTGGATCATCGTCAGGAGGCGGTTCCACGGCAGGAGGCGGATCTTCAGCAGGAGGCGGATCTTCAGCAGGGGGCGGATCCTCGTCAGGAGGCGGTGCAGCAGCAGGAGGTGCCACCGCGGGAGGCGGCGCAGCTAACGGAAATGCATCTGCAACAACTACGCCGGACATCAAGGATTCGGATGGAACGACTGTTGCCATAGTGAACGGTAAAAAAGGAATGATCACAGCAGAAGTGCAGCTTAGTGAAAAGGCGATCGCAAATGCTGAAAAATCAGGTGAAGCAGTTAAACTTCCGGTTGAAGTAAAGGCAGGTAAAAATATAAAAGCTGCATCCACTGTGACCATCAATCTACCGGAGGGTGCAGGGAAAACGAAAGTGAAGATTCCGGTAAAAAATATGACCGTAGGTACAGTCGCAGTGCTTGTCAATGCCGATGGCACTGAGAAAATTGTGAAGAAATCAGTGGCTGCAAAAGATGGAGTTCAGCTGATCGTGGACGAAGACACTACAGTGAAGCTCGTAGATAAGGCGAAAAACTTTAAGGATACAAAAAAACATTGGGCGAAGGATTCCATTGATTTTGTAAGTGCACGCGGGCTGATGAATGGAAAGAGCAGTACGGCTTTTGCACCGGAAGCAAAAATTACCCGGGCACGGCTATGGACGATTCTCGCACGATGGGAAGACGTAGATCTGACAGGTGGAAAGAAGTGGTACAGCAAAGCACGTGCATGGGCTAAAAACCAGGGAATTTCGGATGGCAGCAGACCAAATGCTGCGATAACGAGAGCCGAGGCGATCACAATGCTATGGCGTGCGCAAGGAAAACCGGCAGCAGAGCAAGAGACAGCTTTTAAAGATGTTTCTTCTGATGAATACTACGCACAGGCAGTGGCGTGGGCCAAAGAGAAGGGTATCGCACAAGCGAATAGCAAAGGACGATTCAATCCGGATGCTGCCTGTACAAGAGCGGAAATAGCCGCATTCCTGTATCGGATGTCGTTGAGTGAATAAACGGTTTACATGTACCATCTGGTATAAAGATAGCAGGAAGGAGATACCTGATTTGAAAAGAACTGCAAAAATCATTTTGACAGGAGTCTGCCTCGGCTTGATTTTACATTGATTTAATCAAAAAAGAAAAATGGACGATACAGAGAAATCTGTATCGTTTATTTTTCGTCTTTTTTAATTTATAGGAAAGTTCTAACTTTGGGATAGCTAGATATGAAAAGGGCCCGCAATTTAGCGGGCACGACAAGTAAACGATAGGTTTTAGAAGATATAGAAGCCTTCAGCTCCAGGAAAGTCTTCACCAAACTCATCGTCTTCATTTAAGAAGTAATCCATATCAAGCAAATCATCCTCACTCATGTGGCGGATGTCATCAGCAGTCATGCCTTCAGGTGGATTCTGTATGTACTTGTTTCTGATTTCATCTGAACGTTTTGACATAGTATTTTCCTCCGTTTTTTACATTCTATCACAGAGGAAGGTGTGATGTATATATTTATGCTGATGAAGTATATGAGAGCCTGCCCATAGCGTTACTGTTCAGACCATTGTAAAAACTGACGAAATTTAAAAAAATATATTTGTGG
>OKVP01001082.1_pt1 | contig 11383 bp, 6 predicted proteins | sample 1604821 | NCBI WGS metagenome assembly OKVP01 (sample SAMN01760946, study PRJEB22395) | human gut metagenome | reverse complement strand
GACAGCCTCCTGTTATCTTTCTGACTACCTGCTGCACATCCTTTTTATTGAGTGCGGCAGCATCAATCTTGCCCATCTTTCCTGTAAGCTGTTCACCATCTTTTTGTAATACCTTTATAAAGCTTGTAGCAAGCATTGTCTTTCCGCAACCCTGCTCTCCCTGTATAATGAGGTTGCCTGTGGATGCGTTTTCTTTCCTGTTGAAATGATCAAGCACTGCATTATATGCCTTGCAGATCTGATCCTCCATACCCTTTACCGGTATGAAATATGAAAATATAGCTTTCTGTTCGCTTGTAAGCTCTTTTATATGTTTTGTTTCTTTCAATTTCGAGTCATCTTCTTCGCTGTCTAAATCCTCCGGCAATGAAATATCCGGCATTTTTCTTGTCTTAGCCATATCCAGCTTCTTCTCCAGTCCCGGATTTTTTGCTGTCATCTTGGCTATTTCCTGCTCGATAAATGATGTCACATGATCAAAATCTCTCTTCTCAGAAACGTTTTCTTTCTCCTGTGAAGTCTCATCATCTGATGTATCATCATCGACATTTAACATATCATCTGTTATTTCAGGCATCATGGTAGTCGGCTGCATGAGTATCTCGTCTTTCTCAGACTCCTCTGCCATAATTATATCCTCCGGCTCTCCAACCGGTTCCCTGGCTTCATCTGCAGCCTCTTCAGGTACTTCCCGTGACTCCTGCACTTCTTCTATAGCCTCTTCCGGTGCTTCCTGCGGCTCCTGTGCTTCGTCTATAGTATCTTCCGGTGCTTCCTGCGGCTCCTGTACTTCATCCACAGTCTCCTCTGCATAAAGCTCCTTCACGGCAGCTTTCTGCTCTATAATATCAACCGGGACCTTCAAATACTCCTCCTCAAGAAGTTCCTTCGGAGTGACACCTGCATCCAGCTTTGGAATGACATCATTTAGTCTCTCCATGATGTCTCCTGCCTCCTGAAGTGCTCTTGCCTTAGCTGACTCAAGTTTCTGCTGCTCAGCCTCTTTAAGTGCAATTTCAGCCGCATGTCTGGTCTTTTCCCATTCTTCAAGCACATCCTGTATAGACATCTGTCCTGTAATCTGATGCTCAAGCTGAGTCTTTTCACTCATGACCATAGACATCTGTCCGTCAGCGTCTTCACCCAAAAGCTCCTTGAAATTCAACTTAAGTGAACCATCTATCTCTTCATCTGTAGCGATATGCTCTGTCTCTTCCGGCTGCTGTACATACTCTTCCTGCTCCTTTTCGAGCTTGAGATAAGGAATATCCTCAACTATCTTTTTGATGGTATCCATCGTATCAGCAACTTCATTCTTGCCCTTGGCCTCCATGATCTGCTGCATACCCTTGGCAATCTCCTGCTGTAAATTTACAGTATTGAACTTCTCCTGATTTACAGTAATCTGCGGAATAGTTACGTCATCATGCACTATCTCTCCGCCCTTTACCATCTCCATGGCACCTATCTCAGTGACCTCAGCCTCATCCTTTATCTTAGCCGGCTTTTCCTTCTCTGCCTTGAATCGTCTGTACTTTTCCTCCTGAGCCTTGGTAAGTGGCTGATAAAGCATCTTAAGCTCCAGCGCACGCTCCACATATGGTCCGTCTCCGAACCACAGAATGAGCTCATCGCAGGCATCTATACACTTATCGGCTTTTCCGGCCTTGTGGTATAGATATGCAAGCTCGTATGCCCACTCCTCAGTGTATTCTTCATCCTTGTACTCTTCAAGAATAGTGATAAGCTCATCAAATGAGGCTCCCTGCCCTTTTTTGATGGCATATCTTAATACATACTTCATATCATCATGAGGCGCTATCTCAACAAACTCATCATAATACTCTGTAGCAGCATCATAATCCCCCATCTTGATGGCGACCTCAGCCAGTCTGTATATAATCATCCTGCCGATTGGTGAACGGTCATAGGCCATTAAAAGTATGTCCCTTGCATCCTGGTATCTTTCGGCCTTCTCGTAGATTTCGCCGATTTTAACGAGTGTATTTACATTTTTAATTTTGTTCCAATTTATGCTATCCGCAATCTCTGCTGCGCTCATATAGCCCTCCTCGGCGCTTAGGGCTTTTATCTGATCCAGCTTGAGATTGTATTCGTATTTATCCACTTATTTCACCTACTCGTATTTAAGCTTATTATTTTTGGTATCTACGCCTGTTGTCTTTGTATAATCCCTTGTGTCCTCAGGAAGCTTCTTTTTCCTGAGAGCATAATTAACAACTCTTTTCACAATATAGTATATCACAGCAAAGGTTGGAACACCAAGTAACATTCCAAGAAAACCAAACATTCCTCCGCCGATTAGTATGGCAAACATAACCCAGAAGGTCGAAAGACCGGTAGATGAGCCAAGTATCTTAGGTCCTATTATATTGCCATCCACCTGCTGCAGCACGACAATAAATATCAGAAGATAAAGTGCATGCCACGGACTCTGAATTACTACTATGAGTAACGATGGAATTGCACCGATAAACGGTCCGAATACCGGAATCACATTTGTGACGCCGATAATCACTGCAACGAGCACCGATGATGGAATCCTTAAAATCAGACATCCGAAATATGCAATCACACCTATAATCAGTGAATCTATAATCTTACCGCTTATGAAGCCTCCAAAAATCTCATTTGTCTTTCTGATCGTCTCAATGATGATATTGCCTGTCTTTGGCTTGCAGACAGCATATATTATCTTTTTGCTCTGTCCTGCGAGAGTCTCCTGAATACTCATCACATAGACCATCACGATTATTCCGATAATAAAATTAAGTAAGCCTCTGATTACCGAAATCACACCGGTTGTAATCTGTGCAACATACTTCTGTGCCTCAGGAATCAGCTTTTCTGTGGCATAATTCTCAATGTAGTCGGTTGCATTCTGTAAACCTGTGCTCGCGAGCTCAGCAATTTTGCTGTCCCCGAAATTGCCGTTCTTTATCATGTTGATGAATGCCGCAACATCATTTGGCAGTGTCTTCATAAGTCCCGATATACTTGCTATGACAGAAGGCACAATAGCCGCAATGAGGAGCGAAATAATCGCTACCAGAATAATAACCGAGCCTGTAATTGCAAGAGCTCTTGAAACCTTTCGCAGCTTGCTTTCGCTTTTCATCTTTTTGGAAAGAAGATTTTTAAAGCATCTTTCCAGCCACAGCATGACAGGATTCATCAGGTATGCAAGCACAAGGCCCATTATAATAGGCATTGCTGCCGCAAGCAGCTTGCTCCATATGCCTGCAAAGCCCTCAAATCTGTACAGTGCAAAGAAAAACAGTATACTGACTGCAAACGTGACAAATACCATGACACCTATTCTGATCAGATGTGGCCATTCCTCACGCCCCGGGTGCGAATTCTGCTTCGCACCCTTATCTGCATTTATCTCAATGTTTGATTTTTTACCAGCTTTTCCGGTTTCTTCCATCGGATTAGACTCTCCTTATTTACGATTATAGTTGATGAGACATCCCTTTAATATTATCTCTCTTTCATCATCTGTGAGCTCACCCATCTTCAGTGTAAATGGCTTTAATTCACCATCCTTGACAACATATGCCTCAAACTCCGTCTTTGCATCCTCGATTTCCTTCTTGATTCCCGGAAGGAAGATATAGTCGAGGTTGTGGAACGGAAGCTCTCCCTCATCGATGATGAATGGAAGCATTCCCCAGTTGATAAGGTTTGAACGGTATCTCTTTGTGGCATACTCGTTTGCGATATTTGCCCAGCCTCCGAGTACCTTCTGGCAGCTGGCAGCCTGCTCTCTTGCTGAGCCGTCACCCGGCTTAACAGCAAAAATTGTGCTTCCGAAGCCCATATTCTCATGGCTTGCCTCAGGGAATTTTTTCTTTACTACTCCCATGATTTCAGCAACCTCAGGAACAGCCTTTCCTGCGCACTCACCACTCTCTATAGCCTTCTGGGCCTTCTGGATTTCCTTTGCTCTGCCTACATACTCAGGATCCTTTCTTGAAAGTGCGAACTCTGCAAGTCCAAGAGGGTTTGAACGATATGAAGATGTCTCTCCTGAAGGAATGAGCTCATCTGTTGTAGTAACAGGATCATGAATCTCTGAAACCACCTTAAGGAGCATATTCTCAGGAAGCGCGCTCATTGCCGGCCAGTCCTTGATGTTTGGTCCGAACTGGATTTCAACTGAAGGATCTGCCACTCCATGGCTGTCAAATACACGGTTCTCATATATAGTCTTGTCAAAGAAATATTTTGGCTTTGTAAAGTTGACATCAATATCCGCTGCTGATGTAAGGAAGCCCTTGTTTGCTGCTGTTGCAGCGATTGAACGTGCATCCATGAGTGCCACTGAGCTGATCTGTCCGTTCTGTACCTTAGAACCCTCTCTGTTAGGGAAGTTTCTTGTTGAATGACGGATAGAGAATGCGTTGTTGGCAGGTGTATCTCCTGCACCAAAGCAAGGTCCGCAGAAAGCAGTCTTTACGATTGCACCTGTCTCAAGAAGCTTTGCTACAGCTCCGTTTTTCACAAGCTCCATGTATATTGGAGTAGATGCCGGGTAAACACTCAGTGTAAACTCGTCTGCTCCGATTGAATGTCCGTTTAATATGTCAGCCGCATCGCAGATATTCTCAAATCCACCGCCTGCACAGCCTGCGATGATTCCCTGGTCTACATACAGTTTTCCGTCTCTTACCTTACTCTTTAAATCAAGCTTCACCTTGCCGTCAAAGCTTACCTCAGCTCTCTTCTCACAGTCATCGAGAATATCCATGAGGTTTGCATTGAGCTCATCGATAGTGTAGGTATTGCTTGGGTGGAATGGCATAGCTATCATTGGGCGGATCTGGCTTAAATCAATCTCAATAAATCTGTCGTAGTAAGCCACCTCACCCGGATTAAGCTCCTTGTGGTCCTCAGCCCTACCGTGAATCTCAAAGAATTCCTTAACCTGGTCATCTGTTCTCCAGATAGAAGAAAGACATGTAGTCTCTGTTGTCATAACATCGACACCTATACGGAAGTCAACGCTCAGATTAGACACACCCGGTCCTACAAACTCCATAACTTTGTTCTTTACGAAACCATTTCCGAATACCTCTCCGATAATTGCAAGTGCGACATCCTGTGGTCCAACGCCTTTGATCGGCTCTCCTGTCAGGTAAATACCTACTACCTCAGGCATATCAATATCATATGTCTGTTCGAGAAGCTGCTTAACAAGCTCAGGTCCACCCTCGCCGACTGCCATAGTACCAAGTGCACCATAGCGTGTATGTGAATCAGAACCAAGTATCATCTTTCCGCCGCCGGCAAGCATCTCTCGTGCAAACTGATGGATAACTGCCTGATGAGGTGGTACATAGATTCCGCCGTACTTCTTTGCACATGTGAGACCAAACATGTGGTCATCCTCATTGATTGTTCCACCAACTGCACAAAGGCTGTTGTGACAGTTTGTAAGTACATACGGGATAGGGAATTTCTCAAGTCCTGAAGCTCTTGCTGTCTGAATGATACCTACAAATGTGATATCATGCGATGTAAGCTTATCAAACTTAATCTGAAGCTTGTCCATATTGCCGGATGTATTGTGCTCCTTTAAAATACCGTAAGCAATTGTCGCCTGCTTAGCTGTCTGTTTGTCGATGTCCATGCCGGTCTTGCTTTTTACAGCTGCCTGAGCTTCCGGTCCATCAATTATTACTTCCTTACCGTTTAAAAGGTAAGCACCGTTTTCATATAATTTCACTTATTCTACCTCCGTATGTGTATTTCAAAATTCTTTTATTTACTATTATATAATATTATAGGTAATTGTGGCAATAAATAAATCACCATCTACCTTAATTTCGAATTTTCCTCCCATCAAATGGGTCAGATTCTTTGCAATCGAAAGTCCAAGTCCACTTCCTTCAGTGGTTCTCGACCTCTCTCCCCTCACAAAACGCTCTGTCAGGTCCACATTTCCGTTGCTTACTATGTCAAGCTCGTTCTTAGACACATTCTTTATTGTAAAAACGGCCTTTGTATCTGCCTTTTCAAGCTCTACATACACTCTGGTATTTTCCAGTGCATATTTTGCGGCATTAGTATACAGATTTTCAATAGAGCGGTAAAGCTGACGTCCATCCGCATAGATAAATATCTGTTCTGATGGAATTTTTGTAACTATTGTCAGATTTCTCGACTCAAAGCGCTCATTGAATTCACCTCCGGTCTGGTATAAAAGCTCAACCAGATCAAGCTTTTGCATATTGAGCTTCACATTTCCCGAGGTAATCTTTGATGTCTCTACCAAATCCTCTGTAAGCTGCTTTAAGCGCTGTGACTTTTCCTCCAGCACATGTATATAGTATTTAGCATTTTCATTTTCCAGATTTTCCCTCTTAAGCAGGTCAACATAGTTGACTATTGAAGTCAGAGGTGTCTTTATATCATGTGATACGTTTGTTATTAAATCAGCCTTTAATTTTTCATTTTTAAGACTCTCATTTACCGAGCTCATAAGACCCTGGCGTATATGGTTGACAGCCTCCGCCACCTTTTTCTGCTGCCCATGAAACTCATTGACATTGAGTGTAGTGTCAAGCGCTCCTTCCGAAATAGCTTCAAGAGCCTCCTGTATGCGCATTATCTCTTTGGTTTTTTGTGTGTGGATATCCTTTTTCTCAATAACTCTTTTCAAAAGCTCATAGCCCTTGTACATCAGGCTGTGTGTGCAAAGTATATTGCCTTTTATCTTCCTTACAATGCTCTGGTATAAAATAATAAAAGCCAGATCAAACAAAAAAGTAAATGTACCGGCCGTCATAATGAGTGATGCATAGTCAAAATGCTGGTTTTTTACGCCTGAAATCACTTTTCCCATAAATACCATGAGCAGTGTAAATATCACTAGCATCACATCAGAGTATACCTTGTCAATCGGTAAATAGTATATTGTGTAATCATCCTCTGATTTTCTGCCTGCCACGTTTGCCATATATGCCAGGCTCACAAAGCTGCCTACCAGGCCCGCAAGAGATATTAGTGTATATATATCAATATTTTCATGCGCATCGTGCCTGAATGCATAGCCTGTGGCAAACACTCCTGTCACCATAAGTATCATGCATAGCTGATGTAAGACTATGACCGCTGCTTTTTTTCCTATCGTATACTGCTTCATTTGTTGTCCTCTATCTTATAGCCTACTCCCCAGACCACCTTCAGATAGCGTGGCTCCTTAGGATTTATCTCTATTTTTTCCCTGATATGTCTGATGTGCACAGCAACTGTATTGTCGGCGCCTATCGCCTCCTCGTTCCATATGCTCTCATATATTTCGTTTATTGAGTAGACCTTTCCCTTGTTTTTAAGGAGTAAAAGCAGGATATTGTACTCAATCGGTGTGAGCTTTACCTCCTCGCCATCCACAGTCACCTTTTTTAAATCATCATTTACCAAAAGACCTCCGGCCTCATAAACCTTGTCTCCGGCTGCATCATTGCTTGACAGAGTGGTATATCTGCGAAGCTGTGACTTTACCCTTGCCACAAGCTCAAGCGGATTAAAAGGCTTTGTAACATAATCATCAGCCCCCACATTGAGGCCTAAAATCTTGTCAGCATCCTCTGTCTTTGCCGATAGAATGATTATCGGCACCCTGCTTTCCTTTCGTATCTGCAAAGTGGCTCTTATTCCGTCGAGCTTTGGCATCATGACATCTATTATCATGAGGTCTATTTTTTTATTCTTCATAATTTCAACTGCCTGTATGCCGTCGTAGGCCTTCTCCACGTCGTAGCCCTCCTGCATCAGGTAAATCTCAATTGCCTCAACTATTTCCTTGTCGTCATCACAAACTAATATTGTCATATTATCCTCCTTCTATGAATTTTTAACAGAAACCTTCTCCTGCCGTTAGTCAGCTATATTTTATCAGATTATCCACTTTGTTTTTCTTAAAATCTGCTTAATATTACCCACTTTAAATATAAGCCAAAAAGCAGCCGTTCTGTTTTGAACTGCTGCTTTATATTACATAGGTGTGTTTCATTTCCCTTTATTTCCGGTGATGCTCTGCCACATTCTGTGGATACCGTCTGTGAGCTCCTTCCCTTCCTTTGTGTTGATAACAGGTGGATTGCCGGCTTTTCTGCTTATTGCCTTATAATCCTCATCAACAGACGATTTTGAGCCGGCAGCCTTGGCTTCATCCTTATCATTGCTATGATTTGATCCGACATCAGGTGTATCGTCTGCAAGCTTCACTTCACCCACTACACCATCTCCCAGGTCCTCGCCCTCAGCAAGTCCCAGTTTTCTGATATAATCCATATTTACCTTGATTTCAGTCTGTCTGTTTGCATAGATAGACTTCTCTTCCTTGTCAATAGTACGCTCCTCTGCAGGTTTACCTGCATTTTTCTGACGTTCTATCTCCTTATTTCTGTCATCGATAATCTTAAGATACTTCTCCGTATCGGACAAATCCTGAAGCTGTCCCTTGAGCTCATACTGGTTAGTTTTAACTATCTTCTCCTGTTCTGCAATCTTATCCTTCATATTCTTGCACAGCTTTTCAAGTGACTCGTTGGTATCATTGATGATATCACGCACTCTTGAAAGCGCCTCATCCGTATAGATAACCGATGCTGCATACACATCCTCAGCCTTTCTGCTTGCATCCCAGACTATCTGATCCCCCTTCTTTCTGAACTCTCTCTCTGCGTGATTGCGACTCTGCTCAGTAAGCTCATACTCATCCTGCATTGCATATATACACTTATTCAGCTCAGCAAGTAAATCTATCATTTGCTGCTTGTTTATGATCACCCTGCTCGGCTCCGGCTTATACGGCTCCGCCTTTGAGAGCATGATATGAATTTCTCTTAGTACCTTTTCTGTTTTATCGTTCGCATTCATTTTCTATTTCCTCGGATTTAAATTAACATTATAACTATTCAGGGTGGTTCTGAATACTCACCACTTACCCATATTTTATATGAAAATCCGCTTCTCGTAAATAGCCAAATGAATAATAATAGCTACTGATTACAGCCCTTTATAATTAAATCAATCCCGCTGCCGCATTTCTCAGCTCATCTGCCGCATGCTTTATCTCGGCAGCCTGCTCTTCGCTCACATTTCCGGGCTTTGTCCTTGAAATAAGCTTCTTCACATACGAAAGCGATGATTTCACACTTTTTTTCTGTGCGCTGTCCATAGCCTTTCTTTTTTCCTTGTCAGCCATGACATTTTCCACCTGGCGCACAAGCGTATCAGCCTCACTTCTTGCATCAATATAAGCCTTTCTCTGTCCGTCTGTTGCCTCATACTCCTGCGCCTCACGGATAGCCTGCTCAATCTCAGAATCAGACAAATTTGAGCTTGCGGTAATCGTAATCTCCTGATGCTTTCCTGTGCCCAGGTCCTTTGCAGAAACCTGCACAATGCCGTTTGCATCTATATCAAACGTCACCTCTATCTGCGGCACACCTGCCGGAGCCGGCTTGATGCCCTTTAGCCTGAAGTTTCCAATCAGCTTATTGTCCCTTGCAAACTGCCTCTCACCTTGCAGTACCTTTATATCCACAGAGGTCTGGAAGCTTCCTGCAGTTGTAAAAATCTGGCTGTATCTCGTAGGAATAGTCGTATTTCTGTCAATAATTTTGGTTGAGACACCACCAACTGTCTCAATTCCGAGTGAAAGCGGTGTGACATCCATCAGTATAATCTCTGCCGCACTGCTGCCTGCGACAATTGCTCCACCGAGCTTGCCACCCTGTACTGCTGCACCGAGTGCCACGCACTCGTCAGGATTTAGGTTATGTGAAGGCTCTTTTCCTGTAATTCTTCTGACCTCCTCAACAACAGCCGGCACACGTGTCGAGCCTCCTACCAACAGCACCATTCCAAGCTCTGCTGCGGAAATCCCCGCATCTGAAAGTGCCTGATTTACAGGAATAGCAGTTCTCTCCACCAGATCCTTTGTTATCTCATTAAACTCAGCCCTTGTGAGGTTCATCTCCATGTGGACCGGCTGTCCCTTTACAGTGGTGATAAACGGCAGGTTGATAGTGGTTGAGGATGAGGATGAAAGCACCTTTTTTGCCTTCTCAGCCTCCTCCCTGACACGCTGCATAGCAGTATTATCCTTTCTCAGATCCACATTCTGCTGTCTGTAAAACTCTGTGACAAGATAATTCGTGATTCTCTCATCAAAATCATCTCCACCCAGATGATTATCACCGGCTGTGGCAAGCACCTCTATCAGATTGTCCCCTATTTCGATAACAGACACATCGAAGGTTCCTCCTCCGAGGTCGTAGACAAGAATTTTCTGCTGCTGTCCGTGGTCCAGTCCGTATGCGAGTGCCGCAGAGGTTGGCTCATTTATGATTCGAAGCACATTAAGCCCCGCAATCCTTCCTGCATCCTTAGTTGCCTGCCTCTGCGCATCCGAAAAATATGCAGGAACTGTGATTACAGCGTCTGTCACTGCCTCTCCAATATAGTCCTCTGCATCCTTTTTCAGCTTTCTGAGAATCATAGAAGAAATCTCAGGAGCTGAATACAGCTTTCCGTCCACCTTTGCCCTGAAATCGCTTCCCATCTGTCTCTTTATTGAGAAAAATGTCCTGTCCACATTGACTGCTGCCTGCCTCTTTGCAGCCTCGCCAACCAGTCGCTCTCCATTCTTTGTAAAAGCCACTACAGACGGAGTTGTTCTCTGACCCTCGCTGTTAGTTATGACTACCGGCTGATTGTTCTCCAATACTGCCACACAGCTGTTTGTTGTTCCTAAATCTATACCTATAACCTTACCCATGATTTTCCTCACTGTTTTTTATATTTAAGTCTCATAAATAATTGCTTTTTATGACTTACTATTTCATCCTAATACTACTTTAAGCTTCGAAAATTCACTCGTCAAGGCATGAGGCTGTTATTTCAGAGAATGTTTATATTTTTAATTTTTGTATAACAACATAACAACAAAGACACCGCCGAAGCAGTGCCTTTGTTGATTAGTTTATAGATTGGATTAAATGATAATTGAGGATTGCTTATTCACTTACTTTTTTCTTGAGTAATCCGAGTAATCCACATGCAATGAAGGCTCCGATTACTAATGCTACAAGATACATTAACGGATTTCCGATTGTAGGTACTACGAAGATTCCTCCGTGAGGTGCCATGAGTGTACATCCAAATGCCATTGAAAGTCCACCTGCCACTGCTGAACCGCCCACACAATGGTGCATCGTCCTTCCTTCCTCTGCCATTTCTTCCACGCTCTCTATGACTTTGACGCAAATAAGGCTGTCGGTAAAGGCAAGTTATAATGCTCCCCCAAAAACGGACCGGTTTGGAGCGCAAGATAGTAACCAAAAAA
>OKVP01001080.1_pt1 | contig 11389 bp, 12 predicted proteins | sample 1604821 | NCBI WGS metagenome assembly OKVP01 (sample SAMN01760946, study PRJEB22395) | human gut metagenome | reverse complement strand
TCAGTGCGGAAAATGCAGAAATGAGATAAATAATCGGGAAACAAAGACCGATACCGGTTAAAGCGGCGCTTCCGGTTCCGGGCATATGGCCGATATAAATTCTGTCTACGATGTTGTAGAGCAGATTGACCAGCTGGGCAATGACCGTGGGAACGGCCAGTTTAAAAAGGAGCTTTCCCACCGGTGCGGCGGCAAGCTCGTTGGAGACATTCGTCTGATTCAAAATGATCACAATCCTTTAATGTTTTCTAAGGAGTTACTTTTTGTTTAAAATAAAGTACTATATAAATTAGTATAGCGGGTGAATGGACAAAAGTAAAGCAACTTCATAAAATCAGATATTTCATTCTGTGGGTATCTCTGTTATACTGAGCTTGTAAATGATATGGAAGAAATTTAATTTCAGGAGGTTTTATTATGGCAATTATAGATTTAACAAAAGAAAATTTTCAGGCGGAGATTACAAAATCTGACAAGCCGGTACTGGTAGATTTCTGGGCTGTATGGTGCGGTCCGTGTCAGATGATGGCACCGATTCTTCATGAACTTGAAACGGAAATGCCGGATGTTCAGATTGGCAAAGTCAATGTGGATGAGCAGATGGATCTGGCGCGTCAGTTCCGTGTTGTCAGCATTCCGACACTGATTATTTTTAAAAACGGACAGGAAGTTCAGCGTATGGTTGGTGTGACATCCAAGGAAGAGCTGAAGGATGCGCTGAAATAAAAAGATAAAAAATTATAAAAATTTCTTGACAGATATTTTCATAGCAGGTACAGTAATAGTCAGAGAATAATTTAGCTAATTAAACTGATGATGTGGAGATAACGTTTATTGTGCACGCACAGAGAGTCCGGGAAGATGAGAATTATATCCGGCGGCTGCGTAAATTACTGAAATGCGGGGAAGAAGCCTTCACGGATGATGGCATGGTGAAGGATGAAACAGGGCATGGCGATACAAGGCAAAATACTGAGATAAAGGACTGTATATGGAAAGCTTTTAAAATAAGAAGCAGAAAAGATTTTGAAGATGCCATGACAAGCAGTGCGGATGCGGTTCTGGCTTGCGTGGGCGGCGGTTCCAATGCTATCGGAACCTTCTACAATTTCATTGAGGACAAAGACGTTCGTCTCATCGGCTGTGAGGCAGCAGGACGTGGCGTGAATACTGCGGAGACTGCGGCAACCATCGCAACCGGTCGTCTCGGAATCTTCCATGGTATGAAATCTTACTTCTGCCAGGATGAATACGGACAGATCGCACCGGTATACTCCATCTCCGCAGGTCTTGATTACCCGGGTGTAGGTCCGGAGCATGCACACCTTTATGATATCGGAAGAGCAGAGTACGTTCCTGTTACAGATGACGAAGCAGTAGAGGCTTTTGAATATCTTTCCAGAACAGAAGGAATCATTCCTGCGATCGAAAGTGCCCACGCAGTGGCCTATGCGAAAAAGATCGCACCGACACTTGGAAAGGACAAGATCATGGTAGTTACCATTTCAGGACGTGGAGATAAGGACTGTGCGGCAATTGCCCGCTACAGAGGGGAGGATATTCATGAATAAGAGAATTACAGAAGCATTTGCAAACGGAAAAGCATTTATTCCTTTTTTAACCTGCGGAGATCCGTCTCTGGAGGTAACAGAGCAGCTGGTTTATGCAATGGAAGAAGCAGGAGCAGATCTGATCGAGCTTGGGATCCCGTTCTCAGATCCTACCGCAGAGGGACCTGTAATCCAGGAAGCCAATGTCCGGGCACTTGCAGGCGGTGTGACTACAGATAAAGTTTTTGCAATGGTAGAAAAAATCCGTAAAAATACAAAAATTCCCATGGTGTTTATGACCTATGCCAACGTAGTATTTTCTTATGGAACGGAACGCTTTATCAAAAAAGCAGCAGAGATTGGAATGGACGGGCTGATCCTTCCTGATGTTCCGTTCGAAGAAAAAGAAGAGTTCGACGCTGTCTGCAAACAGTACGGCCTGGATCTGATCTCCCTGATCGCGCCGACCTCCCATGAAAGAATCAAAATGATTGCAAAAGAAGCGGAGGGATTTCTCTATTGCGTGTCTTCCCTTGGTGTTACCGGAGTCAGAAAGCAGATTACAACCAATATCGGTGAGATGATCGAGAAGGTAAGAGAAGTGACAGAGATTCCTTGCGCGGTAGGTTTTGGAATTGCCGAGCCGGAGCAGGCAAAGGAGATGGCATCCCTTTCCGATGGTGCGATCGTGGGATCGGCAATCGTGAAGATCGTCGCAAAGTATGGCGAGGATTGTGTGCCGTATGTGGCTGAGTATGTGAAGAAAATGAAAGCGGCTGTAGAAGAAGCCGGAAAATAAAGAGATATGGGAAATGGCTGTCCGGGTGGCAGCTATTTTGTGTGCATATAGAAAAATACTGATTTTGGCTTGGATGTATTACGAAAATTTATCTGAAGAGCAGGGAGAGCATAATATTTTCTACGTCATCTTGCGAAGTCTCAAAAAAGGATTTATACTAAAAATTAGCAGAAAATCATAAGAGGAAAGAAGGAAATAAAAGATGGAAAATTTCACATTTTATGCACCGACTTATTTTGCTTTTGGTAAGGATACAGAAAATGATACCGGAAAGTATGTAAAACGTTTTGGCGGCAGTCGTGTACTGCTCCATTATGGCGGAGGTTCTGTCATTCGTTCCGGACTTTTGGATCGTGTTAAGAAATCTCTGGACGGAGAAGGGGTTTCTTATGTAGAATTAGGCGGCGTAAAGCCAAATCCGAGAAGTGGTCTTGTATATGAAGGAATCGATCTGTGCCGGAAAGAAAAAGTAGATTTTGTACTGGCAGTCGGAGGCGGAAGTACAATTGATTCCGCAAAGGCAATTGCGGCAGGTGCAGTATACGATGGAGATTTCTGGGATTATTATGAAGGAAAGCTTGTCGAGGAAGCACTTCCGATCGGAACAGTTATTACGATTTCAGCTGCAGGAAGTGAAGGATCACCGGACTCTGTTATTACAAAAGAAGAAGGAATGTTCAAAAGAGGGGCAACCGGAGAAGCATTCCGTCCGAAATTCACGATCATGAACCCGGCACTTACACAGACACTTCCGGCATATCAGACAGCTTGCGGAATTACAGATATTATGGCACATCTGTATGAGCGTTATCTGACCAATACCGAAGAAGTAGAAGTGACAGACCGTATGATCGAAGGGCTTCTTCTGACGATGATCCATGAAGGACCGAGAGTCATTGCAGACCCGGATAATTATCAGGCAAGAGCAAACATTATGTGGGCAGGTATGATGGCACACAATAATTCCTGCGGAGTAGGACGTACACAGGACTGGACAAGCCATAACATCGAGCACGAATTATCTGCACTATATGACTGCGCGCACGGTGCAGGACTTGCGGTTGTTATGCCGGCTGTATTTACTTATACACTGGAACACAATGTGATGCGTTTTGCACAGGCTGCAGTCCGTGTCTGGGGCTGTCAGATGGATTTTGCAGATCCAAAGAGAACGGCACTGGAAGGAATTGAGGCACTTCGAAACTTTTTAATTTCGATTGGGATGCCAAAGAATTTTGCAGAGCTTGGAGCCAAAGAAGAAGATATTGAAAAGCTGGCACATACCTGCTGTTATGGAGATGTAAATACTGGTACAGTGGAAGGATTTGCAACTCTTGATCAGAAAGATGTGGAAAATATTTATAAACTGATGGTATTTTAGAAAAGGAATATCGGAAAACAGGAAATTTGGAAGAGGGAGTGCGTGACTTAAACTCAAGTCATACACTCCCTCTTTTTGAAACGTCTATTTTCCAACAGGCTATACATTTTCATAAATCGGTTCGAAATCATCTGCGCCGTGTCCACAGAGCGGGCAGGTGAATTCTTCCGGAAGATTGCTTCCTTCGTATACATAATTGCAGATCTTACAGCGCCATCCGATAATCTTCTTATCCTCTTTTTTCTGTTCTTGTTTTGGCTTTACATGTGCCTGATAATCTGCGTAAGTCAGAGGTGGATTGTTACTTAAAAGTTTCGCATCGGTTACTTCAGCAATAAAAAGGGTATGTGTTCCAAGATCCTGTCTGGAAACTACTTTTGCGCTGAGAACAGAACATGTCTGCCATCCGAGGTAAGGAACTGCATTTTCATCTGCAGGTGCAGTGATATTTGCGAATTTATCAACATCTCTGCCGGACTGGAAACCGAAATGCCGGATCGTTTCAAAAGAGCAGGTCTGGTCAAGCAGGCTTAACGTAAAAATGCCGCTCTCTTTGATCAGATCACAGGTATAGTTGCTATTCAGCACAGAGATTGCGATCCGTACCGGATTATTCGCAACCTGGATGCAGGTGTTGGTAATACATCCGTTTACTACATTCCCAGAGCGTGTTGCAAGCATAAATACTCCATAAGATAAATTGTAAAGTGCTTTTTTATCCATATGACATTCCTCCTGACTTTTAAAACTCGATAATAAGAATCATTACTATAATTAAAATATACATGATAAAAGAAAAATTGTCAATTACAAAATCAAGATTTCCGGAAAATCAGAATCACAAAAAATGTGATGATTTCTGATCCTAAGAAGGAAAGCCAGATTCCATTCAGCCCCAGAATCTGTGAGAACAGAATCGCACAGAAAGCAATTGCGATAATGCCGCGCATAACAGAACCAAGGACGGCAGGACGTGCCCGGTCGATTGCGGAAAAATAGGCAACCAGCACAATATTGATACCGGCGACTAAAAAGCCCAGGAAATAAAGCCTAAGACCAGTATGGGCGTAAGCAAGCAGCTGGAGATTATGTTCGCTGTTAAAGATACTGATAAGGGTATCCGTAAATCCGTAGATTAGTACAACGATCACAAGCTCGATCAGAAGTGCTGCAGCAAGAGACCAGTTGAGAAATTTACGGACTAGATCATGTTCACCCTTTCCGTAACTCTGGCTGATCAGCGGCTGTGCACCCTGGGCAAGTCCGTTTAGGATCGCCATTGCGACCAGTGAAATATTTGCAACTACGCCGTAGGCTGCGATCCCGATATTTCCCGCAATGCGCAGGATCAGCATGTTAAATATAATCGTAATGACAGCGGAAGAAATTTCAGCAAAAAATGCAGAAACACCAAGCTGGCAGCATCCGATGATCCGGCGAAGAGAGGGCTTGCGCCAGTGAAACTCTACATGGTTATTCTTTCCAAGATAATGTGTCGAACATACCAGCATCGTCACAACCGGTGAAAGAGCGGTTGCAAGTGCAGCTCCCAGAAATCCAAGATTCAAAGGGAACATGAAAATATAGTCAAATAAAATATTAAAGAAGCTTCCGGAAATGGAACCGATCATGGCGATAGAGGTCGCATGGTCATTCCTCGCAAATGCCGTGAAGGTATAGTTTGACATAAAAAACGGGGTAAAGAGCAGGACGATACGCATATAATTACGTCCAAGCCGGATGAGCCCGGCATCTGCCCCTAAAAGTGCAAGTGCTTTATGCGGAATGAAGATTCCGGTGAGCATAAAAGGAATGCTGCATATGAGACACCAGAAGATGGACTGGGTAAAATAGTAGTCTGAAGGTGAACCTTGGGCTGTGCTGATATTGTATCGTGTGGCGGAGCCGATTCCGATCATCGAACCGATTGCGAAGACCAGACCGAACACCGGCAGGATCAGATTCAGGGCAGCAAGTCCATCTGCACCGCATTTGTAAGAGATAAAAAAGGTATCTGCCAGAATGTAGACGGAGACACCGATCATTCCGGAAATACTCTGGGAAATGTATTTTAAAAATTTATGAAACATGTTTTTGAATTCCTCGTCTTTCTTAAAGCCAGATTAAATGAAATAACCATCTGTACCAGCCTGGTAATAAGCGGACTCTGATATCTCCATATAAGAATAGCATAAACATACGGGTTTGTCGAAAAAATAATCTTGCAATTACTGCGGTAACGTGCTATAGTAAGTTTTGTAAAACCAAATAATGCTTCAGGGCGGGGCGAAATTCCCCACCGGCGGTAAAGCCCGCGAGCCGTAAGGCCTGCACTGGTGAGATTCCAGTGCCGACAGTAAAGTCTGGATGGAAGAAGTTGAATCGTTGCTGATAGAAAGATTCTCTGTCATATCTACAGGAATAAAGAAAGTAAAACGCTCTGGAACGTGAATCGTTTCAGAGCGTTTTTTCTATACCGGGAAATAAAGTTTTCAGGATAGAAGGTCTCCTGCAGATACGGCAGGATCTACAGAAATACAACCAATAAAAGAAAACCCTGACAGGAAAAAAGCTGTCAGGGTTTTCGTATTTCACAGAAACTTCCGGTTAAGTGGAAAAAACATTTTCACAGGAAAATTATCCGACAGATCTAAACCGTTCAGTAAAGTACATTTACCGGAGAACGTTTCCGGGAGAGATGAGAAAGGAGAAAAAATGACAGATGAATTTTACATGCGCCGTGCAATTGAACTGGCAAAAAAAGGACGTGGATGGACAAATCCAAACCCTATGGTTGGTGCCGTGATCGTAAAGAATGGAAGCATTATCGGGGAAGGGTATCACGAAAAATGTGGTGAGCTTCATGCAGAACGGAACGCAATCGCATCTCTGACAGAAAGCGCCGAGGGAGCAACACTTTATGTGACGCTGGAGCCGTGCTGCCATTATGGGAAGACACCACCATGTACGGAAGCGATTCTGGAACAGAAGATTGCACGGGTTGTGATCGGATCGAGAGATCCGAATCCGAAAGTGTCCGGCAAAGGAGCAAAGATTTTACGCGAGGCAGGCGTCCGGGTGGAAGAGGATTTCCTGCGCGAAGAATGTGATGCGTTAAATCCGGTCTTTTTCCACTATATTACAACAGGGCTGCCCTATGTGGTGATGAAATACGCAATGACGGCAGATGGAAAGATTGCGACAAAAACAGGAGCATCAAAATGGATATCCGGTGAGGAAGCAAGAAGTCTGGTACATGAGATGCGCCATGACTATATGGCGATCATGGCAGGAATCGGAACGGTTCTGGCAGATGATCCGATGCTGAATGTGCGTCTGGATGGAAAGAAAAGTCCGGTCAGAATTATCTGTGACAGTATGCTCAGGATTCCACTGGACAGTCAGATCTGCCAGACAGCAGGGAGATACCGGACGATCGTTGCATATGCCGGTGAAAAGGGAAATGCGATTTGTTTAGAAGAGAAAAAACACAGTCTGGAAAAGCTTGGAGTCGTGCTTCTCAGCGTTCCTTCGGAAAAAGGGGAGATCAATCTGCAGCTTCTGATGAGAAAGCTTGGAGAGCTGGGAATTGACAGTGTACTTATTGAAGGCGGTGGAACTTTAAATGAGGATGCCCTGCAATCCGGTATCGTAAATGAGGTGAAAGCTTTTATCGCACCGAAAATTTTTGGCGGAAGAGGCGGAAAGACTCCGGTGGAAGGCTTTGGAGTTGAGAAAGTAGACGATGCCATCAAGCTACAGCTTATGAGAATCTCGCAGGTTGGAGAAGATATTCTGGCAGAGTATAAGGTTTTGGAGGAAATGTAAATGTTTACAGGAATTGTAGAAGAAACCGGATCTATCCGGTCACTCCGACTTTCTGGATCATCCGGGAAGATTGCGATCCGGGCAAAAAAAGTACTCGGTGGAACCAGGATCGGAGACAGTATTGCGGTAAATGGTGTCTGCCTGACGGTGGTTTCTCTGGAAAAGGATGGATTTACCGCAGATGTGATGGCGGAAACAGTGAGAAGAACCAACCTTGGTGATACGAAGATTGGTGAGAAAGTGAATCTGGAACGCGCGATGGCGGCAGATGGCAGATTCGGTGGACATATCGTTGCAGGGCATATTGACGGGACCGGAATGATTGAAGAACTCAGAAAGGAAGAAAATGCGGTATGGGTAAAAATCCGGACAACGCCGGAGATTCTGGAACTGATCGTAGAAAAAGGTTCAATCTGTATTGACGGGATCAGTCTGACAGTGGCAGAAGTAAGTGAAAAAAGCTTTCAGGTATCAGTCATTCCTCATACCGGAGAGGAAACCACACTGCTGAAGAAAAAAGCTGGGGACAGGGTGAATCTGGAAAATGATATTGTAGGGAAGTATATTAAAAAGTTTCTTACACCATCGGAACCGGCTGGAAAATGTGGTGGACTTACCATGGAATTATTAGAGGAGTATGGAATTTGATGCGAAGAAATTCCGGGACCGGAATGGAGAGCATACAGAAGAACAGGATAAAAATGAGTTATAGATCGGACAGGAGGAAGTAACAAATGGAGAAACAGTATCAATACAATAGCGTAGAAGAGGCACTTGAAGAATTGCGCCAGGGAAGGATCGTTCTGGTAACGGATGATCCGGACCGGGAAAATGAAGGAGATATGATCTGTGCGGCGGAATTTGCAACTCAGGAGAATATCAATTTTATGGCATGCCATGCGAAAGGGTTGATCTGCACACCGATGAGTGCAGCGCTGGCCGGACGGCTTGGGCTTTCACAGATGGTCTCCGAAAATACAGATAACCATTCGACTGCATTTACGGTATCCGTTGACCATGTGGATACGACAACGGGAATTTCAGCAGCAGAGCGCGGATATACTATGCGCAGCCTGACAGAAGAAGGAACGAAACCGCAGGACCTTCGAAGACCAGGGCATGTATTTCCGCTGGTGGCAAGGCATGGAGGTGTGTTGGTAAGAAATGGTCATACCGAGGCAACGGTTGATCTGATGCGTCTTGCCGGACTGAAAGAATGTGGAATCTGCTGTGAAATCATGGAAGAGGACGGAACGATGATGCGGACAGAGAATCTCTGGAAGCTGGCGAAGAAGTACGACCTGAAATTTATTACGATCAAAGATCTGCAGGATTACTGCAGGATCCATGAAAAACATGTCGTAAGGGAAGCATGTGCAAAGATGCCAACCCAGTATGGAGAATTTCAGATTTATGGGTATGTGAATGACATCACCGGTGAACATCATGTGGCATTGGTGAAAGGTGAGATTGGCGATGGGGAAGATGTTCTGTGCCGTGTACATTCCGAGTGCCTGACCGGCGATACTTTCGGATCTCTCCGCTGCGATTGTGGAAAGCAGCTGCAGTCGGCGATGCAGCAGATCGAGAGAGAAGGAAGAGGAGTTCTTCTGTATATGCGACAGGAGGGAAGGGGAATCGGTCTGATCAACAAGCTGAAAGCGTATGAACTTCAGGAACAGGGATACGATACCGTGGAAGCCAACATCCGTCTGGGATTTGCACCGGATCTTAGGGAATACTGGGTAGGGGCTCAGATTTTATCGGATCTGGGAGTAAAATCACTCCGGCTTCTTACAAATAATCCGGAGAAGGTATATGGACTTTCCGGTTTCGGGCTTGCAATCCATGAGAGAGTACCGATTGAAATAGCACCGCAGAAATTTGATGCATTTTATATGAAGACGAAGCAGGAAAAGATGGGACATATCTTTAAAGAAATCAAATTTCAGTAAAAAGAGAATAAACAGTATTTATCATAGAAGAAACACTTTAATTACAGGAGGAAAAAAACATGAGACAGATTAATGTATTAGAAGGAAAAGTAGTAGCACCAGAAGGAATGAAAGTAGGAATTGTTGCTTCAAGATTTAATGAGATTATTGTTAATAAACTACTTGGTGGTGCGGTAGACGGGCTGGTACGCCATGGCGTGGAGGATGAAAACATAACGGCAGCATGGGTACCGGGAGCATTTGAGATTCCGACAGCAGCTTCTAAAATGGCGGCATCCGGAAAGTATGATGCGGTGATCTGTGTGGGAGCAGTGATCCGTGGAGACACAACGCATTATGATTATGTCTGCAATGAGGTATCCAAAGGAATCGCACAGGTCGGACTTACAACCGGAGTGCCGGTATTATTTGGTGTGATCACGACTGAAAATATCGAGCAGGCAATTTCAAGAGCCGGAAGTAAAGGCGGAAATAAGGGATATGACTGTGCACTTTCTGCAATCGAAATGGTAAATCTTCTGAGACAGATGTAATTTCCGGCTGACGGTTACAAAAAGAATCCCGTTTTCCGGCAGAAAAAGGGCAGATGCCGGGATTTACTGGACATTTATGCAGGAAAAAGGTATCATATCTGATAAGAGAAATCTGTAAAAGAAATAGTAAAGTTTCAATTCAGAGATAATGAAGGAGAAAATGAATTATGTATACAGCATCATCTGAGAGATATGATACCATGGTATATAACCGTTGTGGGAAAAGCGGGCTTTTGCTGCCGGCAGTTTCTTTAGGACTTTGGCACAATTTTGGAACCAATGCGGATCCGGAGAATATGAAGGCAATGTTGAGGACAGCATTTGATCTGGGAATCACCCATTTCGATCTTGCGAATAACTATGGACCGGAATACGGAAGTGCTGAGACGAATTTTGGGAAGATTTTAAAAGAAGACTTTGTACCATACAGGGACGAGATGATCATCAGTACCAAGGCAGGCTATGATATGTGGCCGGGACCTTACGGGAACTGGGGAAGCAGGAAGTATCTGCTCGCAAGCCTTGACCAGAGTCTGAAGAGAATGGGGCTGGATTATGTAGATATCTTCTATCATCACAGAATGGATCCGAATACCCCACTGGAAGAGACCATGGGAGCACTCGATTCCATCGTAAAGAGTGGGAAGGCACTTTATGTCGGAATTTCTAACTATGATGGTCCGACAATGGTACGTGCAGCGGAGATTCTGGAAGATCTGAAATGTCCGTTTGTCATTAACCAGAACCGGTATTCCATTTTTGACCGGACGATTGAACAGAACGGCTTGAAAAAGACGGCGAACCAGATGGGAAAAGGAATCATTGCATTTAGTCCGCTGGCACAGGGGCTTCTGACAGATAAATATCTGCACGGAATACCGTCAGACAGCCGGATTGCGGTGGATGGAAGATTTCTACATGCCGATGCATTGACGAAAGAAAAGCTTGCGCAGATCGAGGCTCTGAACAAGATGGCAGGTGAGAGAGGACAGTCTCTTGCACAGATGGCACTGAGCTGGATCCTGAAAGATGAGGATGTGACCAGTGTGCTGATCGGAGCGTCCAGACCGGAGCAGATCATTCAGAATGTGGAGATTGTGCAGAATACGAAGTTCACCCGGGAAGAACTGAAAAAGATCGATCAGATCAGCAGGGGCAATCTGTAAGTGAAACCTGCGCGAAGAAATTATTTGCAAAGGACGTAAAGGAAATATTGAATAAATGATTGACAGGAAGCAGCCATTGTGTTAATATAGTCCATGGTTGCTTCAGCAATCAACAATTTCATATAGGGGATTGGTCAAATGGTATGACAGGAGTCTCCAAAACTCTTAGCGGCAGTT
>OKVP01001071.1_pt1 | contig 11426 bp, 6 predicted proteins | sample 1604821 | NCBI WGS metagenome assembly OKVP01 (sample SAMN01760946, study PRJEB22395) | human gut metagenome | reverse complement strand
CAGTCAGATTTCGGTTTTTGTCGAAAACAGACCCGGCAGACTTGCCGACATAACGGCAGTCCTCGCCAAGAACAACATCGATATCCGCGCTCTTTCCGTTGCCCAGAACTTCATAACACCGGAAGTTCATAATCTTTTTCATCTCCGAGGCGATGAAAAGATTTAATTCCGACCGATTGCAACTGCCGGTAATCTCATAGGCGAGGTCATATATCCCACCGTAACATTTCTCCGGCTCCTGACTGTCGTACCAGCCGTTCTTTTCGGTGTCCACAACGATGGAGCCTCCGGCAGAATATGGATTATTATATGTCAGCCTGCTACCGTCGTGTGCTGTCGGCTCATAGCCCATAGCCCGCATAAAATCCGCGAGTGGCAGATTCCTAATGTCAAGGTCAATAACTTTAATGCCCATAGCTCATTCGATTATGAATTTGACACCGACACCATACTGCGTATGGAAATGCCCGGTTGAGTTGCCGAACACAAACCTTTCTTTCACATTGGCTGTCAGGGCGATCTTATCAGAGAGATAAAAATCAGCTTGCAAGGTAATCGCACCGCCATAGATGAAGGCATCCCCGTTGTGGAGCATGGAGCCGTCGGACAGGGTCTGCTTACCCCAGTTAACCGTTTCATAGCCTCCGAGACCCGACACGCCTCCATAGAGATGGAATGTCTGGGAATAGTCACTGATAATATGGAGATTATATCCTGCTTCCGCCGTGAACTGCGCCACGGGAATACGGGATTGTAAATGTAAGCCACATTGAGAGGAAGGCTCCATCCACTGTTGAAAACTATATTGTAGGTGTACTTGAACTCCAGATTGCATACGGAGAAGTCATGTGCATAGCCGTTGTAGCAGGATTTGTTCAATGCGGCACCTACAGCGAGCGACACCCTGTTGTTGTCAAGAAAATCGTAATAAGTTCCCAATTCGAGATAAGTTGAATATGCCTGTTTCTCATTTCCGTCGGCATCCAAATACTTGTCAGCGCCGTAAAAGAAGTTGCTGACGGTGGCCCAAAATGGAATATTTTCCGGAGTGTATGTAATTGCAGCTTCAAGCCAATGGCCTGTATGTTTACCACCTCCCAGATATTTGTCCTCATTGCTGTCGATAGTGGGATAGTAATAGTCGTTGATGCCTATGTTCAAACCGTTCCATGTATAGCTGATGCCGAGGTCAACTTCCGCATATTTGCCATTGATGGCATAACCTCCCATAGCATATATGTATAGACCTTTATACGAATAGTTGACGGAAGGAAACAATACGGGAGCGGAATCTTCCGTCATCATTTCCATGCCTCGCCACATATATTTTGTTTGAATGTCAAGGCCTAATCCGAATGGCGATTTAATAAGTTTCCCGCCCCATCCGTTTTTATTTAATTCAACAGTTAGATTACTTTGAGCGGATGTAGATATACAACTAAATACCATTAATATTATTCCAAATAATAGCTTTTTACTCATTGCAATATAAATTACTGGTTTAAGAACTGTTTTATATAAAGCTTCAATTGTTATATTTTTAATTGGATAGGTATTCTTGATGCCTATTCATTAGCCTGAATGTTGTGTAGATGCTGATTATTAAAATTGTAATATAAATATACATTCAATAAATGGACGGAGTGTTACGTGTTATTAATTGCTCCGAATGCATCTTACGATTTAGAATATTGGGAATTTAAAATATATAAGTAAAGGTTAATGTATTATATGGAGTATGTTTTTATGTGTTGATGCGGTGGGGCGGGGTTAGGGGATGACGGTGAGGAAGGTGGCGGGGATTTCGGCTTTGACCATGAACTGCAGGTTGAGCAGTTCGACGATGAGGTTGTAGCGTCGTCCTTCTTTTATTACAAGGCCTTCGTATCCGGCAAATGTGCCGTCGGTCACGCGCACTCTCGTTCCTTCAGCGAGGTGGCAACGGCGTTCTTCGTCGAGCATCGTCATTTCGGCGCATCGTGATATGATCCATTTGAAGCGCATCATTTCGGCTTCGGGGATTATGGCGTATTCGCGTGATGTACCGTTTGACGATGTGTATATTGCCGCTGTTCCAAACAGGTTGCTGCTTAATGACTTGACCTCTTCGGAGGTGGCGCGCAGGAATATGATGTTGCGTATGACGGGCTGTGTCTTGACGATGCGTTTCTTGCCTTGCATCTTGACCACCTCTTCGACGGGATAGTAGGTTTCTACGTCGATTCCTGCGGTTGACTCTATCTGCTTTAGTACGGTGTCGACGGGGGAGAACATGCGCATGGCATACCAATGGCTTTCGATGTCACACACTGATGATGCTACCTGACGCACGGCTGCGTCGATGTCGTCGCGGTCGACGGGCATGTCACGACGGTCGGCGAATTGAAATATCGAGGCTTCGGTGTTGCTGACACATTCGGCAATGACCGAGAGGTCGATGCCGCACTCTCTTGCGCATGATATCCAGCCGTTGAGCGCGGAGTCGGGGTTGAGCTGACGCTGTAGCTGCAGGTTGCGGCTGACGATGCCCAGTCGTGAGGCGTATTTGTCGAAGTCAAGTGTATCGGCAAGGGGGAAGAGTGGGGCGTTGCTGTCGGATTTCTTGTCGGGTAGCAGGCGGTCCATGCATGAGAGCCTGATTATCTTACGCCCGTCGGGAATGTTTATGTAGTCGTCGGTTATGTCGTTGAGTGTCATGCGCTTCATGCACTCAAACGATGTGCCGCAGGTGTAGAAGCTGAACATGAACATGTCGCGTACTCGTGCGAGTGCCGGATATTGACTCATCGAGGCGTTGGCTACGGTTAAGATGTCGTCACGTGTCGTGAGGTTGGTTTCGGCATCGTTTTTCGACGATACGTTGGCAAACGCCTTGTTTCCGTCGTCGACCGAGTTGTTGAAGATGGCGCGCAGCGTCATCAGATAGAGTTTTATCGTTGATGCCGACTTTTTTTCATCGACAAGCCACGTGGCAAATCTCGACAAGTCGTTCTCGTCGAAATCGGTCACATCGATGGTGTCGTTTCCAAGGAATTTACGGAATGAAGAGATGCATGCCCGATAATATTTTACCGTTGACGGTGTCTTTCCCTCGATGCTCTTGGCCAGGAGTTGCGACAGGTCGACAATTTGTTCTGCGATTTCGGGCATATAGTCGGGGGTGAAATTAAAACCTATATAATCCTGGGCGATGCTAAAATTCCCTCCATCGGCGTTATGAGTTTAGCTGACAGAGGTTTAGGACTAATTACACTGCGCAATAGCGCGACCATACCAAACATTTTCAATTACTTCTCCACAATTAAAAGCTTCGAAGCTGTGTCCGTTGTCGTTTGACGGCGACTTTGGATTTGACTGCAAAAATAGAAAATATTATTGAACTTTACAACTGTACTGTCAAATTAGGCGTGTTGATGTGGTCAATGGACGATAACGTATTTTTGAATTGAGGGTATCGGGCATGGTTAATTTTGGTTAAATGGATGGAGTCCCGACGGTTTGTTGCTGTATTTTTATACTTTTGCAAAATATATCTATTAAAAATGTTATAGTATGAAAAGGACTTTTATCACATTTCTAATCGTGTTGATTGGCGTTGTTAATGTGTATGCTCAGCAGGTTAAGATGGAGTATGACAACAAGGCACTGTCGTTGCCCGAGGTTATGCAGCAATACTTCAGGATAAAGGGCGTTCAGTGCATAAGTGCCACGATGAAGGGTGACTTTAACGGTAAGCGCGGCAAAATTAAGCGTATTTCATGTCACAACGGTGAGTTTTCCGAAAAGGAGATGATGTCGGAGTTTATTCATTTCGTGTTGACCGACAGCGTGGAAACGCTTGATTTCATGGCCGTGCCGATCGATAACGGCAAGATGTTGCTGGAATGCGTATATCCTGTTAACGGTCAGCCGATGTTTTCCGACACATTGGATATCGATAAAAATAAAATCCTTATGGAAACTTATACCGCCGACGATGACGCGGCATTCCCAATCTTGGCTTACTCTTCGGGAATTAAAATTGACAGTGAAATAGGCGCTATGATTTGGTTCTGCGGTCTGCGCGATTCAGGCGTTGCACCGCGTAAATGGCGTGATGAGCACGGCATAGACGATTATGTCTATTATACTGTTACGCTTGAGGAGGACACGCCTCCCGGCGACAATGATCCGGTATACATGAAAGTGGCCAAGGAAGGCGGAGGAGCTTTCCACCGGCATTGACGGTTGCTTGTCGTGATATAAATAGCAAAAACAAAGGCTTGCTTCTATGCTGAAGCAAGCCTTTGTCGTTTTGTATAAATCAAATCATTTATAAGAAAACTGCAATGTCGATTTTATGTCGGTGCTTGACGAGCCTATGTAAACTTTGAATTTGCCCGGTTCGGCAATCCATTCGTGAGCCTTGTCGTCAAAGAATTTCAGGTCGTCGGGTGTTATCTCAAATTTCACGACCTTGGTTTGCGAAGGGTTCAATTCCACTTTCTTGAATCCCTTCAGCTCCTTGAGCGGACGCGGAAGCGACGACTTTTCGTCGGCGATGTAGAGCTGTACCACCTCTTTTCCGGCAACTTTGCCGATATTGGTAACCGGTACAGTGACGGTGATGCTCTTGTCGCCCTCCATAAGGTTGGATGAAAGTGAAGCCTTGCCGTATTCAAATGTGGTGTAGCTCAGGCCGTGACCAAACGGGAACATGGCCGGAATCTTCTTGGTGTCGTGCCAGCGATAGCCTACCAGAATGTCCTCAAGATATTGCTGCTGGGGACTTTTGCCTTCGCGCTCGATTCCGGGATAGGATTCGGCGCCGAATGAGTGGGCTCCGTTGTCCTCAAGTCGCTTGGGGAATGAGAACGGAAGCTTGCCGCTCGGATTGGTCTTGCCCGAAATCACATCGGCCATCGACGGGCCTATCATCGTGCCGAGATACCAGCTTTGTATTACAGCCGGCACCTTGTCAAGCCAGGGCATTGCATAGGCATTGCCGGTGACATTGGCCACTATCACATTTGGGTTGACTGCAACCAGCTCCTCGATTATCTTGTCCTGTCCCCAGGGGAGGTTGTACTCGCGGCGGTCGGTCGATTCGCAATCCTGGAATGCATTCTTGTTAAGTCCACCTATATATATTACGGCATCGGCGTCTTTGGCCATCGCCACAGCTTGATTGCGCAACGAGTCCAATGTGGTTTGCGCTATGCGGTCTTCGCGTTCATACATGGCACGCCCCGAGCGGTAGCCTTCGGCGTAGGTCACGCCGTTGCCGTAGGTGTTGCGTATGGCGTCGAGAGGCGTGAACATGTCCTTGACCTTTAGCTCTGATGAGCCTCCGCCCTCGTTGAGGAATCTAACGGCGTTTTCGCCAACCACAAGTATCTTCTTGTATTTGGCCGGGTCGAGCGGCAGGATGCCGTTATTTTTAAGGAGCACGATTGCTTCATCACCTATGCTTTTGGCTGCAGCGTAGTGCTCGGGCGATGTGGCCGAGCCGAAAGGCCTGTCGGGATTCATCGCCGTGCGGAAGATGAGCCGCAAAATGTTGCGGGCCTTGTCGTCGACTGTCGATTCGGGCACCTCGCCGCTACGCATCATGTCGATGTAAGGATTGGCGAGATAGTAGTCGGAGTAGGGTGACTTGCTTTCGCTTGTGAGGCCGTTGGTCCAGGTTCCCATTTCGATGTCAAGACCGTTGAGGGCTGCCTGCTTTGTGTCGTGAGCGCCGCCCCAGTCGGTAATTACCGCGCCGTCAAATCCCCACTCGCCGCGCAGGATGTCGTTGAGCAGTCGTGAATTGTGGCAGCAATGCTCGTCCCACACCTGGTTATATGCGCCCATGATGCTCCAGGCGCCGCCGTCGACTACGGCCTTCTTGAATGCCGGGAGATATATTTCATAGAGTGCGCGATCCGAAAGAACCACATTTATGCTGCCACGCCATCGCTCCTGGTTGTTAAGCGCGAAATGCTTGACGCATGCAGCCACGCCGTTTTTCTGCAGCTCCTGAATGTAGGGGACTACCATTTCACCCGAAAGGTAGGGGTCCTCGCCCATATACTCGAAGTTGCGGCCGTTGAGCGGCGTGCGGTATATGTTCACGCCGGGGCCGAGCATCACGTTCTTGTCGCGATAACGGGCCTCTTCGCCGATGCTCTTTCCGTAGATTGCCGACATTTCCGGATTCCAAGTGGCGGCAAGGGCCGTGAGTGCTGGAAATGCCGTGATGGAGTCGTTGGTCCAGTTGGAGTATCCCCAGTCGTTCCAGTTGATTTCGGCGCGCACCCCATGAGGCCCGTCGCTCATCCTTATTTCGGGAATGCCAAGGCGAGGAACTCCTGCGCTCGAAAATTTACTCTGGGCATGGCACAGCTTTACTTTCTCCTCCAGTGTCATTCGCGATAGAGCGTCCTCTACACGCTCCTCGATAGGCTTTGTCTTGTCAAGATAGCCCGGCTGTTGGCCTGAAGCCAATATCGATGTGCCGATAGCTATCGACATCAGTGTCGTTTTAAGTTTCATGTATTATAAGTTAAATTTTTAAGTTATTTCAAATGTTGGCTGTAACCTTCTCGCCGTTGTATTTCACAAGCAGTCCTTTTGCCTTTATGGCGTTGGCCGTTGCGTGCTTGCCGTCGATCTTTACTACGTTGAACAGTCTGTCGGCTTTCATGCCGGGGTATTGTCCCTCGCGACTCTCTATCGTCAGGGTAGAGGCGTCGTCGTCATATCGGAACCTTATCTTGGAAAATTCACCGCGCTCGTAGCCGTAGTTTGTGCCTTCGTCCTCATAGAGGGTGAAGTCGCCGTCATTTCCGCCGTAAACAACGATGGTCGTCGGCTCGCCGGATTCCTCGGCTGTCGACATTATGTCGCCGCCTGCGGGAATGATTGAACCTGCGCGCACATAGAGCGGTATCCTCTCGTAGGGCGCGTCGACGGTGATGTCGCGCCCACCTTCAATCATCTTTCCGCTGTAGAAGTCATACCATTTACTTCCTTCGGGGAAGTAGACGCTGCGGCTGCGTGCTCCATATTTATATACGGGCGCTACAAGGAGAGCCGGACCGAACATATATTGGTCCTTGATGTCAAATGTAGCTTTGTCGTCGGTGAAGTCCATCACCATGGGGCGCATGATTGTGTAGTCGTTGAAGTAGGTCATGCCGGCAAGCGAGTATATGTAGGGCATGAGGTTGTAGCGCAACTTTGTGTAGGCCGTTATTGCCTTATAGGCCTGATGCGATTCGGGGGCGATGTTGAACACCTCGCGGAAGGGCCATTGGCCGTGGGCGCGGAAGAGCGGGGTGAAGGCTCCAAACTGATACCAGCGCGTGTTCAGTTCGCGCCACTCCTTGAGATCGGCGTTTTCGTTGCCGGTGAAGTTGTACTCCCGTTGGGCGGCTACATAGCGGTCCTCGACACAGAAGCCGCCGATGTCCATGGTCCAGTAGGGGATTCCGCTTACCGAGAAGTTAAGTCCCGCCGATATCTGCGCTTCCATGTCCTCCCAGCGGGTGGCGATGTCGCCGCTCCATGTGGCGGTCGAGTAGCGCTGAAGTCCCGAGAATCCCGAGCGGGTAAGCAGGAACACACGCTTGTCGGGCTCGACACCTCGCTGTCCGTTGTAGATGGCCTCGGCATTCATCAGGGCGTAGGCGTTGAAGTATTTGGCCGACGGACCGAGTGCCGTTGGGGTTGAGAGGTATTTGCGATATTCGATGTCGGTGCAGTCGCGAATGTTGGGCTCGCTGGCATCCATCCACCATGCATCGAATCCGAGAGGCATGTAGTGGTCGTTCATCTGCTCCCAGAACAGCTTGCGTGCATCGGGGTCGTAGGCATCGTAGAACGAGCCGAGATAGCCGGGACCGACCCAGTCGCGGATGCTGTCGCGAATGGCTCCCTGATACATCCATCCGTTTTTGTCAAACTCCTTGAAGTGCTCGGTGGTGATATAGAATTTTGGCCACACCGAAATCATCACGCGCCCGTTTATTGCATGGATGGAATCGACCATGCCCTTGGGGTCGGGGAATCGCTTGCGGTCAAACTCATGGCTGCCCCATGCGTCCTCCTCCCAGTGCTGCCAGTCGATGACTATGTTGTCGATAGGTATGCGGCGTTTGCGGAATTCGGCTAATGTCGACAGCACCTCGTCCTGGGTGTTGTACTTTTCGCGGCTTTGCCAGTAGCCCATGGCCCATTTCGGCATTATGGGCGATTTGCCGGTGAGAGTGCGGTAGCCGCTTATTACATCGTCCATGTTGTCGCCGTAGATGAAGTAGTAGTCGATCATGTCCTGCATCTCGCCCCACCATGTGAGTTGATTCTTCTTGTCGTCGGGTGTAGGGGCATATACGCGAAGGCCGCAGTAGGCCACGCCGCCGTTGGGCTCCCACTCAATCCTTATGGGCGTGCGCTTGCCTTTCTCGAGATTTACCGAAAATTTGTAGCTGTTGGGATTCCAAGCCGTGCGCCATCGCTGTTCCACTACAGGCTTGTTGTCTATGTATATGGTCTGGTAGCCCGAGTAGTACATGATGAAGTCGAATGTGCCGCTCTCACGAGGCTCAATCTCTCCTTCGTAGACAACTTTTGAACCGTAGAAGTTGAAGTCGCGTGGCAGGTTCACTACGTGATTGAGGTCGCCTCTTATAAGGTGTTCGAAATATATCTGGGGCTCCTGACGGGTCATCGTGTCGCCCTTTGCGTCGGTATAAATTCCGGTCAGTGCTCCTTCGCGGCCTTCGATGTCGTAGAGCGTGAATATGTCGCCGAGCTGGCTGTAGTCATCGGGATTTCCCCAGCGGCACAGTGAATAGCTGTCCCACAGGATGCCGTAGTTGCCTGTCGACACTACAAATGGTATCGACACCTTGGTGTTGTACTGGAAAAGCTCCTCGTTCTTGCCTTTGTAATTGAACTCGTTGCTTTGATGCTGGCCAAGACCGTAGATGCCTTCATCGTCATCGAGCGAGAGAAATGACTGCGTTACTGTGTATCCGTCGGTGCCTTCTACGGTTATCGGTTTGAATGAGCGGCTTCCGTCGCTCTCCTGAAGTATCTTTTTACCGCTTTTGTCAAGGAATGTCACGGCTCCGGAGTGCTTGTCAACGGCGGCTTTGAGCTGCGATGTCGTTAGATACACACTGTCGTCAGTCTGTGTTACTGAAAATTCGGGAATTTCATTGACCGGTAATGTCACAAGGCTTGCGTCGTCGGGGAACTCGCTGTCGGGCGATGCCGACACTCTTATTATCTTGTCGGTTACGACCTTAAGCCTTACATTGCCTGTCGGTGTTTCGATGGTGACCCCATCCGGCAATATCTCGGTTGCCGAACTTTTGGTGCAGCTTTGGGTTGATATGCCGATTGTCAATGCTGCGGCAATCCAAAACAGGTGTAATGATTTCATGTTGCAGTATTAAATATTTTTCAGTTACCTAAGTTGCGTCATGCGATACTCTATTCCATTTGCCGTCGGCATTGCAGGTCTGCTCCGATTGTAAGGGCGTAAAAGAAAAAAAGACCGCATTTGTGCGGTCTTTCGGGCCTTTTCGGCCAATTATCTTGTTTGTAGTGGGGGAAATCGTTGTCCTCTCGACAATTATAGGCCTTTTGCCTTCAGATTCCCAACTCTTCCGAGATTTCGGTGCCTCTCTTTCGGGGAAAGGCTTAGAGCCACATTCTTTATATTACAAAATTACTATATCTTTGCAAGCAATGCTTTCGTTAATGGTAATGATAGTATGCTTTACAAATAGGACAATCTATATTGTCGTCCTATGTGATGCAAAGATATACAATCGATATTGCAATGATGTTACAGCTAAGTTCCAATTCTGATAATTTTGCGCTTATTTCTGTTTATTTGGATTTGCAGTCCATTTTATAAGTGAAAATCTGAATTCCAGGCCGTGAGGCTTGTTGTTCTGAACCCTGATGTAGCCGCCGAGAACGTTTATCGTATTCTTCACGATGGGAAGTCCGAGGCCGGTTCCCCCCACCTTGCGCGAGCGTCCCTTGTCGATGCGGTAGAATCGGTCAAACAGATGCGGAAGGTGCTCCTCTTCCACGCCGTTTCCGTTGTCGTAGAATGAGAATACGTATTCCCGCGAGTTCTGCTTCACTATCTTTATGCCGCAATCGGTTCCGTGGGAGTGGAAGTCGGCGTTTCTTATCAAATTGATGAGCATTCCGTAGAGCAGGTTGTAGTTGCCCACGACATAGCAGTCGAGCGGAATGTCAAATGTAAACTTGATGCCGTTGGTGAGGTTGATGTTCTTAAGCTCGGCCGCAACGTTGAACACGAGTTCGTGGAAGTCGACACGCTCCCTCATCACACCCGAGCCTCCTTCTTCGAGGCGAGTAATCGTCGACAAGTCGTTGAGCATGTTGCACAGTCGCTCCATGTGTTCCTGGGCTTTGCCTATGAAGCGGGTGCGCGATGCCTCATCCATTTCGGGATGGTCGGCAATTGTGTCGAGGTAGCCCTTGATTACGCCCACGGGGGTCTTTAGCTCGTGGTTTATGTTGTTGGTGAGCTGGCGTTTGTTTCGAGCTTTTTCCTCAATGGCATGCATAGCCACCTTGTGCTCTTGTTTCTGGCGCTCCATGGCTTGCAGGCGTTGATTGTACATCGTTGTGATTTGTCTGCTGATGTCGCCCAGCTCATCGTGGGGGTAGTCCATCGTGGGCAGGAAGTTGTTGTCGCTGGCTGCTCTTTCGGCAATAGAGCGGAGAATGGAGATATTGCGGCCGAAATACCGGGTCGAAATATAAGCCAGAATGGTCATGGCTACGCCTAAGAATATAAGGACAATCAAGGCGTTGCGCGAGGGCAGAGTGAATGCCATTATGTCACTGTCCACAGGAAGAGCCGTGTACACAGCCACGCGTTTGTCTGCGCTGTGTTCGGCTTTGTAGTAGAAATAGTGGTCACTGAGAAAATCGCCCGGCGAGCGGAAAGAGTCGTTCTGGTTGTCCTCATTCAGGTCGGTGCTCCTCAGGCTGATAGGTTCGCCCCAGCTCCGTGTGAGCTGTCCGTCTTTATAGACAGATACACGCAATAGGTCGTATAATGGGTTTTCGATGTAATAACGGCATATGAAGTCAACAAACTGCGTCGGGTCAGTATCGGTTTCATATGCGGCTACAATTCGTTTTGTGACGATATCGAGCTGCGAGTCGACTGTCTCTTTGCGGTACTCACGTTCGTTGGCATACTGAATGTACGCCATGCCCAGAATTACAATCCAGAGCGTTGTGACCAGCGGAATGAACAGCTGCCACTGATAACTAATTCGTCTCCTTAAAGCCATACCCGAATCCCTGACGGGTAACTACATATTTCTCACATTCTCCCAGCTTTTTACGCAGGCGTGAGATGTTTGTGTCTATAGTTCGGTTGGTGACAACTACGTCATCGC
>OKVP01001068.1_pt1 | contig 11437 bp, 8 predicted proteins | sample 1604821 | NCBI WGS metagenome assembly OKVP01 (sample SAMN01760946, study PRJEB22395) | human gut metagenome | reverse complement strand
GTGACAAGACCGGATGTGATATCCAGTTTATCAACCTTTCCGGCGGTGTCGGTGTGCCTTATACACCGGATCAGACACCGAACGATATCCGCGTGATCGGACAGGGGGTCAAGGAAGCTTTTGAGGAGATCTTAGTTCCGGCAGGACTTGGAAATATCTCTATTTATACAGAGATGGGACGTTTCATGTTAGCACCTTACGGCTGCCTTGTGACGAAAGCAATCCATGAGAAACACACCTATAAAGAGTATATCGGTGTGGATGCCTGTGCAGTCAACCTGATGCGTCCGGCAATTTACGGGGCATATCATCACATTACGGTTCTTGGAAAAGAAAATGCACCATGCGATCACGTGTATGATGTGACAGGAAGTCTTTGCGAGAACTGCGATAAGTTCGCGGTTGACCGGAAACTGCCAGAGATCGACATGGGAGATTATCTTGTGATCCACGATACCGGAGCACATGGATTTTCCATGGGATATAATTACAATGGACGTCTTCGTTCTGCAGAATTACTGCTCAAAGAAGACGGAGGTGTGAAGATGATCCGCCGTGCAGAGACACCGGAAGATTACTTTGCAACATTTGACTGTTTTGATGATATCAGGATTACAAAATAAAAGAGTTAGGATGTACAGGTAAAATAATGGAGGACGCAATCCTGGGGGAACGGGATGCGTCCTCTGTTGGTTTAAGAAAACGATGTGCCGCAAAAAGAAAGACCTCAGATTTCCGATTGGAAACCTGAGGTCTTTTATATGCCGGCAGTGGGACTTGAACCCACACGATGTTGCCATCAACAGATTTTGAGTCTGCCTCGTCTGCCAATTCCGACATGCCGGCGCGAACAAATATTATATTAACATATGAAAGACGCATTTGCAAGCCTTTTTATGATTTCGGGAATAGGACTTTTGGTTCATTGACAGAAGTTATCATATATGATAACTTTAGAATACATGAGCACGATTTATAAAGGTGTAAGGGGGCGGATATGCAGGAACGTAATCACGCCAGACAGGAAATTGCAGCCCAGCTTCGGCAGGTGCGAAAGGAGCAGGGGATGACACAGGAACGGCTCGCAGAAAAAGTCGGTACCAGAAAGTCAAATATTTCCCGTCTGGAGAGCGGGAGATATAATCCGAGTCTGGACTTTCTGGAAAAAGTTGCAGGAGGACTTGGCAGGGAGATTGAGGTAAAAGTCACGTGAGGAGGAAGATGCAAAAAGCATGACGATGAAACTTGGAAATTATAAGGATAACGACGTGGAACTGTGCCGTACCACCAATTCCAGAGTGAGTACACATACGGCGGAGGCACTGCTTGAACAGCACATTCCATTTACAAAGAACAGTAAAAAGATTCCTTTTTTCAAGAGGGAAACCTACCAGGGGGCAGATACCCTCTGGGTGATCACCATCAATCCACGCAGATACGGGCAGGCACGCCGCGTGATCGATGGTATGGATCGTGCATACCGGGAGCATCTGGTGTTATCCAATTACTAGAATGAAATTATGATAAAAATGTGAAATGCGTTTTAAAAGCAGAATGAGTGTGGTAAAATTCTATTCAGATAAAATCGTATGAAAAGCGATGGAAATGGAAGGAATGGAAGGAGCCATACTCATTTTTATGTTAGGGAACATGGAGCAGATAGTCGCACGTAAGCAGACAAAAAGGGAGAAAAACAACACACAAAAACGGACAGAAGGGTGGAAACAGAAGGGCATATGGCTGTTTTGGTATGCCGTGGTTCCGGTGTTTGCTTTTTACCTGATGGAATGTTATGAACACAATCCATTTGCGGAAGTGCGTGTGGAAGCACAGCTTTTTAATATTTTTTTGTTTGAGCTGATCGGATGGATGTTATATTTTCTGACCGGAAGAATGTGTTTTGCGTCCAGAGTGCTGTACGGACTTGCTGTGGCGTTTGGAATTACCAATCATTATGTGATGAAATTCCGTTCCACACCGTTTGTTCCGTGGGATCTGTTTTCGGCCGGAACAGCAGCCAGTGTGGCTGAAAACTATGATTTTACACCGGACCGGCGCATGGTGATTGTTACACTTGTTTTTATTGCATTATTTGTGCTGACCCGGTTTTTTAAAAAAGGCCCGCGTTTTTCCTGGAAAATAAGGCTGGGGAGTATCGTACTGGTGGGATTGGCATTGTGTACATTTGTCAATGCCCTGCAGCAGGAATCGTTTCAGACAAAACATTATCTGTATCCGTTTCTGTTCACACCGGCATATATGACAAAAGTAAACGGCATGGCGGTGACCTTTGCCATGGATCTTGCCTATGTGGCAGTGGAGCGTCCGGCAGGATACGATGCGGATGAAGCAAAAGAGACGCTGGCGAAATACGAAACTAAAACAACAGAAACCGACACACAGGATCTGCCCAACATCATTGTCATCATGGATGAGGCATTTTCGGATTTAAAAGTGCTGGGACCGTTAGAAACCAATGAGGATTACATGCCGTTTATGCACCGGATGCAGCAGGGGGAGAAAAACACGGTCACGGGATATGTCCAGACATCTGTGTGTGGGGGAAACACTGCGGATTCGGAATTTGAATTTCTGACAGGCAATACGATGGCATTCCTTCCGAACGGAAGTATTCCGTATCAGCAGTACATCAAGAGCAGGACACCGTCTTTAGCAGGTTATCTGAAATCCTTAGGATATGCGACCTATGCACAGCATCCGTATCAGGCCAGCGGATGGAACCGGGATAAAGTGTATCCTCTGCTTGGATTTGACAATCTGGATTTTATGGAAGATTACAGGGATGTCTCCTATGTGCGCAATTATATCAGCGATGCATCGGATATGGAGCATATTATAGAAACTTATGAGAAAAACAAAGCCTCCGGCAAACCGGCCTTTATTTTCAATGTGACGATGCAGAATCATGGCGGATATACCGATACCTATATGAATCTGACGAATGATATCCAGTCACAGTATGCCAGCGAACCGCTCAATCAGTACCTGACACTGATCCACAAGACCGATCAGGCACTCGAAAATCTGATTGATTATTTTTCCAAAGTGGATGACAGGACGATCATCGTATTTTTCGGGGATCATCAGCCGAATGATACAGTGGCTTCTGTCGTGGAAAACGGGGCACAGGCAGAGACACAAAAACGTTATCTCGTACCTTATCTGGTGTGGAGTAATTATGGGATCGAGGGAGCGAAAGATAAAAATACGAGTCTGAATTATCTTGCGGCGCAGGTACTTACCGCAGCAGGAGTGCCAACGAATGCATACCAGAATTACCTCTTAAGTCTGAGCAAAACTTACCCGGTGATCTCTGCAGCAGGGCAGACAAAAGGGATCGGAGCCGATGAAAAACAGCTTCAGACTTACAAGAAGCTTCAGTATTATCAGTTGTTTGAAAAAAACAAGGAAAAGGATGAGTAAGAACATGAAAAAAATGATTTCGCGGATGGTGTCGCACCGGTCATTTCCTTATGTGATGGCATTTCTTATGCCATTTATAATCTGTGTGGTCATCTGTATCGGAAACGGGGTATATCCTTTCGGGGATAACTGTATTCTGCATATCGATATGTATCATCAGTACTGTCCGTTTTTTACAGAGTTTCTTCATAAATTAAGAACCGGCGGAAGTCTGCAGTATTCCTGGAATCTGGGACTGGGATCGGATTTTGTTTCCCTGTATGCCTATTATCTGGCGAGTCCGCTTAATTTTCTGATCGTGCTCTGCCCGAAACATTATGTGATCGAGTTTATGACGATACTGGTGCTGGCAAAGATTGCCCTGTGCGGACTGACTTTTTTCTTATTCTTAAAATATCATTTTCATCTGATTGGAAAAGACTCAAAACTCCATAAAAATCAGGTGATTCCGGCACTTGTATTTTCTACGGCATATGCATTGTCCGGATTTGTGGCAGCCTACAGCTGGGATATCATGTGGATGGACTGCATCCTTCTTTTTCCTCTGATCATGGTGGGACTGGAAAAACTGGTACGGGAGCAGAAACCGGGACTGTATTTTGTGACACTTGCATTGTCGGTGTTTGCAAATTATTACATTTCCATCATGATCTGTATCTTTCTGGTGTTTTATTTTATTCTTCTCTTTTTTACGCAGAAAGGAGGAAAACTGAAAGCATTTTTACGGTTTGCATGGTATTCCCTGCTGGCAGGGTCTGTCTCGATGGTACTGCTATTGCCGGAGATCGCCGTGCTTTCTGCTTCCGGGTCTGCTGAAGACAGCTTTCCGAAAACGCTGGAGTGGTATTTTTCTGTTATTGCGGAGCTGGGGCGTGCGGCAGCCGTCACTACAAGTTATACGGGAAATGATCACTGGCCGAATCTGTATGCCGGGGCATTTACCCTGGTACTGGTATGGCTGTATGTGCTGAACCGCAGAATCTCCTGGAAGGAAAAAGTTCCGCGTATGCTGATGCTTGTCTTTTTCCTTGTGAGCTTTGCGGATAATCAGCTGGATTATATCTGGCATGGTATGCATTTTCCGCAGGCATTGCCGGGCAGACAGTCGTTCCTTTATATTTTTATGCTTCTGGTCATGGGATTTGCAACGATCCGCAAATGGAAAGGAACCAGGCGCTGGCATATCATCATAGCAGTACTTGCCGCACTGACACTGATGGTTCTCTCCGGATATTACGGGGATGAACTGGTGACAGAGTACATGGCAGTTGTGATTACCATGCTGTTTATCTTAGTTTATGGAATCCTGCTTCTTTTGCTTAAGATTGCCCCGAAGAAAATGCGGATAGCCCTGCGGGAAGCTGCCTTTTGTGTTGCCATTGCAGAACTGGCAGTCAATATGGCGGTAACCGGGCTTGGCGTTACCAGCCGCGTGGCATATACGGATAAACAGGGGTACTACGAAGATCTGCTGCAACAGGCAAAAGAGGATAACGGAAATGACGGATTTTACCGGGTGGAGGACAGTGGGCGGAAAACCAAAAACGATGACAGCCTGTACGGATACCGTTCGGCAACCATATTTTCCTCCCTGATGAATCTGGATGTCAGCCATCTCTTCCAGAGCCTGTATATGGAGGGCGGAAAAAATTTCTACTGTTACAATGGTGCTTCCCCGCTTCCGTCAGCCATGTTTTCGGTGAAGTATATGCTTTCCTCTAATCCGGTGGATGAAAGTCCACTGCGGACACTTGTGGGAAGCAGCAATGGAAATTATCTTTATCGGAATAACTACTGCCTGCCACTTGGCTATATGATGAGCGAGAAGGCAATAAAAGGCTGGGAATCTTCCATGCTTGATAGGATCGGTTCCCTGAATTCCCTGGCACAGCAGCTGGGAGCAAAAGGAGACATGCTTTATCCGGCAACCTGTACACAGTCGCAGGCAGCCGGGGATACGACAATTGATATTTCCGAGGATGGATATTATTATGCGGATTATGTGACCTGCAATGCGGATTCCCTGACAGTATCAAGAGATGACGGATGGACGCAGCAGTATGGAAAGACCACCCACCGGTATCTGCTGGATCTTGGAGAGTGCAAAGCCGGAACAAAGGTCCATATTACCAATCTCAATGCAGAAACGATCGAATACCATGTGTACCGCCTGAATTTCAAGGCCATGTGCACTGCGTATGAGACGCTCAGCGAACAGACCATGTCACTCGAAAAAATGACAGATCGCAGGATCGTTGGAAGTATCGATGTCAGGCAGGCGGGAAGACTGATTCTGTCAGTGCCGGCAGATGAGGGCTGGAGTCTGTATGTAGACGGTAAAAAGACGAAAATAAAGCCTTTCGCGGATGCACTCATTGGTGTACACTTAAAAGAAGGAACGCATAAGATCGAGCTGCGTTATACCACACCGGGCGTACAGATCGGAGCTGCCATCAGCATAGCTGCGCTTCTGTTATTCCTGTTTAGTATGTGGATAAGATATAAGATAAGGGGGAAATATGGGGAAAAAATGCATCAGCATCGTCGTACCGATGTACAATGAGCAGGAATCTCTGCAGATTTTGTACCGGGAATTAAACCGCGTGACACGGGAAATGGGCGATTATGATTTTGAATATTTATTTGTCAATGACGGATCGAAGGATGCAACACTGCAAAAGATCCGGGAACTTGCAGCAGAAGATGAGCGCGTGCACTATCTTTCTTTTTCCCGCAATTTTGGAAAAGAAGCGGCGCTGCTGGCAGGATTGTCCTATGCAAAGGGGGATTATGTGACGACGATGGATGCGGATCTGCAGGATCCGCCCACTCTTTTGCCACAGATGGCTGCGATGTTAGAAGCCGGAGACTGTGACAATGTGGCAACCCGGCGGGTGAACCGGCAGGGAGAGCCGAAGATCCGTTCGTTTTTTGCACGCATGTTTTATAAAGTTATGCGGAAACTTTCCCACATTGAGATTGCAGATGGGGCAAGGGATTACCGTCTGATGAACCGTGCAATGGTAGATTCCATTCTTTCCGTCAGCGAATACAACCGGTTTTCCAAGGGAATCTTTGCCTGGGTCGGATATGATACCAAATGGCTGGAATTTCAAAATGTAGAACGGTCTGCGGGAGAAACCAAGTGGAGTTTCTGGAAACTTGTGCGTTATTCGTTTGATGGGATTATCAATTTTTCGGATGTTCCGCTGAAGATTTCCTCGTATCTGGGGCTGGTGCTCACCGTGGTTTCTTTTATTGCAATCATCGCGGAAATCGTACGCGCATTGGTATTCGGGGATCCGGTTGCCGGCTGGCCGTCGCTGGTATGTATCGTGACATGCATTGGCGGAATCCAGCTGTTTTGTATGGGAATTATGGGACAGTATATTGCAAAAACCTATATGGAAGTCAAAAGACGTCCGCATTATATCATAAAGGAGAGTAACTGTACCCGGAACAAAAAGAACAACGCACAGAATTGACGCAGATATGCTTTTTCTATATAATGATACAGAAAGACTGCACTGCATTTGGGATGCCGCGCAGTCAGATCATAACAGGTGAGGAAGAATATGCGAAAGATAAAACGCTTTTTGAGTGCCCTGCTTTGTGGGGCAATTCTTATAACAGGAACACTTGCCGGAGTCAGTGTGCGTACAGATGCAGCAGCCAGTAGTTATGCCGTGCAGCTGCGTGCGGCAGGATTTCCGGATAGTTACATCCGTGCACTTTCCGCGCTTCACACAGCATATCCGCAGTGGCAGTTTCAGGCGGTTAAGACCGGGCTTGACTGGAATACCGTGGTCAGCAAAGAGAGCGTAAACGGAGTCAATCTTGTTCCGAAGACCGGAAATGACGCAACCAAATCCACCGCAGACGGTGCATATGATTGGACAACCAATGTGTGGACGGTCTATGACGGATCTTCATGGGTCGGTGCCAATTCTAAATATATCGCCTATTATTTAGATCCGCGGAATTTTCTCAATGAGACCGATATTTTTCAATTTGAAAGTTTAAGTTTCAGCAAGGTGCAGACCAAGCAGGGAGTTTCTTCTATTCTGAAAGGAACCTTTATGGAGAATACGGTTGAGGACAGCGATGGATCTGCGCTGGATTATGCGCAGGCATTTATGGATATCGGTGAGGAAACCGGGGTCAGCCCATATCATCTTGCATCGAGAGTGCGCCAGGAGCAGGGGTTAAAAGGAACCAGTTCCCTGATTTCCGGAACTTATAGCGGCTATAAGGGGTACTATAACTATTTTAATGTGGGGGCAGCGGGCATTACCTCCACACTGGTCATCAAAAACGGACTGGCATATGCAAAAAAAGCGGGATGGAATACCCGGTATGCAGCACTTGAAGGAGGAGCAAAAATTCTGGCGAAAAACTACATTGGCGTGGGTCAGGATACCTTGTATTTCCAGAAGTTTAATGTAGTAAACAAGAAGAATCTGTACAGCCACCAGTATATGGCAAACCTTGCGGCTGCTTACAATGAGGGCAGAAAACTTGGACAGGGGTATGCGGACAAGCAGCAGGCATTTGTATTCCGTATTCCGGTTTATTCCGGTATGCCGACATCTGCAGTGACATTTATAGCCAGTGGAAATCCGAATAACTATCTGAAATCGCTCAGCGTAACCGGACAGACACTGACACCGGTATTTCGCGGAGATACTACTTCGTATTCCCTCGTCGTGGACAGCAAAGTTTCCTCCGTTACCATAAGTGCATCACCGGTAGCTGCGAAATCTTCTGTGACGGGAACCGGCACCAAAAAACTTCAGACGGGAACCAATACGTGTAAAGTTATCTGCAAATCGGAGAGCGGAGCATCCAAAACCTATACGCTTACCATTGTAAAGAAAGCTGGTGCAGCGGCAGAGACCGAGAAGACTTCCGTGACTTCGAAAACATATCAGTTGAAAAACAAAATGGTTACGGGGATTGCGCCGGGAACAAAGGCGGCAACATTTTTGAAAAAACTTAAAGTGACCGCGGGAACGGTCAAACTGTTCAGTGCATCCAAAAAGAGTGTTACCGGAATCGTTTCAACCGGCAATGTTCTGCAGGTGTATGACAGCAAAAACAAGAAAGTTTCTTCCTATACGCTTGTGATTTATGGAGATGTAAACGGAGATGGAAAGATCAACAAAACAGATCTGAACCGTTTGAACAGGCATCTGAATGGTACCCAAAAGCTTACCGGATGTTATCTTAAGGCCGCAGATACAAACCGCAAAAAAGACGGGGTCAATGTGCTTGATCTGGTATATCTGAACAAACATCTTCAGGGGAAGATCACCATTCAGCAGTAAAAGAAAGGCAGAACATATGAGACAAAAAAGCAAAGCAAAAGGAAAACGGATACTGGGAGTGGTACTGGCACTGGTATTTCTGATCAGTTGTATCATGACACCGGATGTGCATGCACAGGCGGAGAGCATGATCATTGCTTTAAGCGCCAGATCCGTGAAAATAGGAGATACTCTGGCAGTGACAGTGACACTTCCGGCAGGGGTGACGGGAACGGTAAATCTGACATATTCCAAAGATCTTTTTACTTATCAGTCAGCAACAGCGGAAACCAGTGTAAATGCAGGCACGGTTTCTATGACTCTGGGAAGTTACGGTTCCGGAAATAAACGTGCAAGCGGAACTGTTAAATTTAAAGCAGATGCGGCGGGAACTGCAAGTTTTGCCGCATCCGCACCATCTGCAGGCAATCAGGAAGGGGACCGTGTGGATGTGGGAGGTGCAAGTGTATCTGTAGCTGTTGAAAATTCGGCAGCGGCAGCAGATGACAAATCAAAAGACAATACGCTGGCATCCCTGACGATTTCCGAAGGAACCCTTTCTCCGGAATTTCAGTCGAAAGTTACCGAATATCAGGCAAAAGTGGGAGATCAGGTGACATCGCTGGCAGTCAGCGCACAGCCAAATGATGCTAAGGCATCTGTGATCTCGGTCAGTGGGGCAGACAAACTGAAAACCGGTGTAAATAAAGTACAGATCGTCGTGCAGGCGGAAAATGGTGTGAAAAAGACCTATACCATTCAGGTGACCAGAGGAGCTGCGCAGCAGGAATCACAGGATACACAGCAAAAAGGAGAGACACAGGCTCCGGCAGACGGGCAGCAGTATTTTACGATTGACGGAACAAATCTCTATCTGACAGACAGTATTCCGGATCGCTATGTTTTGGATGGCTTTGTCAAAGATACAGTGACTTTGTGGGAAAATCAGTATCCGTGCATGCGCAAAGACGGAATAGACACACCGCTGAGACTTTTGTATCTGGTGGATGAAAACGGACAAAACGGTGCTTTGTATATGCTGGATCTGGATGATCCGGAAGAAATTTATCCGTTTGTATGTATGAACTATAACCAGTATAAGCATACCATAGGGGAAGAGACAACATCTGCAGAAGCTTCTACCCAGGAAGGGGAAACGGGCCTGTTCCAGAGTACGGAAAGCCAGATGCGGCTGATTCTCTGTGCGTTCGTTGTGGTTGTACTGATTCTTCTGATTATCATAGTGGTTCTGATCGTCAAAAGAAAAAAAGATGATGACGATTCTTATGATGATTTTTATGACGATGATGATGATGACGATGAGGATTACGATTACGATGATCCGGACGATGAAAAACTGTATGAAACGGATGATCCGGATGACACCGGGATATCCAAGCGTTACGGAAAGGAAACATTCCGCAAAAAAGGCGGATTTATGCATAAACTGTTAGAGGGTATTGAGGATGATCTGGAGGATGACCTGGATGATCCGGAAGAAGATACCGATGACAGGGAAAAAGAGCGGGAGAAGCGGGAGAACCATTACCGGGATGCAGATGATGAAGATATCATGCTGCAGAAAGAACTGGCAGAAGAAGTTCGAAGCTCCATGCTCGGAAGAAAGAAGAAAACAACCAAAAAAGATACCGATGACGATATCGAATTTATTGATTTGTAGAATTGTAACAGGAGGTATAAATTTTGATTCCATATACAGATAAGGCGAAAAAAGCTCTGAATTATGCGAACCGCCTTTCCCGTTCGTCCGGCTGCAACTATGTCGGAACCGAACATATTCTGGCGGGGCTGCTCAAGGAAGGAACCGGTGTAGCAGCAGAAGTACTGACAGCCAATAATGTGGAACTGGAAGCGCTGCTTAAGCTGATTGATGAACTGGTTGCGGCAGGTGAGGAGGTGACGGTGGCAGACCGTGACGGATATTCTCCGCGTACCCAGATGGTGCTGGATCGTGCCAGGGAGATGGCAGACCGTTTTGACAGTGAACGGATCGGAACCGAACACCTGCTGCTTGCCATCATAAAAGAGGGGGATTGTGCAGCTTCCCGGCTTTTAAATACAATGGGAGCCAACCCACAGAAACTTTTTGTGGATATTCTTGCTGCGATGGGAGAGGATCCGGCACAGTACCGGGAAGAAATCCAGCGTGGAAGAAATGAGGAGGCAACACTTACTCCTACGCTCGATCAGTATTCCCGCGATCTGACAGCTATGGCGCGGGCCGGACGGTTAGACCCGGTAATTGGCAGGGAAAAGGAAACCGAACGGGTGATCCAGATCCTGTGCCGCAGAGGCAAAAATAATCCGTGTCTGATCGGAGAGCCGGGTGTCGGTAAGACAGCGATCGTTGAAGGAATTGCACAGAGTCTGGTAAACGGAAACGTACCGGATATTGTGGCAGATAAACGTCTGGTATCTCTGGACATGTCCGGACTCGTTGCAAAATCCAAATACCGCGGGGAATTTGAAGACCGTATTAAAAAAGTGATAAATGAAGTGGAAACGGCTGGGAACGTGCTGCTGTTTATTGATGAACTGCACACGATTATTGGCGCAGGTGGAGCAGAAGGTGCACTGGATGCGTCTAATATTTTAAAACCATCTCTCGCCAGAGGAGAAGTGCAGCTTATCGGCGCTACAACAATTGCCGAATACCGGAAGTATAT
>OKVP01001064.1_pt1 | contig 11448 bp, 10 predicted proteins | sample 1604821 | NCBI WGS metagenome assembly OKVP01 (sample SAMN01760946, study PRJEB22395) | human gut metagenome | reverse complement strand
GCTGATGCAGAAAACTGAATACGATCAAAGGGATATAGAGGATTTGCTCGAATAACTGATGCAAAAACAAAGCGCTTGTCGTAGTGGCAGGCGCTTCTTTTTTGTCCTCTTTATGACGAAACCGTGACGCTCCGCATCATCGTGTCCGTTGGAAAGTAGAAAGGGCAATGCTCGACAGCAAACGAAAGGCATCCGGGTTGCTTCACGAATATGCAGACGAACAGGCCGTACAAAAGCTGAAACGAGCGCAACAGCAGAAAATTCAGTCCGAACACACTCCCCCCAATCAAAGAAAAAACGAATCGACTTTGAACGTTAAGCTACGATTAGATGCAACATTTTTTACGGACAAGAGAAATCGTCATAACACAATTAGCGAGGCCGGCCATGTGCGAACACTGGCCGACCTCATATCATTAATTTACTTTTATCATACGATAGCCCACACCAATATGTGTTTGGATGTATTGCGGGGACTCCTCTGTTGGCTCCAGCTTTTTCCGCAGTGTTGCCATAAATACCCGCAGAGAAGCTACATCGTTATCCCAACTGCGGCCCCAGATATTTTGTGTGATAAAGGTATGGGTCAGTACCTTTCCAACATTCTTGGACAGCAGGCACAACAACTTATACTCAATGGGCGTCAGGTGCAGTTCGTCCTCTCCAAGATAAGCGCATCCCCCGGCATAATCCACTTTCAACTTACCATTCACAAATACAGAACTGGCAGTAAACATCTCTGCCGTCATCAGAGAGAGTCTTCGCTGCGTCACCCGAAGTCGTGCCAGCAGTTCTTCTACCGAAAAGGGCTTTGTCAAATAATCGTCCGCTCCGGCATCCAGCGCCTTGATTTTATCGTTATCCTCGCTTCGGGCGCTGATTACAATAATCGGAACATTGGACCAAGAGCGAACCGTTTGAATGACTTGAACGCCATCCATATCCGGCAAGCCCAAATCCAGCAAGATGATTTCAGGATTGTGCGATGTGGCCTCCATAATGGCTGTCGAGCCATTGGGTGCTACCACATAACGATAATCATTTGTTTTCAATGTGGTTGTAATGAGATTTCGTACAGATGGGTCATCCTCAACCACTAATATCAAAGGTTTATTCATGAAGTTCTACCTCCCCGGCGGGTAATGTAAATGTGAACACAGTGCCATTTGGCTGATTGTCTGATACGGAAATCGTGCCGCCGTGGGCGGTCACAATGGACTTACAGAGGGACAGCCCCAATCCAAGGCTTCTGCGGCTGTCGACCACTTTATTGGCCCCACTATAAAACATATCGAAAATACGGGGTTTCTGCTCATCGGGAATCCCAGGGCCGTTGTCGGAAACGGAAACCGTGACCCATTGCTCTTTTTGATCGGTGTGTATTTCAATTACTGAACCGACAGGGGTATATTTGATGGCGTTGTCAACCAAATTGATAATCACCTGAACGATCAGCTTCGCGTCAATGTGGGCAAGGATAAAGTCTTTACCGCTGGTCACACGAATGGTGTGTTCTTTACTTTTTCTGTTGATGTGCTTCAGCGCTTCAGAAACGACCTCATCCATGAGTTCGATACTCCGAGTTAGATTGACCTGTCCGCCCTCAATTCGTGTGACTGCTAACAAATTTTCAACCAGATTGATTAGCCACATGGAATCGTCATAAATATCAGTAAAGGTCTGCTCCCGTAGTGCATCGTCCATTTTTTTATAATTTGCAAGCAAATTGTCTGCGCTGCCGGAAATCGCTGTCAAAGGCGTCCGAAGATCATGGGAGATTGCCCGCAGCAGGTTGGCACGAAGTTGTTCATTTTGTGCCAGGACAGCCGCTTCCTCCTTCTCCTTGGCATTTTTGATGTTTTCCAGCGCCAATGCGCACTCGCCAAGAATGGAAAGAAGCACGCTATTTTCAAAAGAGTCCAATGGAGTACCGTTCACCGCAATACCAGCTACTCCATATATATTCTGGTTAACCCGAATCGGAAGGTATAAACACTTTGCACTGGATAATGTATCTGTTGTGGCACCGGCGTGTTTATTGTTTCGGAAGACCCAATCGGCGACTGCTTTCTCGTTCTCAGAAATTAAATCTTCCTGAATGCTATTAACAGCACGAAAAACGTTAGGGGTGGCAAGTTCTTTACCATCAGACAGGTAGACGACAATATCTTTTTTCAGCAGCTTCATGAGCTGCCCTGCCGTAGCGGTGATTACCGCATTCTCATCCTGCTCTTTTTGCAGAAGCTGGTTGGTTTCAAAAAGAATCTTTGTACGGTAAGCTGTATGGGCAGATTGTTTCGCATTTTCTTTCAGCCGGGTAGCGAGAGATCCGGAAAGCAGTGTTACTATAAACATAATGGTAAAGGTAACAATATAGTTCGGATCGTCAAAATGGAATGTCAGTCTCGGAGTGGTAAAAAAGAAATTGAAAACCAGCACACTGACAACCGAGGTCAGAATCCCGCACAGTCGGTTGGTTGTGATTACAGCGGTCACAAGTACGCCTAATATGTAAACTGCGATAATATTACTCTCCGTGAACCCAAGAGCGTCAAAGCCACAGCCAATCAGTGTAGCTACCAGCAATACGACTATACTCTTCAGAACATCACGCAGGGGCATCGCATCTACCTGCGCCTTACTCTTTTTTTCCTGATAGCCGGTTTCTGTGCTGGCATCCGGTATCACATGAATATCCAGATTAGGTACACTGGAAATCAGACGTTCCGTCAAGGTGGGCTTGCTGAAAATATTCTTTCGTGCAATGGTACTTCGTCCAATTACGATTTTTGAGATGCCGGAAAGACGGGCAAATTCCGCAATCTGATAAGGCACGTCATCGCCATAACTTGTCTCAATCGCAGCGCCAAGTTGCTGGGCCAGACGCTTATTATCCTGCAAACGCTTTTTATCATCGTCACTCATCGCCGCTGTATTTGGCGTTTCCACATAAAGAGCGGTAAATGTTCCCCGAAAGGCTCTTGCCATCCTTGCAGCAGTCCGAATGATTTTTGCGTTGGATGGCGACGAGGAAAGACATGCCAGAATGCGCTCGTCTGTATGGTAATCGCCTCGGCTCTGTACTCTGGCGCTTTCCGTCAGCAAGTTCACCCGGTCAGCGCACCGACGGAGGGCGATTTCCCGCAATGCGGTGAGATTTTCCAGCGTGAAAAAATTAACTGTTGCCCGCTGCGCCTGATCTTCCCGGTACACATTTCCACTTGCCAGTCGTTCCAGCAACTCCGCAGGCTCAATATCCACCAGTTCTACCTGATCTGCTTGATCAAAGGTGGAATCCGGAATGCGCTCCCGCACAAGAATTCCGGTGATAGAGGCTACTGTATCGTTGAGACTCTCAATATGTTGGACATTTACAGTCGTATAGACATCAATTCCAGTATTTAGCAGTTCCTGAACATCCTGATACCGCTTCGTGTGCCGACTGCTTTCGGCGTTGGTATGGGCCAACTCATCCACCAGTATGAGCTGGGGATTTCGCTTGAGCGCAGCATCAATATCAAATTCACGAAGGGTCATTCCTTCGTAAGCAACTTGTTTCACAGGAAGCTGCTCCAAGCCGTCCAGAAGTGCCATCGTCTGGGGTCGGGCATGGGGTTCTATGTATCCAGCAACCACATCGATGCCACGCTCCTTAGCCTGATGAGCCGCCTGAAGCATGGCATAGGTCTTTCCGACACCTGCGGCATAACCGAAAAAGATTTTGAGTTTTCCGCTTTTCTTAGTGGATGCATCGTTACGGATCGCACGAAGAAGCTGATCCGGATCTTGTCTTGGCAGTTCCATTTTAACCCTCCTATCTGTCACTCAAGTAAAAGCGATTTCCTTTTTCAATATTATAACACACAACGTCAAAATCTACATCTGCGACTGATCCACGGCAAATTTGTTCAGGCATCCAATGAAAAATCGACGACAGGTGATTTTTGGGAATCCCTCCATAGTGCTATTTGTGTGATTTGATTCTGGGTAATCGGCTCAAAATTGTTTTCCAGAAAAACATCCAGTTTATTCATCAGAAAATACCCAAAAATAAATATGGCTGATGTACTTACAAGTAAAATAACATCCTGCATAGATTCACCCCCCAATTCCTTTGATTTTTCTTAAAATCAAGTATGAAAGCACTTTTGCAAATTTCTGTTACTTCCCAACGCCAACATGGTATCTCCTGCTTTCAGCACTGTGTCTGAAGAAATAGATAACTCCAGCTTGCCGCTTTTCTTGATTCCCATAATGTTAATATTGAATTTTTTACGAATATCAAGCTCTCCAATCGAACGATCCGCCCAATCTTTGGGAATAGGAATCTCAAACATGGCATGATTTTCATCCAGTTCTATGTAATCGAGAATGTGATCCGCACTGTAACGGATTGCTGTCCACTTTGCGAGCTGTTTTTCCGGGTAGACTACTTCATTTGCACCGTTACGCAGCAAAAATTTTTCCTGAACATCAGTTGCAGCTCTGGAAACTACAAACCTCGCTCCTAATTCACTGAGCAGAGAAGTTGTTTCCAATGAACTTTGAAAGTTGTTGCCGATGGCCACAATGCATACATCATAGTTGCGAACACCGAGAGATTCCAAGAAATCGGCATTCGTACTGTCTCCAATCTGTGCATTGGTAACAAGGGGCAGAACAGCCTCTACACGTTCCTCCGAAGTATCTACCGCCATCACTTGATGGCCCAAATGATTTAAGTGCAGGGCAATATGCTTTCCAAATCGCCCCAGACCAATTAGAAGAATTGATTTCATAATGTCTCCTTTATCCTACTGTTATTTTTTCCTTTGGTAGTTTTGAAACTTTCTTTTGTGCACTGGACAAGGCCGCAAAAATTAATGTAAGGCCACCGACTCGTCCAAAAAACATCAGCAGAATCAAAACACTCCGTGAGAGCAGATTCAGTTCCGGCGTAATTCCCAGGGACAGGCCGACTGTGCCAACAGCTGAGGCGGTTTCAAAAAGGCAGGTAAGCATGGGAAGTCCTTCGGAAACGCTGATGATAAGGCCACCGGTACAACATAACGTGATATACATAAGCGAAATTGTCGCTGCATTTTTTACGACATCATCATCAATGCGACGTCCAAAGAGGTTGGCATTTTCTCTGCGCCGAAAGGTAGAAATCGCAGTAGTAAGCAAAACAGCAATGGTTGTTGTTTTCAAACCGCCTGCGGTAGACCCGGGACTACCGCCGATCAGCATCAGCGCAATGGTGATAAATTGTCCCGCCTCACTCAAATCAGTTAATTCCACCGTATTAAAGCCAGCTGTTCGTGGTGTTACAGCTTGAAAAAGAGAAGATAAAAGCCGTTCCTTTCGGGTAAGATCAGCAAACTCAAAAAAATAAAAGTACATTGCCGGAACGATCAATAAAACCGCTGTGGTACAAAGAATCACCTTGCTCTGCATCCGATATTTGCGCAAATGCAATCGATTTGTCCGAATATCATCCCAAGTCAGAAAGCCAATGCCTCCAAACACAATCAAGAACATAATCGTAAAGTTTATGACTGGATTCGCTGCATAGCTGGTCAGGGACGAAAAGGGAGTGCGCACACCCAATAGATCAAAGCCTGCGTTACAAAAAGCGGACACGGAATGAAACAGTGCCATCCAAAGTCCCTTTTTCCCGAAATCACGGCAAAACACCGGTGCCATCACGGCTGCACACAGCAGTTCCATCACCAATGTCACCCTGACGATAAAGCCAGTCAAGCGAACGATTCCCCCTACCTTTGGCGCTGAAATCGCCTCCTGCATGGTACTGCGCTGCATCAAAGAAATCTTCCGACCGGAAATCATTGCAAAGGATGCGGCTACGGTAATAACCCCCATGCCTCCAATCTGAATCAGCAGTAAAATGACAAACTGGCCGAAACCCGACCAGTATGTTGCCGTATCATGTATAATGAGTCCGGTTACACAAACTGCTGAGGTAGAAGTAAACAATGCATCCGAGAAAGGCGTTGCCAGTCCGCTGCGGCTGGAAAACGGTAGCATTAAAAGGAAGGTGCCGAAAAGGATCACACCGGAAAACCCGAGGATGATAATTTGAAACGAAGTCAACTTCCTTTTTAACAACACTACTCCCATAACTGCAATCCTCCTTTATACTTCTTTATACTCCTTTACGTATCCTTAATCATAAATCAAAAGGAATAAAGAAGGTAAAAGAGAATGCGTGTCTGTATTAAGACCGTCTAAAGATGCAGGACTTATTCTTTTTTATCACGAGCTTGTGCCAGAAATTCAATCAGCCGTTTCCTTGTCAGAATCCCGCATAGAGCATTCCGGCTATCAACGATGGGGACAAAATTCTGATTCAGCATTGAAGTTACAACCTGCTCGGAATCTGCATCTATTTGTAACGCAGGGCAAAAATCTCTGCGAACAATGCTGCCAAGTCGGTATCCCTCCTGTACTTTCAAGTCTGTTGTCTGGCAAACAAGAAGGTGGCGGAGGAAATCTCCCTCCGTCACGCTTCCAATATACTGTTCCTGATCATTCAGTACCGGGACAGCGGTATAGCCATGTACCATAAACCGTTCCAATCCCTGACGAATCGTATCCTTTTCATGAAGAAATACAGTGGAGATTTTGGGAATCATGATTTTAGCTATGTTCATTTCACCCCTCCAGAATACCGTCCAGCATCAGATTGACTTCCAGCACATTGACGGTCTCTTCACCAAAGATGCCAAGGAATCGACCGTCGGTGCAGTTTTGGATGATCTTGCGTACTTCATCATCGGTCATATCATTCGCTTTTGCAATGCGTGATACCTGATATTCCGCTGCTGCCGGGGAAATATGGGGATCAAGCCCACTGCCGGAACAGGTGACAAGGTCCACCGGAACAGCTGTTTCATCCATATCCGGGTCGGCAGCCCGGAGCTTTTCCACCCGCTCTGCCACGAGCTGTGCATACTCCTCGCTTGCCGGAGAGATGTTAGATGGGGCGGCATACATCAGCGCCTTTCCGTTTTCATCTGTATAGGTAGAAACATCGATATTCATAATGCGCCCCCACATATGGGACTCATCCGTATATTGCTGCCCCAGCAACTCACAGCCGTATTTTTTCCCATCTACTTCAATGATACTTCCATTGGCATTATCCGGGAAAATAAGCTGAGCAATTCCTGTGACAACACCCGTATAGATCACGCCGCACAGCAGCGTAAAGATTAAAAAGATCATACCTGCCTTTGGCAATACACTTTTTATTGTTTTCATGATATATCCCCTCCTTATACCAGGCCGGTGAACACCAGCAGAACATCAATCAGTTTCACAAAGATAAAGGGAGCCGCCAGACCGCCCAAACCATAAACAAGCAGGTTCCGTGACAGAAGCTTTCCAGCAGCAACTTCACGATATTTCACACCTTTTAGCGCCAACGGAATGAGCGCAATAATGATGAGTGCATTATAAATAATCGCAGAGAGGACAGCGCTTTGCGGGGAATGCAGCCCCATAATATTCAGAGCAGACAGTCCCGGATAAAGTCCCATAAACAACGCCGGAATAATGGCAAAGTATTTTGCCACATCGTTGGCAATGGAGAAGGTAGTCAGGCTGCCTCGTGTCATCAAAAGCTGTTTGCCGATGCGAACAATGTCGATCAGTTTTGTGGGGGAAGAGTCCAAATCCACCATGTTGCCTGCTTCTTTTGCTGCTTGTGTGCCGCTGTTCATGGCAACTGCAACATCTGCTTGTGCCAAAGCCGGAGCGTCGTTGGTGCCGTCGCCTGTCATGGCGACCAAATGACCCTTGGCCTGAAAATCACGAATCATTGCCAGCTTTCCTTCCGGCGTTGCTTCCGCAAGGAAGTCATCCACACCGGCCTCGGCAGCAATGGCCGCAGCAGTAATCGGATTGTCGCCGGTGATCATAATGGTCTTGATGCCCATTTTCCGCAGATCTGCGAATTTCTCCTTCACACCCTGCTTGATAATATCCTTCAAATAGATAACGCCGAGAATCTTGTGGTTCTTAGCCACAACCAGAGGTGTGCCGCCCTTGGACGCAATAGACTTGACAACTCGATCACAGTCTGGAGAATACATTCCGCCTGCATGGGTCACATAACTCTGCATGGCATCTGCTGCGCCTTTTCGGATTTCGTTGCCGTCAAAGTCGACACCGCTCATACGGGTCACAGCAGTAAATGGAACAAAGTGCATATTCTTGTCCTGAAGGCTTCTGCCACGAATTCCAAACTGCTCCTTTGCCAGCACAACAACGCTTCTGCCCTCGGGGGTTTCATCGGCCAGAGAAGAAAGCTGAGCGGCGTCCGCCAGTTCCTGAACATCAACACCATCTACCGGAATGAACTCCGATGCCTGTCGATTGCCCAGGGTGATTGTTCCGGTTTTGTCAAGCATCAGAATGTCTACATCACCGGCGGCTTCAATGGCACGACCACTCATGGCCAGAACATTTGCCTGGTTCAGTCGGGACATACCGGCAATACCGATGGCGGAAAGCAAGGCACCAATGGTAGTAGGCGCAAGGCACACCAGCAGCGCTACCAGAGTTGTTACAGAGGTTGGATTCTCAATTCCCGCCAGCTTTGCAGAAAAAATGGAATACGTGTAGAGGGAGACTGTCACCAAGATAAAGATAATGGACAAGGCTACCAGAAAAATCTGCAAAGCAATTTCGTTGGGCGTCTTCTTTCGGGCAGCACCTTCTACCATCGCAATCATCTTGTCGAGAAAGCTTTCTCCGGCTTCGTTAGTCACTCTGACAACGATCCAGTCCGACAGTACAGAGGTGCCGCCGGTTACAGCGCTGCGGTCGCCGCCTGCCTCACGAATTACAGGAGCGGATTCGCCGGTGATGGCGCTTTCATCCACAGATGCCGCACCTTCTATGACTTCGCCGTCTGCCGGAATCTGCTCTCCGGCTTTGACAATCACCAGTTCCCCCTTTTTCAGCAGGGCGGATGGAACCACAGTCACGCTGTCCTTCTGCGATACGGAGGGAATTTTATGTGCGTCCACATCTTTTCGGGATGCCCGGAGAGAATCTGCCTGTGCTTTACCACGGCCTTCTGCAATGGCCTCGGCAAAGTTAGCAAATAGCACGGTAAACCAAAGGATAATGGCAATCGCCAGTGTATATCCGCTTGGAGCGTCTTTTAACCCGAACAGGGATACCACCCAAAGGATACTGGTCAAGATCGCAGACACAAAAACCAGAAACATGACCGGGTTTTTTGCCTGTGTTTTCGGACTTAATTTCACAAAAGAATCTTTCATTGCCCTGCCGAGCATTTTCCGGTCGGCAAAAGCACTTTTCTGTTTTGTACGCATATCTGTAAACCTCCTTTACGCAATGCTGCCAAAGAACTCAGCAAGCGGACCAAGGGCAAGCGCCGGGAAGAAGCTCAGCGCACCGATCAGCAATACCACAACAATCAGCAGGAAAACAAACATTCCATTTGTGGTAGACAAGGTGCCCGCAGTCGTGGCAATTTTCTTTTTCCCAGCCAGGCTGCCTGCGATTGCAAGTGTGCCGATGATGGGCAGAAACCGGGCAAAGAGCATCATCAGCCCCAGGCTTACATTCAGAAATACGGTATTCGCATTGAAACCGGCAAAGGCAGAGCCGTTATTGCCGCCACAGGATGAGTAGGCATACAGCATTTCAGAGAAACCGTGGGCACCGCCGTTATTCAGGCTATCCATGACAGAGGGTACTACAGCGGCAAGGCCGCTGCCGACCAGAATTGCAATGGGCGTTGCAAGGCAAACCAGTACCGACCATTTCATCTCATAAGGCTCAATTTTCTTGCCAAGGAATTCCGGAGTGCGGCCTACCATCAGACCGGCAATAAACACCGCCAGAATGGCAAAAGCAAGCATACCGTAAAGACCGCAGCCCACGCCGCCGAAAATAACCTCGCCGAGCTGCATCAGCAGCATAGTCACCATACCGGCAAGCGGCGTGTAGCTGTCATGCATGGAATTTACAGAGCCGTTAGAAGCTGCTGTGGTGAAGGCTGCCCAGGTAGAGGACGCTGCAATGCCGAAGCGAGTCTCCTTACCCTCCATATTGCCGCCCGCCTGTTCTGCCATTGACATATTGACTGCGCCGTTTTGTGCAAGCTGGGATGTGCCAGCCTGTTCAGTGACGGCGATGCAGCCCAAGGCAACAACCAGGCAGAGAAACATTGCCATAAAGATTGCAATACCCTGCTTCTTGTTCTTTACCGCAGAACCGAATGTGAAACACAGTGCCGCCGGAATCAGCAGAATGGAAATCATTTCGATCAGATTGGTAAAGGCATTGGGATTTTCCAAAGGATGTGCGGAGTTGACGCCCATATAACCGCCACCGTTGGTGCCGGTCTGTTTGATTGCGACCTGGCTGGCCGCAGGACCCATCGGTACGAACTGCTCGGTGACAATCTGTGCATTCGAAACGATTTCGCCATCTACAGTGACGGTTTCGGTGTCTAAGTCAATTACCGCATCCTCAAGGATTTCGCCTTCTGCACTGACGGCAATCGGTTCTACAAGGGATACTGTTTCTGCACTTTTCAGGTTCTGAATCACGCCGCCGCCTACCAGCAACAGAGAAATGACCAGATTCAGCGGGAGTAGGATGTGAACCACAATGCGGGTCAAGTCCACCCAAAAGCTTCCCAACCCGGAGGATTTCACCTTGATAAAGCCACGGATCAATGCAAATAGAACGGCGATACCTGTGGCTGCGGAAACAAAGTTCTGAACAGTCAGACCTAAAGCCTGAGTGAGATAACTCAATGTGGATTCACCGGAATATGCCTGCCAGTTTGTATTGGTAATGAAACTTGCAGAAGTGTTAAATGCCAAATCCCATTTCACACCGGAAAGATTCTGCGGGTTTCCGGGAAGAACTCCCTGCAGAAGTTGAAGCAGGAACAGAAAAACAAGCCCGATACCGGAAAAAATCATTACACTTACCGCATATTTTTTCCATGTCATCTGTTCTTCTCTGTCTACACGCATAACCTTGTAAATCAGGTTTTCGCACGGTGTCAGAACTTTGGACAAAAAAGTTTTCTCGCCGCTCATGACGTTTTTTATGTATGCGCCCAGCGGAATTGCCAAAACAACCAGAATGGCAAGGTATAAAACATACTGAATCATGGTGCTCATGCCTGATCATCTCCCTTCATTAAAATATAGACATACCACAGCAGCATTGCTGCCGCACATACACCTATGAGTGCAATTAGCATTTGCATAAGATTCATCCTCCTTTTTTGCTGTCCCCAATATCATAAAACCTTTCCTCTAAAAATGGCATTAGTCATCTTTTGTGCGTTTAAAGATGAAATAAAGATTACAACCAACCCAAAAGCCATGCCATAGGAAAGACGACAACGATCGTACTGATACAGACACACGCCAAAACCAGTAATGGCAT
>OKVP01001063.1_pt1 | contig 11450 bp, 9 predicted proteins | sample 1604821 | NCBI WGS metagenome assembly OKVP01 (sample SAMN01760946, study PRJEB22395) | human gut metagenome | reverse complement strand
TAATCCGTGAAAAAATAATGTGATTGGAGGATGTTTTATATGAGACTTCTTCTTGCGGAGGACGAGAAATCGCTTTCCAGGGCGGTGAAAGCTATACTTGAAAAAAATAATTTTTCCGTGGATGCCGTATATGACGGCGCGGAGGCGCTGGAATATCTTGAGAGCGGCAACTATGACGGAGTGATAATGGACGTGATGATGCCTAAGATGGATGGAATTACGGCGCTTAAGAAGCTGCGCGCGGCAGGGAATATGGTTCCGGTGCTGGTACTGACAGCGAAGTCTGAGATAGATGATAAGGTGGAGGGACTTGACAGCGGCGCCAATGATTATCTTACCAAACCCTTTCATTTTCAGGAGCTGGAAGCCAGGATCCGAAGCCTTACCCGGCGGAAATTTGTTCAGGAGGATGTATGCCTGAAATGGAATCAGCTTACCTTTGATACCAGAACAAGAGAAGCTTCTGTAAATGGAGTACCGCTTTCCCTTACCAGAAAAGAAAGCAGCCTTCTGGAATATTTCCTGCTCCACCAGAACCGGGTCATTTCACCGGAAGAAATGATCGAACACATTTGGGATGGAAGCGTAAATACCTTCAGCAATTCCATCCGTGTGCACATTTCATCTCTTAGAAAAAAACTAAAGGCTGCAATTGGATTTGACCCTATTCAGAATAAAATAGGCCAGGGCTATATATTGGAGGAATACAGATGATAAAAAAACGTTTCCACACCTCACTTCAGCTGAAACTCACTTTATTGCTGTCCTTACTGATGATTGTCTCCTGTGTTCTTATGTACTTCTTCATCAGCCATTCTGCCGTATCGGGAATGGACGGATTGCAGAATTATATGATCAAGGTGGACCCACAGGATGGCGATTCACCAATTACCTTTAATGTAGATCCCAAAGCTCTTTTTCCTCAGTTCGAGCAGGAAATCCAGGAAACCAAAGAAGCTTTTCTTCTACGAAGTGTTATTGCAACCACGATCATTATTCTTCTTTCCAGTGTGTGTGCTTATTTTCTTACGAAAAAGGCCCTTACGCCACTGCAGAAACTAACCAGTGAAGTCAGTCAGATCCAGGCGCAGAACCTTTCCACCCAGCTGGCAGTTCCCAATTCAAAGGATGAAATTGCACAGCTGACCAGATCTTTCAATGAAATGCTGACCAGGCTGGACAATGCCTTCAGTACACAGAAACAGTTTTCTGCAAATGCCGCTCATGAGCTGCGGACACCACTAGCAGTCTTGCAGACCAATCTGGAAGTTTTTGAGAAAAAGCAGGAACCGGAAATAGTTGAATACAGACAGCTTTTCGCCATGATTAAAGAACAGACAGCAAGGCTTTCCCAGCTGGTGGGAACTCTTCTTGACATGACAAATCTGAAATCTGTTCCACGTACAGATCAGGTTACACTGGAAGAGCTTGTAGATGAGGTTTTCTGCGACCTGGACCCAGTTGCAGAAAAAGCAGGAATTTCCATTCATTTTGATGACAGCTCCAGTCAGGATTGGCATACTGATGTCCACACGCCTGATGCATCTGCACTTAATAACAATATTCGCAATATCACAGGCAGTTATGTACTTCTTTATCGTGCAGTCTACAATCTTGTGGAAAATGCCATTAAATACAACCGTCCCAATGGCTCTGTCACAGTTTCGGTAAAGGAGAAAAACGGTCAGGCTATGATCCTGGTAAAAGACACCGGCATTGGCATTTCACCTGAAAATCAGAAAAAAATCTTTGATCCGTTTGTCCGTGTAGACAAGTCTCGCAGCCGGGCTATGGGCGGTGCCGGACTGGGACTGGCGCTGGTTGACTCCATTGCCAAAGAGCACGGGGGAATCGTAAAGGTGCTGGAAAGCAGCGAAACAGGGAGCACGATAGCGCTTATGCTGCCGATGGATAATTCCTAAATACAGTTTTTCACATATATGTCTTGCCACATGATTTAATTCTTGTGGCAAGCTATCTGTTTTCCCCTCTATTTCTTCCCTTCTTTTTCCTTTGACAGTGAATGTCCATATATCTTCTTATAAAGATTATAAAGATAATGCCAGTCCGAATATCCAACCAGTTCTGCAATTTCATATATTTTCAGATCACTGTTCAGATAAAGATTTCTGGCCTGTTCCATTCTCTGTTTGGTAATATAATCTACAAATTTAACTCCTGTACTTTCCTTGAAAATTTTGCTGAAATAGTTTTTACTCACACCAATTTTTTCAGCTACCATCTGCAGAGAAAGCTCTTTATTCCCAAGATTTTCACCAATATAATTCAGTGCCTGCACCATCTCTCTTTTCATTGAACCGGAAATATCCAGTGCGCTGGAAAAACGAATCTTGTTTACTTCAGAATCTGCTGTTGCACATAACTCCACCGCCAGAGCATAGCTTCGATTCAAAGCTTCTGCTCCCTGCGCCAGATTACTGATACCAGCTACAGCTTCAATCTGATAATACAACTTCAGAAACGTAAATCCTGAATTCAGCTTGTTATAAATTCCATCAATAAAACAACTATTTTGCTCAAGAATTTCTGTTTTGCAGCAGATAATTGCATATTCTTTGTAATTAATCCGATAGAGAAAACACTCATACTCCGTTCCCATAACCTCTTCCAGCACGTTTCCGATAGAAAACTGCATAAGACTCAGGTCGTCACCAAATACTCTCACCAGACAATCCTGATATTTCGTCAACCGGACACTGACAATTGCATACTCCGTTGTCTCTAATTCCTGCCACTGCTCCTCTGAAATTCCGTATCTCTCCCTGGAAACTTTTTCTCCCTGAAGAAATCTTTCCAACATTTCTTTTTTAGAAATAGTCTGAACTGCCTTTTTCTTTGTTTCTTTTTTCTTTTCCAGAACTCTTTGTACTGACTCCAAAATGTCTGTTGGCATCATAGTTGGTTTAAACAGGTAATCCTCTGCACCAAGCTGCATGGCACTGCGCACAAGTTCAAACTCATTAAAGCTACTAAGAACAATTGCTGCCGGAGACCAGCCATTCTGATAAACCTTTTCCAACAGCTCCAGACCTGTCATTGACGGCATACGAATGTCTGTCATCAACACATCTACTGTACGTTTTTCCATAAAATCCAGTGCTTCTTTTCCGCTGGATACCTGATGAACTTCAATCCCATGCTCGGCCCACGAAATCGTATTTGCCACGGCCTGTCTTGCATAGGCTTCATCGTCTACGATCAGTAAGACTTTCATCTGCTGCTTTTCCTCCCTCAACAATCGGAAATACTATTGTCACACGGGTTCCTTCTCCTATTACACTGTAAATCTGCATTTCTGATTCTGTTCCAAAATTAAGCTCCAGTCTGTCTTTTATATTATTCAGGCCTATTCCCGTAAGTTTGTCAAAGCCTTCATACTGAAAACCACGGCCATTGTCATACACGGAAATCTTCATATGTCCCTTATTTTTCTTACATGTAACTGTAATCACATTTCCCTCTCCGCTATTGTCGAAAGCATGAATCAATGCATTTTCCACAATTGGCTGCAACAGCATTTTCAGCACCAGGCACTCTCTGCAATCATCTTCAATCTGATATTTGACAACAACACTGCTGCCATACCGCATGTTCTGAATATAAATATAGTCCTCAATAAACTGGATCTCTTCTCTAAGTGCGACCATATCCAGGGTGTTTTTACAGCTGTATTCCAAAATTTTTGTCAGCGCCACAATGCTGTTGGCAATATCCATCTGACTCTGGGAAATAGCCTGCCACTTAATGGTATTTAAAGTGTTATAAAGAAAATGGGAATTGATCTTTGCATTTAACGCCATCATTTCCATTCTGGTTTTTTCATGCTCTTTCTGAATATTTTCTTTCATCAGAACATCCACTTCCAGAATCATAGTGTTAAAGCTTTCCACTAATTCTGCCAGATCTTTGTTATCAGGCTTTTCTACCTGAATATTAAAATTTCCCTGACTGACTTTTCCCATACTTTTGATCAGACCTGCAATTGGCTTTGTTATGCTGTGGGATAAGCTGAGAGACAATCCGAGAGCACATAACAGACAGATTACAAATACCAGAAGCCAGGTATTCTGGATCTTTCCCAGTTCCTCCCGAAACATGACATCACTGTTCACCTGGAGCAGATACCACTTTTTATTAAACAGGGCAGCCTTTTTGATCAGACTCCGTTCTCCATTATTTTCTTTTTTATTATCTGCGTTTACTTTCTCCCAAAGATCGCCCAGATTATAATTTCCGTAAACAACATTACTTGCCTTTTTCCCTATATCTGCGGAATCAGGAGCATAAATCAGATAATCGTTTTCATCTACAATAAAAGAAAAATCACTCTGGGTCATTTCCAGCAATTCCACTGACTTTCTGATCTTTTCATAGGGAATATCCATCTGGATCAGTCCGATTGCACCACTTTGTGTGTATCGGTTCAGATAAATCAGCAGACTGACCATATAGGGTGCTTTGTCCCCATTTCCGCGGTATCGGTAAGCTGCCCTGTGAGGTGGAAGGATCACTGTTTTCCCTTGCTGGTCTCTGGACAAAGGCTCTGCCAACCCCTCTTTATAAACATCTTCATTCCACTCACTATTAGAACTGAAACCATTTCCATCAAAATCCAATATATAAATATTGTCTATAGTATCATTTGAGATGCAGATATTTGTAAGCTGGGATGTTATTTTCCGATACAAAAGCAAACGGTCATATGTACTTTTTTCCGAATAATTTTCAAATTCAGAAGACAAAACTGCAAGCCCCAATACCTGATCCGATACCGTATCAATCTGACGCAAAATATTATTCACATTTGCAGTCATATTTTTACGGTTGTTTTCCTGAAATATAGCTACCTTTTCACGATAAAACTCTCTTGTATAATTATAATAAAAACCCAGAATGATCAAACTGGACAAAACAGGCGTAACTAACATCGCAATCGCCATTTTCTTTTGTATGGAAATTGTTTTAAATTTGCCAATCCATTTCCTCATTCTGGGTCACCATCCCTTCTTATGTTGTTATTGTCAGAAATTCCCGTCTTTTATTATAACATGACAGGACAAATCATAAAATTCTTTTTCCAGATTCTTTTTTACCTTTTCTAAATCCTCCCAGTCATCACCATACCGGCCAGATGTGGTCAGTATCTTTATTTTATTCTCTCTTACCACCAGAATACAATTGAAGTACAGCTTTCCCTGATTTGTTACCCACAAAAGGTAGGTACCATCTTCCTGAATCCATTTTTTCAATGGCTGGAAAATATGCCTAGGAAAATCACTTCTCCTGATTACCTGTATTCCATCTGTTTCTTCCAGTGCCCGATATTGATATTCCAGATAATCATCAATATCCCAGTCATAAACCTCTTCTGCCTGCAGCTTTTTATCGTAACAATCCATTGCAGCTTCTGTATAAATCCGAACTTCATCTATCTCTGGAAAAGCCTCTAATAATCCTTTCGGCTGCTCCAGGGACTTTGAATCCAGCATAACCTTTTCGCCATTCTGGGTAACAGCCCGAAATCCCTCTGCCTTTTGCAAAATATGAAGAATCTTTACAGGAGGACAATACAGATCCAGAATCTCCTGAAGATGAGTCCAAAGCTCTGGTTTCAGGCATTCTGCGGATATATTTTTATCAACCATTTCAGTGCTCCTCCTTTTTTACTTTCCAGATTTGAATTTCAAATGGACGAAGTGTCACATTCAAACAATCAGTTACTGTTTTATTAGCATGGCTTTGCATATCTGTAAATTTTCGTCTTCCTCGGAAATCTATCGACGCTTCTTGGGACTTTTCTGAAGTATTTGCCACAAAAATTAGGATGGCATTATCACATTCTCTTCTGTAAACAGCCAATTCACAATTTGTACTGCTGTACTCTGATTTTGGAAGATCTTCCAATAATAGATCTTTCGGATTTACCACCGTTTTTACTGTGCTTTCCTCTTTTAATAAGGTACACCCGTTCCCCCGCCTGTCAATTTCCGGTACAGTTGGTCCCAGATATAGCTGCTTTCCTGAAAGTCTGGAAAAATCCAGCAATTTTTTCTGAATCCATGGCTCCATAAAATTATAGGAAGCTGCAAAAACAACATCATACTGAGCCAGCTTTTCCGGTGTAACATAGCAATCAGACATATCATATTCAAACCCATTCTGATCAAGGGTTTCCATAATTTCCTGTACCCACATTTCCCTGTCATATCCGCCAGTACAGCTGTCTATATTCAGTTTTCCGGCATAAGCTTCAGCTTTCCACAGGCTTCCTGGTATGTCTGTTCCTTTTATGAAACAGTTGGAGGAAAACACATTTCGGTTTCTTGTGGACACAAGAGCCCGCAAACGACCCATATCATAATTTTTCAATACAAGAATTCTGGCATTTCTTCTATATGTATTTAACTCTGAATCCTTCAACAAGCTTAGCAATTCCCGGAACATTTTGTACCATTCCTTCCGAATAGTGCCATCATTTCGAAGCGGACAGCCAGTCCAACGGTCACGGTCAGCAAGCATATAAAAATTTACTGCCTTCATTCCGTTCATGAACGCATACAAATAGCCAAACCTTTCCTCTTCCGGACTAAGCAGCTGTTCCCTGTCGAACCAGGAACCGGAACCAAATTCAGGTACAAATGGAAGTTTACTGCTTCCTGCAAGATAACGGATTCTTTCCTTCAGCATTGAAGTATCACCTGGGTCCGGATATGCGTCAATTCCGGCTACTGAGAGACCTGGAAGCGCCTCATCACGCTGCACGGAAATTGGTGTGTAATTCTGGTATGCACAGTTATGAAAAATCGGGATCGGAAGTTCAAGTTCTTCCAGAATCTCAACCATTTTTCGCAAAGCTTCCAGGATCTGATATTCTTTGTATTCCAGCCAGTCAAAATAATACTCCAGATTTTCATCTTTCTCCTGGTAGCCTGCAGGAGGACATATTTCTTCAAATTTCTTATACTTGGAATGATAAGTTTTATTCAGCTTCTCAATTTCCTTATATTTTTCTTCCAGAAATCTGTAATATTGCTGAACCGATTCCTCAGAATAGTCCATAATATATGGCTGATCTCTGAAAAAATTGCAAGTCTCATTATCTGCCTGAATTGCAACGATTCCGCCTTTCGGATAGCAATGTTTTTTCAGAATTTCTGCAAAACTTTTGAAATAGTGTCTTGTCTCCTCATACAGTTTTGAGCTTGCATAGGATGGAATGGGAAATGCACCTGTTACATAAGGATATACTACAGAAGTACCCAGCGGTGTCTTTGCCTGTATTTCCGGCATTCTGAGAAGCCACTGTGGATAACCAAACCAGGTCATCTCCGCATTGATATGGGGTCCCGGCCTTACGATTACATACAGTCCAACTTTTTCGCAAATATCCAAAAATTTATTCAAATCTTTTCTCGGGTCTTTTTTCCCATAATCAAACTCATTTCTCTCCGGCTCATGTACCCCCCATGGAATATATGTTTCTACAATAGAAAATCCCATATTCTTTGCATTGATCAGCGCTGTTTCCCATGTTTCAGGAGCCATTCTCCAATAATGGATGGAGCCGCTATACAACGGAATTTCTTTTCCTTCTTTCTCTGACTGAGAACCTTCCAGATAAATTCCATTTTGTGTAAATCTTACATTTTTCTTCATATCAGTACCATTATCCTTTCACTGCACCTGCTGTCATTCCGGCAATAACCTGTTTCTGGAAAAGCAGATACATAATAACAACCGGAACTATGGAAATTACAAATCCGGCACACAGGAGACCATATCGTGTAGCATAGGAACCCTTTAATGCAGAAATCGCAAGAGATAAAGTTTTCTTTTGCGGAGATGAAATCAGAACAAGTCCCATAAGTAGATCGTTCCAACAGTTCAAAAACGCCAGAGTGGCAACCGTAGCAATTCCAGGCTTTGCAATTGGGAAAATAATGCGTAGGAAAATCTGACTTCTGGAACATCCGTCAATCGTAGCAGCCTCATCCATTTCTCTTGGAATGCTATCAAAAAATCCATTCATGATATACATGCTAAGAGATATATTAATTGCCGTGTACATCAGAACTAGTGAAAATAAATTATCTGTTAATCCGATTTTTTTGAAAATCAGCACAGACGGAATCAAAAGTGCATGGATTGGAATCATAATTCCCAGTGAAAAATATGTGGAAAGGAATCTATTTTTCCATACCCTGGTAAGAATATAGCAACCCATAGATGTAATAATGATCAAAATTACCAGTGTAGTAAGGCAAACGATCATACTATTAAAAAAATTTCGGCCTACATCCGCACCAGCCCACACTTCTTTATAATTTTCAAAAGCAATTTTTACTGGCAATCCAAACGGATCTCCAAAAATAGAATTATTATCTTTAAAAGAAGAAATCAGCACCCATATAAACGGATATAACGATACAATCGCTACCAGTATCAGAAACAAATATTTAATCACAGTCGTTACCTGATATTTCCAGGATTTACGAAAAAATCTCATGGCTCCTCCTATCTTTTCTCCCGCCAGGCAGAAATTGTATTAAATAATACGGTAATTACAAGAGACAGCAATACAATTGTCACTGTAATCGCACTTCCAGTTCCAAAATCTGAGTTTACAAATGCTGTTTTATACATGTAAACTCCAAGATATGCTGACCGCACACCAGGTCCGCCTCCTGTCATGATCCAGGAATGTTCAAAGGCTTTCAGAGAACCTGTCACACACAGAATTACACATATATTTGTGAAATTCGCGATTTCAGGCAATACAACATGAAAAAATGTCTGAGTTCTGTTTGCCCCATCAATCTGTGCACTCTCAGAAAGCTCTTCTGGCATGGACTGCAGCGCTCCTAAAAATATTGTTACGTAAAGTCCAATGTACTGCCAGACCTGAGGTACCATTACCGCATATAAAAGTGTATGAATATTGGAAAGCCAGTTTGTTGCAAATCTTCCCAGACCAATTGCCTCCAGAACTTTGTTGAATATGCCAATCTCACTGTTGTAAAAAAGAGAAAACATCAGGGAAATAGCCACTGGCGCGATAACAACTGGAAGGAAAAAAATCGTACGGAATATTTTCATACCTTTTATTTTTGAATATAAAAGGTATGCAAGAAGAAGTCCTACCGGAATTTGTATACATAAACTGATCACAACCAATTTGATGGTATTCCAGAAAGTGATCCAGTAATCACTATTTGAAAATAGTGCTTTGAAATTATCTAAACCAACAAAAACCTTTTCCGTTACTCCGTTCCAGCTTGTCAGACTGTAATACGCAGACTGAACCAGCGGAACAAACAGAAATATGGTATAAATCAAAAATACTGGAAGTAAAAATCCTATGCACACAGGAACTTTTTTGTATTTATTATTCATAATGCCTCCTCATTTATACTGCAGTGCCTGAAGATATCATGTACTTTTGGGCATAAAAAGGCTGCCGCTTTTGATCATTCCTTCGCGGCAGCCTTTTATCAACATTACTTATCCGTTAAAGCAGCTACCGTTTATTTATCTTTATCCAGTACTGCCTGTACCTTATCGACGAATTCCTGTCCGGTCAGTGCATTGATAAACAGCTCATCAAGACTGGAATCCATCATGGTAATTGCTTCTGCGCTTGGCATTGTAGTATAGTGAACCTGAACAAGAGTTTTATCAGCCGAATAATCAAGTGTTTTCTGCATGATCAGTTTCTGGGAGTCTTTGTTAACTTCTACTTTCTTGCATGGGATCATTCCACTCTCTGTAAGAGATTCTGTTAACTCATCAGAAGCAAGCATATCGCATACTTTCAGGATAGCATCATGTTTTTCCGGATCCTCATAGGAAGCTTTGTTGATCATAAATCCATATACAGTAAATCCTGTCTCAATTGTTGCCGGATCAATTGTTGCACCTGGCATCTGCGGGATTGGAATAATGTCACTGCATTCCTGAATATCATCCGGAATTGACTCATACATCCATGGATAGGTATAAGTCATAGCTGCTTTTCCATCTGTATAAAGCTGAAGGCTTGCAGACCAGCCACCGTTTGCCATTGTATCTTCCGGAAACAGCTTGTTGTCAATCATATCAAGAAGAGTATCTGCAACCTTTACTGCATTGTCAGTGTTGAAGTTTCCACCAGAAGCAAGTGCTGCAATCTCATCTGCGCCGCCTTCATACTGATTGTAGAGTTCACTGTAGAAGAACTCTGAAGGTGTTCCACCGTTGCTTCCGATTGCCATTGGAATAATTCCATTTTCATTAAATACTTTTCCGACCTCTAACAACTCATCGTAAGTTGTGGGGTATTCCAGATTATACTGCTCAAAAAGAGTTTTGTTTGCCAGGAGAACACCTCTTGTGGATTCAATCGGAATACCGTAAGCATTTCCATCTCCTGCAATATAGTAATCAAATGCTCCATCATCAAAATCTTCTTTTGTTACGCTTTCACTATCTGCAAAGTAATCATCTACATTAAGAAGTAATCCAGCGTCAACCATATCTTTCATCATACCGCCGCCCCAGTATGTAAATACATCTGGAAGATCTCCGGATGCTGTCTGGGTTTTGATCTTCGTCTTGTAATCCTCAGTGCTGTATGTCTGAAGGGTAATGTCCATTGTATCAGCATTTTCTTCCTGGAATTTCTGGAAAACAGGATAGAAATAATCGTATTTAGAATCGCCTTCGCCCCAGTTTGTAGCCACAACAACGGAAACCTTATCATCAGCTTTAACTTCCTGTCCACCATAAACAGCCAGACCGCCCGCACACATAACAGCTGCCATACTTAAAGAAACAAGTTTTTTTCCTTTCATTCTACTATAACCTCCCTGAAATTTTCGTTCTTCTTTTTTTGCGTTTTCTATTTGAGATTTACCGGTATCTCTCTTTGATGTACTTATTATTACAGAAAATTGAGTTTTTTGAAATACGAATATTTTCCTTGAAATGTTATAGATTCTTACACTTTGTATGATTTTTTCTACAAAAATAGCCAGGGATGAGGCTTTTTGTAGTGACTATCCCTGGCTTTTTTGACATCTTATTAATATTTACAATAGGTCTATAGATCAGCTTACTTTCTGGCAACTGCTTTGTTTTACCCTTTTAATGGAATCTCATATTCCAAAACTATATTTCATAATCCGAAAACGGCACTGGTTCCGCAGACACGTCATAGAAATGCCACCATTCGCATTCGTACGCCAAAAATCCAACAGATTCCATTACTTTTTTCAGATATTCACCATTTCTTCTTCCGATTTTTGAATGACCGGCAAAGTTCAGGGCTGCGCGTTCGTCCATGGTGTCAAATGGAGATGGCATTTCGATTTCGTTGCCTTCTTTATCAGTTAGTGTGACGTCAACACACATTCCGTTCATATGAGTAGGACGGAATTTCTTAATTTTCGTCA
>OKVP01001061.1_pt1 | contig 11457 bp, 9 predicted proteins | sample 1604821 | NCBI WGS metagenome assembly OKVP01 (sample SAMN01760946, study PRJEB22395) | human gut metagenome | reverse complement strand
TATCATCATAAGATGTCTTACTATTTTTTAAAGTATCCATTATATTTTCATATTTTTCCATTATCATCAAATAATATTCCACCTACATCTAATATTATGTTTTTTATATTTACTTTATTAATTAATTATTGTAAAATTAATATAGAGTAGAAAAGGTGATAATATGTTAGATAAGATTAAGAATAATTATTATGTATTAATGGGAATAAGTATATTTTGTTTAATAGTAATAGTATTTACTAGTAGTTATGCTTATTTTAAAACACAAGTAAGAGGAGAAGGTAAAGGAATGGATGTAATTGCAGGTACTATAGACTTAGATATTACAGAGAATTCTATATCTACAAATAACTTACTTCCAATAAGTGATTCTTCAAAAGATACTAAAGCACAAATAAAAGATTTTACTGTTAAAAGAACATCTAATTCTAATACAGATGTATGTTATAACTTATATTTAGTAGTTGATAGTATTTCAAGTAATATTAAGAATAGTAAATATTTAAAGTATGAATTAACAGATGGTAGTAATGTAGTAAGTGGTAACTTAAGTAAATTAGGTTATAACTCAGATGGTAAAGGTTACATATTACTTGCTAAAAATAAGTATTTAAGTAAGTCTGATACTACAGGTAACACATATAAATTAAAAATATGGTTAAGTTATGATAAAAGTACTAACCAAAATGACTTATTAAATTCAAATATAACAACACATATATATGCAAGTGGTAATAATGGTAATACTTGTCCAGGTAGTGTAGATACTGTAATACCTCCAACTTTATATGAACAAATATTAGCTGATAATCCTACAAGAAGTACAAGAACTACATTTACAGCATTTACAGAAAATACAACAGGAACATTATTTGCTGCAACTGAGAAAATTGGAACGAATGCTGAAAAAGAAGTATATTATTATGCAGGTAATACAACAAACAACTGGGTTAAGTTTGCTAACTTTTACTGGAGAATAATTAGAACAAACCATGATGGAAGCGTAAGACTCTTGTATGCAGGAACTAGTCCAGATACTGAAAAGGCTTACATAGGAAAGAGTGCATTTAATACTACAAATAATGATCCAATGTATGTAGGATATAAATATGGAACTACAGGTTCTTTAGAAAATAATAGACTAAATACAAATAATAGTACAATAAAAACATATGTAGATAATTGGTATAAAAACAATTTAACTGCTTATACAAAGTATTTAAGTAATGATGCTGTATATTGTAATGATAGAAATCTAGCAAGTGGAGAAACTTATTCAACAACAAATGGATTTGATTATGCTCCATATGAAAGAATATATACAAATAAACAACCAACATATAACTGTACAAACATGAGTGACGCATTCAGTGTAAATAATACAAGTGCAAAACTAGATTATCCTGTTGGATTAATGACAATAGATGAGTTAAGTTATGCAGGAGGACAAGCCTGGACAAAATTAACTGCACCATATGCATGGTATTACACTAATGCAAATGGAGAAAGTAGTTATGGAAGTGCACCATTCTGGGCCTTTTCCCCTAGCTGCACTGGCTCCCCCTCGCGCGTTTGGGGCGTCAGTGGTTCTGGTCGTCCTGGCGACTTGGACATCAGCTTCGACGTGGTCTACTCGATCGCTTTGCGTCCTTCAGTATCTCTCTCATCTTGTAATCTGATATCCAGAGGAAACGGAAGTCCTGAAAACCCTTACGTTGTTTATACAGGTAGTGGAGTATGTGAATAAAAATAACTAATAAGGTTTAATACTTTATTAGTTTTTTCATAAAGAATAAAGTGATACATATAATTTAGTATGATAGATTTAATATTGAAATTTTTAAAAAAAGTTAGGTTGTTTACAACAAGTTATAGCATTAATGTGTTTCCTGAACCTCTTAGTCCAGAAGAAGAAGATAGATGTATTTATTTAGCAGTTAATGGGAGTGAAGAAGCAAGAAATAAACTTATTGAACATAACTTGAGGTTAGTTGCACACATTGTTAAGAAGTATGAAAGTTTTAATGAGAATACTGATGACTTAATAAGTATTGGTACTATTGGTTTGATTAAAGGAATTGATACATATAATCCTAATAAACCTGTTAAGTTAATTACTTATGCAGCTAAGTGTGTTGAGAATGAAATACTTATGTACATTAGACAGAATAAAAAGAATATGAATAATTTGAGTTTAGATGATAGTATAGGTTATGATAAAGATGGTAATGAGATTACTTTAGGAGAAGTTTTAAAAGATGAGTATATTGATACTGGAGATATTATCGATTTAAAAGATAATGTGGAGTTATTAAGAAAGTATATGGGTGTTTTAACTAAGAGGGAAAAAGAAATTATTATTAGAAGGTATGGTTTACTTAATAAAAAAGATGAAACTCAAAGAGAAATTGCTAAGGATTTAAAAATTAGTAGGAGTTATGTTAGCAGGATTGAAAAGAGGGCTTTAGTTAAACTTTATAGAGAATTTATTAAGAATAATAATATATAAAAGAGCATAATGATAATGCTCTTTTAGTTTGTAATTTATTAAAAAAAGGCATCTATCTGTTAAAGTACAGATAAATGTCAAACATTGAAAAAAATAAGTAGACATTCAGTCAATGAATGCTCCTTTATTATATGAAGAATCTCTTCATATATACATTGTAGCAAATATTTGATATAATATCAAGTATTTTATTAACTACTTTTTCTTGATTTTACATATGTATTGTGTTAAAATAAACATCGTTTTGGGGGAATACATATGAAAGTAAATATAAAACTTAATGATAATTTTTATAAAGAATTTGGTAATGTTAGTGATGAAGTGTTAGAATATGCATTTAATAAATTAACTGAAAGAAACATGATAAAGGTGTATATCTATTATGGAGAACGTTCTAAAGAGAAAAAGATGGGTACTAAAAAAGCATTGGAAGTAAAAAGTAATATTAGAAGAGTATTATATAAAAAGTGTTTATATAATTATTTAAATACAAGTACTGATAATATTAATAATTTAATTAATACTTTAAAGCCTTTTGAAAGAGAGTACTTATTAAAAGAATATTCTCTTAATAGTGATGATATAATTGAAGTACTTACAAGTGAAGAAGTTGATAGAAATAAAAAAACTATTCAAAAACTTAAAAATGCTGTTAATGTAAATAGATTTAATTTGACTAGAAAGAAATCTCCTGAAAATTATAAGGGATTCTTTAATCAATTTGATAAACCTGCAAATGAGGTTATAAGAGTAATAAATACTTTACCAGAAAGAGATATTAATTTACTTAAGTTAAAGTTAGGTAATGATTATAAAGAACTTAATGTTATTGATGGGGTTATTAATCAAGAGATTAATTCTCGTATAGTTGTAAGAATAAAAAGGTATTTTAGTTATTTAGATAATGGTGCAGAGTATGTAACAATTAGAGATTTTGTTAATGATACAAAAGATATAGATACTATTAAATTAAGAGTTGAATCACTAAATGAACAACAAAAGAAACTTATTTATAAATTTTTTAAAGATGATTTAAGTAAAGAACATATTACTGCTGATAAAGAAGGACTTATTAATAAACAAATTATACGTAAACTAAATATATATACTGATAAAAGAAGAACTAAAGAATTTAAGTCTTTTTATAGTCAACTTGTTGATTTAAAGTTAGATAGCGAAACAATTAGTGAATTTAATGAAAGAATAAATGCTTCTTTAACTAATTTGAGTAATGAAGAAAAGTCTCTTTTATATAAAAAGTATCATAGTGATTTAATGAATTCTTTAAATTATGGACAAGTAACTAAGGAAGAGAATTTTCAAATAATACATACTATTATTCCTAAATTAAGATGGTATATTAAGAAACAAGTAAAACCTCGTAAGGAAGGTAAGCATGTTTTTGATAGGTTTATTGAAAGTGAAAGTGTTATTTTAGAGTATATTAATAAATTAAGTGAAGAAGAAAAAAATACTTTAAAACTTAAATATGGAGAAAACTATGATAAAGTTAATGATGTTAGTCATGAATTAAATAGAGAAGTTAGAAAAATTATTCTTAGAATTGAAAGAGATATTGTAAGTGATTTAAAGGAAGAAAATAATATAGATGCTAAAGTTAGTTCACTTATGAGAACTAGATTTATTCTTAAAAGTGAAGAGTTTAAAAAACTTAGTAGTATTTATGGAGTAAATGAAAGTATGTTACTTTTATGTTTAATTAAATATCCTGAATATATTACATTTGATGAGATATATAATATAACTGGATTAAATAAGGAAGAGTTATTAAATGTTACTAAAAAATACATTAGAGCACATAAGTAAATTATGTGTTTTAATTTATTAATAAATATGGTAAAATGTTAATGAAAGAGAAAGTGATTTTTATGTTTATAGATGAAGTTATTTTAAATGTTATAGGAGGTCGTGGAGGAGACGGCGTTACTAGTTTTAGACATGAAAAATTTGTTGAAATGGGAGGACCTGATGGAGGTAATGGAGGTAACGGAGGTAATGTTATCTTTGTTGGAAATGAGGGACTTAAAACATTAATAGATTTAAGATATCAAAAAAAGATTAAGGGGGAAAAAGGTGGTAACGGAAGTGGTGCTTTGAGAACTGGTGCTACTGGAAAAGATGTGTATGTCAAGGTGCCTGTTGGTACTACTATAATAGATTTAGATACTAATTTAATAGTTGGAGATATTACTAAACATAATGAAGAAGTAGTTGTATGTAAAGGTGGTAGAGGTGGAAAAGGTAATGCTGCATTCAAAAGTAATAAGAATAAAGCACCTCAAGTGAGTGAAAAGGGCTTGTCTGGAGAAGAAAGAACTATTAAGCTAGAATTAAAACTACTTGCAGACGTGGGACTAGTTGGTTTTCCTAGTGTTGGGAAAAGTAGTTTAATCAGTGTTATAAGTGATGCTAAACCTAAAATAGCAGAATATCATTATACTACTTTAACACCAAACTTAGGTGTTGTTAAAATGAATGATAGTAGTTTTGTAGTAGCTGATTTACCTGGTATTATAGAAGGTGCTAGTAAAGGAGTAGGACTAGGAGATAAGTTCTTAAAACATGCTAGTAGAAGTAGAGTAATTGCATATGTACTTGATATGAGTGAATATGAAGGAAGAGATGTATTGGAAGAATATGAAACTCTTTTAAAAGAAGTAAAAGCATATAGTGAAAAGTTATTTAATAAAAGAAGTATAGTTATTGCAAATAAGATGGATAGTGTAAATAGTGAATATAATTTAAAGAAGTTTAAAGATAAGTATCCAGAAGTTACTGTAGTTGCTACTAGTGCTGTTACAAGATATGGAATTGATGAATTAAAGAATACTTTAAGTAAGATTTTAAGTGAAGTAGAGAGTGCTGATACATATGATAACAATGAATTTGAAAGTTATGTATTATATGAATTTAAGAAAGAAAAACCATATACAATTAAAAGAATAGATGACCATACTTGGGTTCTTAGTGGAGATAAGTTAGAAACACTTTTAATGAAAACTAGATTTAATAGTGATGAAGCAGTACTTAGATTTGCTCGTAAGATTAAGGGTATGGGAGTAGATGATGAATTAAGAAGTTTAGGTGCAAAAGATGGAGATATTATTAGAATACTTGATGAAGAATTTGAATATAATGAAAGGTTAGATTATTAAGGTGAAGTTATGTTAGATAAGTTTATTCCTGATATGTATTATCAGAGTATTTATAGAGTTAATTATAAGAAACTAAAAGAAAAGGGTATTACTTTAGTTATATTTGATTTAGATAATACTATAGCCACAATAGATAGTAAAGTACCTGAAAAAGATGCAATTAATTTGATAAAAAAAGTTAAGGATTTAGGAATTAGACCTATATTAATGACTAATAGTAATAAAGAAAGAACAGTACCATTTAGGGATGGTTTAGAAATAGATAGCTGTGCTAGTAGTATGAAACCTTTTAGTAAATATTATAAAAAAATATTATCATTATATCATACTGAACCTAGTCATGTAGCATGTATAGGAGATCAATTATTAACAGATATATATGGTGCTAATAAGATGGGAATGACTAGTATATTAGTTAATCCTATATGTAAAAAAGATAGACGTATTACTTATGTAAATAGATTTTTTGAAAAGATACTTTTTAAATTAATGGCAAAGAATGAATTATTTAAAAAAGGAAAATATGATGATTAAGAAGTGTATTGGATGTGGTAGTTTACTTCAAACTATTGATAAGAATAAAGAAGGTTATGTAAGTAATAAAGTATATGATAAAGTAGAATACTGTGAAAGATGTTTTAAGATTACTCATTATGGAGAAAGTTATGTTATAGATAAGAAGTTTCTTATAGATGAAGTAGTTAATAAGATAAATAAGAGTAATAAACCAGTACTTATGTTAGTAGATGTGTTAACTATTAATGAAGAAGTATTTAGTGTAATAAGTAAGTTTACTAATAAAGTTTATTTGGTACTTAGTAAAAAAGATTTATTACCAAAAAGTGTAAAAAGTTATAAATTAATTAATAAAATAAGTGAGTTAACTCTTATAAAAGATGTATTTGTAATAAGTAGTACTACTAAAGAAGGAGTAAGTAACTTATATAATAAATTACTTAGTGATAAAGTTAATTCTATATATGTAGTAGGTTTTACTAATTCAGGGAAAAGTACACTTATAAATACATTATTATTAATGAACGATTTAAAGGGTGTTATAACAACTAGTAGTTTACCTAATACTACTTTAGAAGATATTAATATTAAATTAAAAGATATAACTTTAATAGATACTCCTGGATTTGTTAGTGAAAATAATATATGTAATTATATAGAAATAAAAAAGTATACTAGTTTAATACCAAAAAAAGAAATAAAACCTAAAGTATATAATTTGCGTTCTGGTTTTATGTTATTAATAAGAGAATTAATTAGGATAGAAAATAATACAGATAAGAATATTAATTTAGTACTTTATTTAAAGAATGAAATTAATATAGAAAAAATGAGGGTTATTAGAAATAATTATTTAAAAGATAAAGAGGTATTTAGTACTGTTTGTAATAATGAAGATATAGTTATAAATGGGTTAGGTTTTATTAAGGTAGTAAATACTGCTAAAATAGATATATATGTTGTTAATAAGAATATTTTAAGTAAGAGAGAGAGGCTTATATAATGGGTAAAATAAAAGTAATGAGTGAAAGTCTTTCAAATAAAATAGCTGCTGGAGAAGTAGTTGAAAAGGTAAGTAGTGTTGTTAAAGAATTAGTAGAGAATTCTATAGATGCAGGAAGTAACATAATAGAAGTTAGTTTAGTTGATGCTGGTATTAAAGAGATTAAAGTAATTGATAATGGAAAAGGTATGGATAAAGAGGATGCTTTACTTTGTTTTAGTCCTCATGCTACAAGTAAGATAAGAAACGAGAATGATTTGTTTTTTATAAATACACTTGGATTTCGAGGTGAAGCACTTCCTTCAATAGCTAGTGTTAGTGATGTTTTTTTAGATACTAGTAATAGAAGTGATTCTACATTAGTTCATATTAAGGGTGGAAAATTAGAAAGTAATGAAGTTGGTACAGTTAGTAAGGGTACTAAAATAATAGTAAGGGATTTGTTTTTTAATACTCCTGCAAGACTTAAGTTTTTAAAAAGTTATTATACAGAATTAAATGGTGTAGTTAGTTTGATAGAAAAACTTAGTTTAAGTCACCCTAATATTAGTTTTAAATTAAGTAGTGATAATAAAGAACTTATTAAGACTAGTGGAAGTAATGATTTACTTAAAACTATTTATGAGATATATGGGTATAATGTTAGTAAGAATATGGTTTATATTGAAGGACATAATGATGACTATGATATAAATGGGTATGTTAGTAATATTAATATAACTAAAAGTACTAAAAAAGATATGATTACTTTAGTTAATGGAAGAATTGTTAATAATAGTTATGTTAATAGAATTATAAAAGATGCATATCATACATATTTAGCTGTAGATAAGTATCCAATAGTAGTTATTAATATTTTAGTAGATCCAACTATAGTAGATGTTAATATACATCCTACTAAACAAGATATTAAATTTGGAAAGATGGAGACTTTAGAAGAGTTATTATTTTCTTTAATTAGAGATAAGTTAATGAATATTAATAATATGTTTAAGGCTTATGATGAGACAAAATACGAAGTTAGTAATAGTGAAGAATATGTTCTTAATGATAATTTAGTTGTTAAAGAAGAGTATGATAAACCTGTTATAGAAGAGAGTAAGATGTGTTTTAATATGAATGAAGAAAGTTCTGGGTATGAAACAGTTATAGATACACTAGAAGTAAAAAGTGAAAAACCTAGTTTACTTCATCCAATAGGACTTGCTATGGGAACGTATTTGTTTGCTACTGATGAAGAGTGTGTTTATATGATAGATATACATGCTGCTAATGAAAGAATTAATTATGAGAAACTATTAAATGCTTTAAAAGAGAGTGTTGTACATAAAACTAGTATGTTGTTTCCTATAACAATAGAGTTTACTAAAAATGAGTTTATGACTATTATGGAAAAGAAAGAATTTATTACTAATTTAGGTATTAGTTTTGATGAGTTTGGAGTTAATACTATAAGAGTGTATGAACATCCTACATATTTTAGGGAAGGTTATGAAGAAGAAAGTTTAAGAAGAGTATTTGATTTAATAGTTAGTATAGATAAAGATTTTGATAGGGTTAAATTTAATGAACAACTTGCTATTAATTTATCTTGCAAGATGAGTGTTAAGGCTAATACTTTTATAGGAAGTCTTGAACAAGAAACTTTGTTAAAAAGGTTATTTGAGTGTGAGTTTCCTTATACTTGTCCTCATGGAAGACCAACTATTATTAAATATACTAAGTATGAACTTGAAAAGTTATTTAAAAGAGTTAATGGATAGGTGTGTATGAGTAAAATTATTGTAGTAATAGGACCTACTGCAAGTGGGAAAACTAGTTTAGGAGTGTATTTAGCAAAAAAGTATAATGCTTGTATAATTAATGCTGATGCTGAACAAGTATATAAAGATGTGAATATTGGGACTGCTAAGATAACAAAGAGTGAAATGGGATGTGTAAAACATTATTTACTTGATTTTGTTCCTTTAGATAAAGACTTTAATGTTTATGAGTATCAATTAATGGGAAGAAAGTTACTTGATGAGTTAATTAGTAAGGGTCAAAATATTATTATAGTTGGTGGAACTGGGTTATATATTAAAGCATTATTATATGATTATAATTTTAATAAAAAAACAAGTAACTTAGATTATAGTGAGTTTACAAATGAAGAGTTAAAGTCTAGAGTAGATGAAATATATAAAGAAAATGATATACATGTTAATAATAGAAAGAGACTTGAAAGATTTTTGAGCCATTATGATACTACTAAGGAAATTATTAAAAGTAAGAGTGAAAGACATAACAGGGTGTATGATTTTGTGTTAATTGGGCTTAAACCTGAGAAAGAAGAGTTATATAGTCAAATAAGTAAAAGAGTAGACACTATGTTTGAAAGTGGGTTAGTAGAAGAAACTGAAAAGTTAAAGAGTTTTAATAAATTAAATAGTATAATTGGTTATAAGGAAACTTTAGGGTATTTAAATAATTTATATACAATTGATGAGTGTAAGAATTTAATTGTTAAGAATACTAGACATTATGCTAAGAGACAAATGACTTTCTTTAGAACTCAGTTTAGTGATATTTTTTGGTTTAAAGTAGATTATAATTGTTTTCTTAATACAAAAAAAGAAGTTAACTCATTTTTAGTTAGCTTCTATAAAGAATGATTCATCAAAATTGTGTTCTTTAGTATCTAAACTAAAGAGCTTTTCTTTTGTTATTAGGAAATAATTGTTATCATATTTATTGTTTTCTGAGTCATCCCAAGTTAAATCTATATGTAACCATTTACCATTTATATAAACTAAATTCCATAAGTGATTTTCACTACTTACTCTTATATTTGGTATTTTATAAATATTCATAAATATACTAAATGCATCAGCATAACCTGAACAAACTGCATGTCCTTCTATTAAAGAACCATATGCACTATTAATGTCGAAGTTGTTTGTATTTTTATCATAAACTGTATGATTTAATATGTAATTATGTATTCTTTCTATTTTAGTTAAATCATCTATATTATTTAAGTCTAACTCACTAATAACATTATTAACTAATTCATTTATTTTATTTATTTTTTCTTCACTATATTTCTTTTGTATTTCTAAAGTTATTTCATTATTAGAAGATACTTTAGTTTTAATAGTTTTAAAACTATTATATGGATGAACATAATTATTTATATTACTCATTAATTTACTATCATTACCAATACTTTCTACATCTTTAGTACAACTTTTATATTCTTTTGGACAGTAAAAAGTAAATTCATTGTAACCATTATTTAATACATTAAAATATATATCTATTAATTCTTCTTTATTATATGGAACATAAGATATTTTATAATTAAAATTTTCAAAAGTATAATCTACTTTATAAGAATTAGGTTCTTTAATTACTAAGTCATTCTTACTAACTATAAGTGCTTTTAAGTCTTTAGTTATATCATCTAAATTAATATAAACAAAATAAACTATTAGCATTAATAAAATTGTATATAATATATTTTTTATCTTTTTCATAATAAAAGTATATAATAAATTTAAAATTAATAAGATAGGAATGATTTAGATGTATAACAAAGCAGTTGCCATTATAAATGAAGTTCGCAAAGCTGTTGTAGGAAAAGACGAAATAATTGCAAAAATTCTTATGGCTATTTTGGCACAAGGTCATATTCTACTTGAAGATTGCCCAGGCGTTGGTAAAACTACTATGGTTTTAGCTTTTTCAAAGGCACTCGATTTATCATACAAGCGTCTACAATTTACACCTGAAATTCTTCCAGGTGATGTTGTTGGTTATACCGTTATAAATAGAGAAACAGGAAAAACAGAATACCGACCTGGTGCGGCATTGTGCAATCTTTTTCTTGCAGATGAAATCAATCGTACAAGCTCTAAAACGCAAAGTGCTTTGCTTGAAGCTATGGAGGAAGGCAGTATTACTGTTGATGGAACAACACATATTATACCAAGACCTTATACAGTTATAGCAACTCAAAATCCCATTGGTTCCACTGGAACACAGCTCTTGCCTGAATCTCAGATGGATAGGTTTATTATAAAGATTTCTATTGGTTATCCAAGTATAAATGACGAGGTTCGTATTCTTAAACAAAAGCAGGGACAAAATCCACTTGATAATGTAGGAAAAGTTGCAGATAAAAATGATATTATCGAAATGCAAAAGTCTGTTGAAAATATTTATATTTCTGACGAAGTTTATGAATATATTGCAAGACTTGCAGCCGCTAC
>OKVP01001056.1_pt1 | contig 11498 bp, 6 predicted proteins | sample 1604821 | NCBI WGS metagenome assembly OKVP01 (sample SAMN01760946, study PRJEB22395) | human gut metagenome | reverse complement strand
TCAGACGTGTGCTCTTCCGATCTTAGCTTTCTACCTCCTAAAATAATATACGTATCCTTTTCAAAAGCGTCCCTGTCCAACAATTTGTCCAAATACTGCGATCCAGCCGCCGGCTGTTTTTTCTACACGCTTTGGAATAAAAAAAGCAGATGACTTACGCCATCTGTTTTTCCCTGACGCCTTTGTCCTTTACTATTGTAAAGCAAACAAGTGTATCTGGCAAGATATTTTTTACAGTTTTTATTATTTTTTGCAACTTTTTACAAAACCCTTGCAGATTTTGCAAGGGTTTTGTGCTTTTTCTCATGTTTTATTCATTTTTATGAAACAGATTGCGCTCTAAATTGCATTTATTATAATACAAGGATGTCAATTTTCATCTCATCACCGGAAGTCTCAGACACCTGAACATTCATTATTTGAAGTATTTTACTCCGGATTCGAAGATCTTCATATCCTGTTCTCCGTAAATGTTCATTGCCACACTTCTGTTTCTTCTTTCTGAATGCGCCATCTTACCAAGTACACGTCCGTCTGGGCTTGTAATACCTTCGATCGCACAGTAAGAACCGTTGACATTCCATTCTTCGTTCATTGTGATATTTCCTTCCGGATCACAGTACTGTGTTGCAACCTGGCCATTTGCGAATAACTTGTCCAGCCATTCTTTATTTGCAACAAATCTTCCTTCTCCGTGAGATGCAGGGTTTGTATATACGCCGCCAAGCTCTGCCTCTCTAAGCCATGGAGATTTATTCGTTACCACTTTTGTATAGACCATCTTGGAGATATGGCGTCCAATCGTATTGTATGTAAGAGTCGGTGAATCCGGTAACTGTCCTGTGATCTTTCCACCTGGTACCAGACCAAGCTTGATCAGAGCCTGGAATCCGTTGCAGATACCAAGTGCCAGTCCGTCACGCTCATTCAATAATTTTTCTACCGCTTCTTTCATCTTCGCATTCTTAAATGCTGTTGCGAAGAATTTTGCTGATCCGTCCGGTTCGTCACCTGCACTGAATCCACCTGGGAACATGATGATCTGTGACTGTTCGATCGCTTTTTCAAATACTTCTACAGAATCAACGATATCAGATGCACTCATATTTCTGAATACTTTTGTGATCACCTTTGCTCCTGCTCTTTCGAATGCTTTCGCACTGTCATATTCACAGTTTGTTCCAGGCATTACCGGGATAAATACGGTCGGCTGAGCGATCTTGTGGTCACAAATATAAATATCAGATGTATCATATAATCCTGTCTCCACCTTCTCGTCCTGTCCTTCCGCTCCGGAATTGGTCGGGAATACCTTTTCCAGCGTCTCTTCCCATGCAGATACTGCCTCTTCTAATGCGATCTTCACATCTTTATATTCGATTGCCGCATTATCTGTCACTTCACCGATCACGGTATAGGTAATTCCAAGTTCAGACACCTTATCTGCAGGTACTTCTGCAATGATATCTCCGAATGCCGGTGCAAATAAATCTCTTGCATCTACATTATGCTCAATCTTCACACCCATGCCGTTACCGAAAGCCATCTTGCTGACTGCTGCCGCGATACCATGTCTGTCTAATGCATAAGCTGCTACGATCTTGCCGCTGTGGATATCTTCGGTAAATTTACCGTACTGATCCATAACTTTCTCGTATACAGGAATGTCGTAATTATCTGTCTCAATACGAAGCCATACCAGTTTATCTCCGGCTTTCTTAAGTTCCGGTGTGATAATGTCTTTCTCTTTTGCAATGTCCACTGCGAAAGATACCAGTGTCGGTGGTACATCGATGTCTTCGAATGTTCCTGACATACTGTCTTTTCCACCAATAGAAGGAAGTCCGTATCCAAGCTGTGCACTGTAAGCACCAAGAAGTGCTGCAAATGGCTGGCTCCATCTCTTTGGATCCTCTGTCATACGACGGAAGTATTCCTGGAAGGTGAAACGGATCTTCTTATAATCACCACCTGCTGCCACGATTCTTGCAACAGATTCTGTCACTGCATAAGCAGCTCCGTGATATGGGCTCCAGGAAGATAAGTATGGATCAAAGCCATAGCTCATCATGGTTACCGTATTGGTGGTTCCATTCTGTACCGGTACCTTGGCAACCATTGCCTGAGTCTCTGTAAGCTGGTTTTTACCGCCATAAGGCATGAGAACGCTTCCTGCACCAATGGAGCTGTCAAACATCTCTACAAGGCCCTTCTGGGAGCATACATTTAAGTCTGCCAGTGTGGAAAGCCATTTTTCTCTTACATCCGCTACGTCCGGACGCTCTTCAAAAAGGTTGCCCTCTTTATTCGGGATTTCAACTTCTACGGTTGTCTCCTGATGTGCACCGTTGGTATCAAGGAATGCACGGGAAATATTTACAACCTCTTTTCCTCTCCAGGAAAGCACCAGTCTTGGCTCTTTTGTTACAACTGCAACCGGAACTGCCTCCAGGTTCTCTTCGTTTGCAAAACCAAGGAATTTCTCTACGTCTTCCGGAGCAACAACAACTGCCATACGCTCCTGGGACTCGGAAATTGCAATCTCAGTACCGTCAAGACCTGCATATTTCTTCGGAACTTTGTCAAGGTCGATCTGAAGACCAGGTGCCAGCTCTCCGATTGCTACGGATACACCGCCTGCACCGAAGTCGTTACATTTCTTAATGATATAGCTGACTTCCTCACGACGGAACATACGCTGGATCTTACGCTCTGTAGGTGCGTTACCTTTCTGTACCTCAGCGCCGCAGACCTCGATAGAAGCCTCTGTATGTACTTTGGAGGAACCGGTAGCACCACCGATACCGTCACGTCCGGTACGTCCGCCAAGAAGGATGATGATATCTCCCGGATCAGAGTTCTCACGGATAACTGCACGTCTTGGAGCAGCACCCATAACGGCACCGATTTCCATTCTCTTGGCTGCATAATTAGGATGATAAATTTCTTTTACATATCCTGTAGCAAGACCTATCTGATTACCGTAAGAACTGTAGCCATGTGCAGCTTCCCTTACAATCTTCTTCTGAGGGAGCTTGCCCGCCATAGTCTTATCAAGAGATAATGTTGGGTCTGCAGCACCTGTGACACGCATTGCCTGATATACATAAGTACGTCCTGAAAGCGGATCTCTTATAGCACCTCCAAGACATGTTGCGGCGCCACCGAAAGGTTCGATTTCAGTAGGATGGTTATGTGTCTCGTTTTTAAAATTAACAAGCCATTCTTCTGTCTTTCCGTCAATTTCAACAGGAACAACTATACTGCAGGCGTTAATCTCATCAGACACTTCCATGTCATCAAGTTTGCCTTCTTTTTTAAGTTTTTTCATTGCAAGAAGAGCTATGTCCATAAGGCATACGAATTTATCGTCACGTCCTGCATACACATCTGCAAATGTATTTTTATAATCCTCAAAGGCTTTTTCAATAGGCTCTTTGTAATATCCGTCCTCAAACTCAATATTCTTAAGTTCTGTTGAGAAAGTCGTATGACGGCAGTGATCCGACCAATATGTATCAAGAACCCTGATTTCTGTCATTGAAGGGTCTCTGTGTTCTTCATTCTTAAAATAATTCTGTATATGAAGGAAATCCTTAAAAGTCATGGCAAGACCAAGTGACGAATATAAATCGTGAAGTCTGTCTTCATCCATATCCTTAAAGCCATCAAATACGATTACATCCGCAGGCTCCGGGAATACAGTTACAAGAGTCTCCGGCTTTTCAATGTCTGCTTCCCTTGAATCAACAGGATTAATGCAGAAATTCTTGATTCTGTCAAGTTCATCCTCGGTAAGGCTGCCTTCGATTGCATAAATAACTGCTGTTTTGATAACAGGCTCTTCATCTTCTTTTAACAATTTGATACACTGTACGGCACTATCGGCTCTCTGGTCAAACTGTCCCGGTAAAAATTCAACACCAAAGACATGTTCATTATCATTATGGGTAAAATCTTCCTCATATACATAATCAACAGGTGGCTCTGAAAAAACAGTTACAAGTGCTTTTTCATATGTTTCTTTTGTGATATTTTCGATGTCGTACCTGATTAATACTCTGACATTGGTTACAGTATTAATGTTGAGATAGCTGCTTATTTCTTCACTAAGCTCCTTTGCCTTAACTGCAAATTCAGGCATCTTTTCAGAATAAACTCTCTTTACCTTACTCATGGTATTCTCCTTTATGTTATATATTATTCATGTAATCTTCGGATTACTTTGCAAACTACCGCATCTTCCATAACTGTAGGGCCTGTATAAGTAAAAAATACAAGACCCTCCGTAGGTGATGTTACCTGATTTATTACTTCACCTTCATACGGATCTATTATCTCGCCTATAACGCTGCCTCTGTATACAGGGTCTCCCGGACTAATCACCCGCCTGTAAAGACCGGATACCTCGGACTTAATGGAAGTAAGGTCATCTTCATTAATAACCTCCGCAATATATCCGCTGTGATTGTTATATTTGATTATTCCCATTCTTGTTAAAAATCTGAGAATAGATGCAACTGCCTGTCTTGCAGAAACATCATCTATATAATCAGTACAGGTTGTGTACAGTGAAAAAGCACTTGTACCGCTCATCTGCCAGTTATAATTAAGAGTTGCCGTATCCATAGGCTTAGGTTTTCTGATTACAACAAAAGGCAGTCCGAAAAGGTTAGCCAGACTCGGATTCTGGAAACCTGTCTCCATCATTCTTATATGTGGTACAAAATTACCGGGCATATAAAAACTTGTAAGCTGTATTCCGTAGCTGAAACCTTTTATTACATCCATTAAATTGGCCGCTATCTGCTGTGTAGTGTCTCCGTTAATAAATCCGGGGAATTTTCTGTTAATATCCGAATCGTCTAACGGCCAGAATCTCTTGTCTATATTAGTGGCATACTGATTAATGCACGGAATAATAAGTATCTCCTTGCCATTTGCAATCTGTCCATGTTCCTCTAACTTCTTAAGTTCTTTGATAAGCTGTGAACATATATATGTCTGCTGGTATTCATTGCCTCGCATTGAACCGACAACACATGCTGCCCTGTCTCCCTGTCCAAAGGTAAAACCTGTTATTTTGAAATCTTCCCTGTAGATTCCTTCAAGAGTATACAATACTTCTCTACGCATCAAGTCCACCTCCGTCATGCTCCGCACATATTCGTGCCACAATAGCTCCTTTATATACAACAGGATGTTCCCTAAGTGTGAACAGGAAACCGTCTTTAGGTGATATTATGTCTTCAAGTATCTCTCCGGTAAGCGGGTTAACTATCTTACCTATATATGTTCCTTTACGGATATGCACACCCAGTTCTTCCACATCTTCAAGGATAAAAAGTCCCGATCTTGTGGTATGGATTGCGGATACATCACCCTTATGGGCCACAATAGGTTCCCTGATTTCATCGGTTATATCCCCTTTCCATATTCCAAGTTCTTTCATAAGTCTTAAAATACCTGTAAGTGTCTGTCTTGCATATTTCCTTGAAATTCTTGACCCTGCTCCCATCTCAACAACCAAAGAAGGGACACCAAACATATTAAGACAGTTGGCAAGTGAAGATTCAAGATATGCTGCCGATGACAATGCCCATATTATGTCGGCATTCATAAGCTTTGCATAAGGAAGCAGTTTTTCAAAAAGTTCAGGGCTTAATCTTACCTGTGGAGCTTCCTTTATAAAAATATTGGAAGAATGTACATCAACACACATATCACTTCCTATTATATCCTGAATTATATTATAAGCAATATACTCGGCCATTGCGCCGGAGTCGTTACCCGGAAACACCCTGTTCATATCAAGGTCATTCATTGGAATCCCTCTTGTTCCCGTATCAATTCCGAGCGGATTAATTGAAGGATATACATCAACTATTCCCGCAAGGTTCTGAGGTTCTGCTTTAATCTTTTCAATTAATTTATAACAAACGTACTGGCCATTAAGTTCATCGCCATGTGTACCGGTAACTATGGAAATCCTCTTTGTAGATTTATCCGTTACGGAAGGAAGAAGTCTGTTTTTCTTAATTACCAGACGTTCCTCTACCGGCATCTGCAATGATACGATTTCTTCAATCATACGCAGCTCTCCTAATTTATCATGTATTTTTACACACTTTCTGTAGTATTATAAATCACATCACGCCAAAAATCCAGTATTTCTTCATTAACATTTTCAATGTTGACAATATGGTAATTTTTCCATTCTTTCGGAAACAGGCTTACATATCTGTCCCAAAGAAATCTGTCGTCAAGAAGGGCTATTACTCCCGTATCTTCGTCAGTGCGTATAACCCTTCCTGCAGCCTGAAGCACTTTATTCATACCGGGATATACATAGGCATATTCATACCCTTTGTTTTCCCTTTCGTCATAAAAGTTTTTGAGAATACTGTTTTCCGTACTGATTGACGGAAGTCCCGTACCTACAATGATGCTTCCGATAAGGCTGTCCTTTTTCAAATCTATTCCTTCCGAAAACAATCCTCCAAGCACGCAAAAACCTAAAAGAATGTCATCACCGTTATTTTCAAATTCCGCAAGAAATTCTTCCCTGTCTTTTTCGGACATATTGTTATTTTGTATAATTACACGCACTTTTTCACCGTAAAACAGTTCATACACACTTTCCATATATTTATAAGACGGGAAAAAGACGAGATAATTCCCTTTTCTGCTTCCTGTGATTCTAAGTATATATTCTTTTACCTTTGTAAATTCATCGGTATTTCTCCTTGTGTACCTGCTGGTAACATCATTTCCTATGACGAGCAGTCTTTTATTGACATCAAATGGCGAATTAACATATATTGCCGGTTCGTTTATGTCTCCTGTAAGAAGCTCTTTGTAATAATTGACGGGTAAAAGGGTTGCCGAAAAGAACACGGCATTTCTGCCGGAGTCAACGCACTCCCTTATGTTATTGCCGGGATTTACGCAAAAAAGCCTGTACATAAAACCACGCTCAGTATGTTCACAATATTTTACATAATTCTCATCTGTCTTTTCATACATGGCATTAAAATGACATACGTTGAAAAAAAACTCCAAAAGTTCTGTCATATAGGGAAAATCCCTGTTATTTTCCATGAAATGTGTAATCTCCGTTTCAAGACACTTAAGAGATATTGACAGTAAATTGTCATTTTCCTCGATCATATATTCCCCGTCGCATTTTCTCTTCATCTCAAGCATATATCTGTTACAGCGTTCAAGGATACCCGCAAGCTTTTTACTATAACCTGCCACAAGCTTTTTCACGGAAAGCACATCCTCTTTATAAATCTGTGCCGAATACATGTTCCTTGCCCTGTCCACCAGATTATGGGCTTCATCCACAAGAAAAATATATTCGCCCTTGCTGCCCTCCGAAAAGAATCTTTTAAGCTTTACCTCCGGGTCAAACACATAATTGTAGTCGCATATTATCCCATCCATCCAGTAAGATAAATCAAGGCACAATTCAAAAGGACATACCGTATTTTTCTTCGCATACTCCTCTATTACATCCCTTGTAATAACGTCCAGGTTATTAATCATGTCATACACAACGCCGTTAACCCTGTCATAATGTCCCTTGGCATAAGGGCAGGAAAAAGGATTGCACTCAGGAGTGTCTTCTCCATCGCAGAGACATAATTTATCTTTAGCCGTAATGGTAAGTGTCTTAAAATCAAGATTATTCCGTCTTAAAATTCCAAAGGTATCCTCTGCCGCAGTCCTGGTTATTGTCTTGGCTGTCAGATAAAATATTTTGTCCCCGTATTCCTCTCCCATTGACTTAACAGCCGGAAACACGGTGGATATGGTCTTGCCCACCCCTGTAGGTGCCTGAATATATAAATTGTGGTTATCCTTTATTGCCTTATACACGCTGACCGCAAGATTTCTCTGCCCCTCCCTGTATTCAAAGGGAAATTCAAGTTCCTTAATGGATATGTTACGGCTTTTTCTGTGATAATATACATAATTACCCCATTTGATAAGTTCACTTAAGACAGCCTCAAACCACTTTTTTAATTCTTCAAAACTCATTACCTCGGTAAAATATTTTATGGCTTCATCCGTTAAATTGACATAAGTCATCCGTAATCCGATTGTGTCAAGGTTATTTTTAAGGGCATATATATAAGCGTAACACATTGCCTGCGCCTTATGGACCTCAACCGGCTCCGACAGGTATTTCACATCCTTATATGTGCCCTTTATCTCATCCACATAAGTATATCCGTCCTTATTAAATATCCCGTCTGCCCTGCCCTCAACCGTTATGTCATAAATATCATTGTCATAAGTATACGAAAGCGATACCTCCGCATTGTAATCACCGCCCATTGACTTCTGAATCTTACGGTGTGCCCTGCTGCCGGCATCCATGGCAGTCTTATCCGTAACTCCGCTAAAACGGTTATCTATGTCACCTTTTCTGCATATAAATTCCACAAGATTTCTGACGGAAATTCTAAGTGTCCCATTCACAATATCTATCATAGGTTACTTCCTTTACATATACTCTCTGAACCTTAACGGCATATTCTGTTTCTGGAGATTAATATTGGTACGTTCTTTGATGGAAATGCTCTTTCTGAACATCTCATATAATCTTTTAAGTTCTTTTTCTTTATCGTCAGGCTGCAGACTCATAATGTATCCCGTATCCACATCCGTAATTATATATTCACCGCCCTTATTGTGAACGGCAGCCTTGCCCCTGCCCATATCGGCTATAACAAAATTCTCCTGCAGCAGCCTGTCCGTAAAAAAACTGCCAAGAAGCGTAAGCAGGTTATTAACGGGGTGGATTTTGCCAAGCAGGAAATTATCATATTGCTCAAATCTTAAAAAGCCTCTGAAATGGTCATATTCCCTGCCTGTATTGCGACACATCTTATTGACATTTGCCACATGAACGTCATGGTAATCCGAAATGCCTCTGGCACCGTTTTGAAATACTGATTTTACAAAGTAAAAAATATCCGTTCCTCTGTCGGGATTATTATTAAGTGCGGCAAGATACATCATATATTCTGCCTCGTAAGAGATTTTTCGTATTCCTTTGGCAACCCGTAAGGACTTTGACAAATCTGTAACCACCTCCGTACATTCTCCGAAAACAAACATATTGTCATTATCACATTCTATCATAACATCATCGGACCGGTAGCCCGAAAATACGGCGGTCAAAATACCCTCATAAGTTCCGTCACATCTAAATATAACCATAAAAATTCTCCTTACGGGCTCTTAATCTATATCTGTCCTGTAATAATACCGTAGCTTGTCAAATCCTTCACTTCATCAGGGAATATGTCACTGTTGGTGTCAAAAAAGCTTAACTGCCTGTATGTAACATCGTCTCCCGTAACACGTCTTACAGATGAATCAAGGATATTCCTGACAATGTAATTCTCTTCAATCCTGATATTCTTATACATCATTATGCCGTTACAGGTAATAAAATATATTGCCCTTTTAAGGACAACGCCGATTCTTTTAAGGTCGGCAAAATCAAGCCTGCTGCTCCTTCTTGCAGCAATTATCCTCTTTGCTGAATTGACACCGATTCCCGGGACTTTAAGAAGTGAATAATAATCCGCCCGGTTAATTTCAACAGGAAAATATTCCAGATGTCTCAATGCCCAGTCGCACTTAGGGTCTACAAGAACGTTAAAATCCGGTCTGGCCTCCGATAAAATATCCTGCGCCTTAAAGCCGTAAAATCTCATAAGCCAGTCAGCCTGATACAATCGATGTTCCCTTAAAAGCGGAGGTCCGTTAAGGGCTGACGGCAGCGTACTGTCATTATTGACATTGACAAATGCCGAATAAAAGACTCTCTTAAGTCCATAGTTCTTATAAAGTGCTTCCGAAACATTGATTATCTGATAATCATTCTCTCCGCTGGCTCCGATAACCATCTGGGTACTCTGCCCTGCCGGGACAAATTTTCTTCCTGAACGGTTGTATGGAACAATGTCATGTCTGTCATTATTAATACCGTTACGTATTAATTTCATAGGGGACAGAATCGTATTCCTCGTCTTATTGGGAGCTAAGGATTTAAGTCCCTCCGTAGTAGGAAACTCAAGATTAACACTCATCCTGTCGGCATACCAGCCCGTCCGTTCCACAACTGAAGGGTCTGCTCCCGGAATCCCCTTAACATGAATATACCCTCCGAAACGGTATACCTCCCTGAGCCTTCTCACCGTCTCACATAAAAGCATCATAGTATATGTGGGATTATTGATAATTCCGGAACTTAAGAAAAGTCCCTCGATATAATTTCTCTTATAAAAATCCATGGTAAGGGTGCATATCTCATCAGGGGTAAATGTGGTCCTCACAACGTCATTACTCTTTCTGTTAATACAATACCTGCAGTCAAATACACATTCATTGGACATAAGAATCTTAAGGAGTGATATACATCTTCCGTCAGCTGAAAAGCTGTGACATATACCACTCCTTGCCGTATTACCTATTCCCTTGCCGTTATTCTTCCTTTCCGTACCGCTTGATGTACATGCCACATCATACTTTGCCGCATCGGTAAGAATGGCAAGCTTATCCATAATATCCATTGACTCACAAATCTGCATAACTATACCTCGAACATTTGTTTGTATTAATTATAGCACATTTGTTCGATTTGTAAACAATTATTTTGAAACGGTCATTACAGGTCTTACACCTATTGATGTATTGGTAGCCAGTTCTCCGCCTGCCGATATGATTCCGTTGGAATTAACAAATACATAACTTGTATTCATGCTTCCGTTGGAACTTGTCCACCATTTTGCTCCGTTGTTTTCATCAACGAATACACCTCTGGCTATTGCATAATCAGTAGCTTTCGCCTGTCTTTTTTCAACATCCTCGTCTCTCAGCCCGTACTCACTGTATACAAGATTACTGCAGGAAAGAATTACCAGGTAATCTTCCGATTCATTACCGTTTGAGGTGCTGTAAAAATAATTCTCAGGCTTGCCTATATGCGTCTTTTTGATAAGGTTTAATTCCTCATCAGAAAATGCTTTTGAAAGATATGAGGTATTAAGCCATGTCCTTAACTCGCTCACATCCCATGAAGAATCTACAAGTTCGTTCATATAACAGTTGCCGTCAAGAACCTTATCCGTCATAAGGAGATATTCATTGTCTTTATCTATAAGAAGCATCCACGCAATTTTACCATATGTAAAATAAGCAGTTTCTCCGTCGCTATTTACTCTCGTTATTTTCTTACCGAAAACAACAGCCGTGTCATTCTCATCATATTTGGCATTTTTGATATAATCGGTCACATAACCGTCTGCAATCTTATTCTGAGGATAGCTTCCAAAATATACTTTGCCGTCTTCACTAAGTACCGGTGCAGTACTGCGTTCTTTAACTTCACCGCTTTCTGTCTTTGTTTTAAGGTAACCTTCAAATTCCTTATCCGCATATTCAGCCATCTCATATAACGCTTCATTGTCATCACC
>OKVP01001043.1_pt1 | contig 11563 bp, 9 predicted proteins | sample 1604821 | NCBI WGS metagenome assembly OKVP01 (sample SAMN01760946, study PRJEB22395) | human gut metagenome | reverse complement strand
TTACAGAAACTTATTAACCAAGTAGTCTTGATTGACTACACCATTATTATACTAGGAGGAAAATTATGATAATGTCTCGCAGACATTTCAGGAGGATAATCTGACAGACAGTGCCGGAGCTGATGGAAATGAATGTACAAGAAGTGCGGCAGAGTCAAAAAAAATTGTGCAGGACTTTATGGGAAAGCTTGGACTGTCAAATCAGGTTGAGCGTGGAGAGTGCGATTGTAACTGGCTGGGATTTAATAATGGGGATGAAAACTGGGAGAGCCGCAGGAACACATTGTGGGGATATGTGTATTCGTATGGAACAGGCATTGATGGACAGGTTTTTAAGGATAGTTTTGATTCATCAGAATGTGACTCTATGCTTCGCGAGGATGCGAAAGACATTACATTGGGTGACAGTATTCAGCTAACTGTTACAGACAATGGAATAATTGATGTGGTTATAGAATATCCGGTGAGTGTGACAAGCATATCCGGCAGTGTGGAGATGCTTTCTTTAAAGAATATAGAGCAGATAATTAAGGAGCAGCTAAAAAACAATGCCGACAAATATGAGCTTGAGAGAAACACAAGCTTTAACAATATGCAGCTTACATATTTCAGGCTGAAAGATAAGAATGAAACTGCAAAATACAGTTATGTGCCTGTATGGTCATTTTCGCGGCTGGTTGATTCACAAAAGAAAAATGTGATACTTGTAAATGCAATAGATGGCACAATAATCAATTCTGAGGATGTATTTTAAAATTTATGGAGAACTATTATGGGAAAGAAGAAAAAAGCAATTATGACACTCATCGAGGCACTTGTCCTCATATCACTCGCAGGCTGTGCCGGCAAAAAGGTAGATTATGGCGTGGACACGGAGGTAAAATCCCAAAATGTGGTAAGCAGTGTAAAGGATATTGACACCAATACAAGTTTTAATGATGAACTTACAGTAAATATGGGTGGTACTGATGAAAAGGTGAAAATCACGGCAGATATCAGAGTGCCGGAATGTGATACCATGTCAGTCACAGAGGTGGAGCGCATACCTTGTACCAAGGAGTTCAAGGAAAAGGTGATAAAGGCATATTTTGGTGATTCACAGGTCTATTATTACGACTATGCGCACATGACAAAAAAGGAGCTTGAGGAGATTATTGAGACTCTTGACAGGGACAACAACAGTCTGTCGGATGATGCCTCTGAGGAGATTTTGAAATGGCATGATGATATGAAAACTGAGTGCACAAAAGCACTTGAAACGGCAGCTGATGTGTGGACAGAGGCCACAGAATATGATTCCTGTGATGATTTTGTCGGAAAAATAGGTGATACCTGGTTTCACCTTCAGTTTTCAAGGCCAGATGATGACAACAGTGTGCTATCAGGCATCCAGAGCTATCCGCTTGACAGATGTGTGAAAAGCGTTTCAGATGGGGATCCGGATGAGAGGAGTACTAAATTTGATGATGGCTATGTGAAGCAGTACTATGGACCAAAATCACTGAAAGAGTATGACACGGTGAGGTATTTAAACGGTGACTTTATTGATGGAGACCTGCCGGTAAGCGATGTCAATGAGGCAAATATTTCGTTTGATGAGGCAAAGAAGAAAGCAGGTGACTTCATGCAGGCAATAGGAATTGAGTCAATGATTAAAACAGGAGAAAGCGACTGTGAATGGGAGGGATATAACAAGACTGAGGATAATGTATATAAGGAGGGGGATGTGCATAGAGCCATATGGGGCTATGCGCTTGAATATTCGCTTGGCGCAGATGATGTAGTGTATTCAAAATCACTGAATGTATTTGATTATTCAGCTTATAACAAATTTTGTCCTATGGACTGTCCTGGTTATGAGACAGGCAGTTTCAATGTAAATGAATATGGTGTCTATAGATTTGATATAGCAGAGCCGGTAAGCATTGTGAAAAAACAGCAGAAGGTGGAGCTCTTACCGGTGTCAAATATTTATAAGATTGCAAGAAATGAGCTTGAAAGCCACCCGGATAAATATATTGTGGAAGCGGATACACAATATCGTTATCTGACACTTGGCTATATCAGGGTAAAGGACAGCTCAGATTCACAGAGATTCAGCTATATCCCGGCATGGAGCCTTGAGCTGCTGCAAAGAGGAGAGGTCGAATCGTGTCCGGTATTTGTAAATGCAATAGACGGAACAGTGATTGAGCCGGAGCAGATATTCTGAATCAGAGAGAAGTGTGCATGGAGACTAAGGGAAATTATATAATAAAAAATGCAATACATGATACAAAAAGTTTATACATGGAGTTACATTTTTAGATAATAGATCAGGTTCATATTTATTTGGAAAAGATGTGGAAAATATATGATTAATAAAAAGAAAAAATATGTAGGGCGTTTGACACTTGCCGCTGCAATTACCTCTATTTTATTTTCAGGATGTGGGGCGGCACAAAAGGAGCTTGCACAGACGGACAGAGCTTCCTACGAGAAAATATCATACCAGACAGTTACGGTACAGAGCGGTTCACTCACACCTCAGACTACCATCAGTCTGAGCGCGCAGGGCTATACCAGGTTTTCCTATGGTGCGACAAACACGGAGCTTACGCTCGAAAAGGTAAATGTGGCAGTGGGTGATCATGTGAAAAAGGGCGATATACTGGTGGCTTTTAAATCCGGGGAGATACAGAAAAAGATCGAGGACTACAGCTGGCAGATCAGTCAGAATAAGCTTTTAGCAGAGCACTACAGGGCTATTATGAAAATCGATGATACTCAGGATTATTCAAGCGATATTGCCCAGCTTGATAAGGATACAGAGGTTGCGCAGCTTTATCTTGATGAGGCTAAGGAAAAACTGTCGAGATATCAGATCACGGCATCCGAGGATGGCACGATCACAGCAATGAACAATTCGCTTTTGGCGGGAGTTTTTGAATCGGGCAGCAATCTTATAACAGAAATCAGCGGAAACGGCAATTACGAAGCTGACAGACCGGAAGGTTATGACTTTAATGTAGGTGATGTATACACGGCAACAGCATCTGATATAGAGTTTGAACTTAAGGTAAAAGAGGTGGACGATAAAAAACTTGTTTTTGAACCAGTATCGGACATGTCGGCAGTATCGGATGCACAGATATTTTCCATGGAAGTGACGCGCCCTGCTATAGAAAATGCTGTGTATGTGCAAAAGGACGCAGTACATGAGAAGGATGGCAGGTATTTTGTATACACGCTGGATGAGAATGGATACAGACAGGCGGTATGGATAAGTGTCGCAGATCAGGTGGGAGACTACCGGATCATCACAGAAGGACTTAAAAGCGGGGATGAGGTGGTTTTGCAGTGAAGAACAGAAACCTTTTATCAATAAAAAAACTGGCAGTACTGGGAATATGTGTATCGTTTGTGGCAGGCGGCTGTGGAAAAATGACAGAAAGCAGAATACCAAAGCTTGAAGAACCTGTAGCGTTAAATGAAGCCTACAGACCTGTGGAATACGGTACGATTGGCTCCATACAGGTGCTGATGGCTACCGCAGTTCCTAGGGATTACTGCAATTACTACAGTGCCAACGTAAACATTTCACAGATATATGTGGAGCCGGGAGATACAGTAAATGTAGGGGATGTGCTTGCTGTCTGTGATGTGGATGAGGCAAAAAAACAGTTGCAGCAATGTAATGATGCGCTGGCGCATGAGAATGAGACATATGAGATATCCGCTCAGATCTCGGATACGCAGATCAAATTATGGGAGAGTCAGGCTGCGGATACGGACGAATTTTCAACAGAACAGATTGAGAAAAAAGAGAGCACAGAAGAGGATTACAATACGCAGATTGCCACAGAACAGGAAAATGAACGGTACGATAAGCAGCTTCACGAATACCGCGTGCAAAAGATCAATGAGCAGATGGCTTTATATCAGCAGATCGTTGATGATGGAACGCTTAAGGCAGTCCACAGCGGTCTTGTCACTTACACTAAGAAGCTGACAGATGGAAGGTCTGCTGCGGCATACGAGAATATAGTCATTGTCTCAGATACGGATGACCTTGTGCTGGATATAAAAGATACAGCCATAAATGAGTACAAATACAGTGATTATGACAAGAAATATGTGATAGTCGATGGCGAAAAATATGATGTCACCGAGTCTCAATATACATCAGAGGTTTTGGTACTTTCAAAGATAAACAACCGATATCCGGATGTGTGCGTGGAAAGCAGGGAAAAGCCGTTTCTTACGGCAGGACAGATGTATCCGGTATATTTTGAAAAGACAAAAGCAAATCAGGCACTTGTCGTGGGAAAAGATTCCATCTATAAGGATGGCGATACTAGATATGTCTATGTGAAAAATGATGAGGGCGGCCGCGAGAAACGCATCATAACAACAGGTGAGTCTGATGAAAACTATACACAGGTCACAGAGGGCTTAAAAGAGGGGGAGCTGGTTTACTATAATTCTACAGATCAGGTTCCGACAAAGTATAGCAAATATACGGTAACAAGGTCTGACTTTGATATAGCAAACTACGGTGTGCGCTACAGCAGATCTGACGCAGGGACGATAACCGAAACCTGTGATTATGAAGGGCAGATCGTATCGGTCAATGTGAAGCAGGACGATACGGTAGAAAAGGGGATGCTGCTTTACGTGGTGGATACCGGAGAGGGCAAAGCTGCCATAACAGAGGCGAAAAATGCGATCGACTCGGAGAATGAATCCTATGCGCAGAAGATTGCTGATTACGATAAACAGATAAAAGATTTATCTGAAGGTGGTAGCAGCGCAGAAGAAAATAACCGGCAGGATGAAAAGCCGGATACAGCATATGATGAGCAGCAGTTGAAATTGAACTTACAGCTACTTGATCTGCAGAAAAAACTTGCCAGTGCAGACCACACCTATCAGCTTTCCAGGCTACAGTCAGCATATGACAGCATAAGTTCAGGAAATGACGGCAAAGGAAATATTTCAGTATATGCCAAAAATGACGGAAAAGTTTCAAAGGTGAGTGTCAAGGCAGGAGATAATGTGGAGGAAGGCTCAGATATCCTGCAGATAACCGGAAATTCCACGGACGTACTGCTGGTTCAGGTAAAGGATAGCAATAGCTATAAAGTATATAAGGACAATATAGCAGATGTGGGAGAGCGCGTATCACTTGAGCTGGACGGTACAACGATCTACGGAAGCTGTATCGGTTTTGCCGGTTACGGCAGGGAAGCTCAAAAGGGATATATAAATCAGGATGATAAAGGTGTGCATATTACCGGAATCACAGATTCGGGATATGGAAATGCAGCATTTTATATAAAACTTGACAATGGAATACCAGATGATCTGACCAGGGCATCCGCTGTAAAGTTTTCTTATGTTTCTTTTAAAAAGGTGGTAGTGGTGCCGACTTCGATCATACACAAGCAGGTCAATCCGATGGACAAAGATGATATATCCTACTATGTGTGGAAAATTGATGGGGACAGCGTGGTAAAGCAGCCGGTAATATTGAGCGATTATACATCAGGCAGCAATACACTTGTGCTTTACGGTATTGATGAGGGCGATGAAATATGTTTGGCTTCGTAATTAATAAATTAAAAAACAGAAAATGGTTAAATTTGTGTCTGCTTATGGGAGTGGCTTTGTTTATAGCACTTTTTGTGTGCCACCCTATGTTTGAAAAGGGCGCGGGCAATCAGATACTCGACAGACTTTTTACGGATCATGCCACACAGCAGAATGAGTTTCCTGCACAGATGAGCCGCGAGGGAACATATGCGGTGGCAGATTATCCTGATTCGCAGTCAGTACTTGATAAGCTGTCAGGATACGAAAAGAAGTGGACTGAATATGTGGATATAAACAAGGTTTCCTCACAGCAGCTTATCACACTCTCAGGCGGACGCGCAGATACAGAGTTTGGAGGACCTAACAATTATTTTACAATAGGATATCTGCCGGAACTTTCGGAGTACGCTGAGGTTGTAAAGTCTCAGTCTGACACAGCCACATTCGAGTGCAGCATAAGCGAAAAGACAATGGATCACTACGGACTTGTAGCAGGTGAAAAAGTCTATTTACATGTACCTGATGGCAGTGGGAAAAAGGAAATTTCTTTCGTCATATCACAGATCTGCCGTGAAAAAGATATAAACGATCCATATTGGGCCAAGACGCTTTCGGATATGGGCGATGTGATATTTGTTTCGCAGGATGTTTTTGACGAAATGATGCAGTATTACAGCGAGGACAATATCAGCTACAGTGATTTCCTCATGCTGGATTACAGGCAGATCAACACGGAAAATGCCTCACTTTATGACGGTTATATGGAACAGTTTAAGGATGCTGACAAGCTCTACAATGACAACATCCGTGATACGCTGGATGGCTTTTTTACACAGCAGAAGACGATAAAGCTGATGCTTTGGGCATTGGAGCTGCCGTGTCTTGTGCTTTTGATTTTATTTATAAGAATGATATCTGCACAGATACTTTCGCTCGAGGAAAATGACATACTTGTTTTAAGAAGCCGTGGTGCGACAAAATTACAGGTATTTATTTTGTACTTACAGCAGTCGGGAATAATAGCGATCGCGGGCTGTGTACTCGGAATAGTACTCGGATATATAATGTGCCGGGCTGCCGCATCTACAGACGGATTTTTAAGATTTACGGCAAAGGATATAAGCACTTACAAATTTGTATGGCAGATGCTTGTCTATGCGGTGGCAGCGGCAGTTATCATGGTGCTGTTTATCACAGTTCCGGTGTGGAAAAAATCAAAGGATGCCATATCAGAGCGCAGCAGCAGGGAACGAATATCAAAGAAAAAGCCTCTTTGGGAGAAATGCTTTATAGACGTTATACTTTTGGCTCTGTCAGCATATCTGCTTTACAATTACAACAAGCAGAAGAGTACGCTTGCGATATCTGTTCTTGAGAACAGGAGCATAGATCCTGTCATGATACTGGACAATTCGCTTTTTATATTTGCAGCGGCACTTTTGTGCGTAAGACTTACCGGACTTATTATTCTGCTTGTGGACAGGCTCTTTAAAAAGCATTTTTCTCCGGCAATGTATGCATCATTTTTACAGCTGAAACGAACCAGATACAATCAGGGATTTCTGGCAGTATTTCTTATCATGACAGTGGCTGGCGGTATTTTTGACGCGAATATGGCGCGCACCATGAACAGCAATATGGAAAAACGGATCGTCTACAATGTGGGCTGTGATGCGATATACAACGAAGATTTCAGACTCAGGATACAGAAGAATAAAGATGGCTCTGTAAACTGGATGTATGACGAGCCTGATTTCGGTAAATACGAGTCGCTCAAAAATGAGGGCATCTGTGACGGTGTCACGCGTGTGCTTGAGGACGAGAGGGTAGACATTTCCGCAGGCAGTGGTTCGGTTTCGGATGCATATCTTATGGCGATAAACACAAAAGAATTCGGTGAGACTGCGAAATTGCAGAGTGACCAAAATGATGATATTAATGACGCGCACTGGTTCAATTACCTGAATGAGCTGGCAAAAGAGCCGGACGGAGTCATCATTTCCTCAAATCTGGCAAAAGCTCTGGGACTTAAAGTTGGTGACAGCTTAAATTACTCAAGGTATGTACCGGAGGCTGTCGATGATGATCAGATCTACGCATCCGAGAATGCAAAGGTATGTGCCATAGTAAAAGGTTTTCCGGGCTACGAGCGTTACACCTATGAGACAGATGTAGAAGGAAATGTGACCGAGCAGGAGAAATACCTGATCGTTGCAAATTATGCTACGGTTGTGGAAAAGTTCGGCATGACACCGTACAGTGTGTGGATGAACCTGTCAAAAGGAAAAACGGTGGATGATATATACAAAAATTTAACATCCGCGCAGCAGCTTATAGACGAGAATAAAAACTCAGCCACAGTGCAGATCACAAACGGTATGTTTACATTAAGTTTTATACTTTCACTGATAGTGTGCTCAGTAGGATTTTTGCTGTATTGGGTTATGACACTAAAACAGAGGGAGCTGCAGTTTGGTATATACCGCGCAATGGGAATGAAAATGAGAGAGGTAAAAGCAATGCTTTTAAACGAGCAGATATTTTTATCATTACTGCCGCTTCTTGCGGGAGCAGGCATAGGTATAACTGCAACAGCGATGTTTGTAAGGCTCATATCGATCATATATCTGCCGCAGAAACACAATATCGGAGTAAATGTATATATTTATCAATCTGATATGCTGGAGCTTGCAGGAGTACTTTTCGTGGCTGTAGCCGTATGCTATGTGGTTATCAGCAGACTGCTTAAGAGTATGAAGATAGCACAGGCACTAAGGCTTGGAGAAGATAGTTAGCATGTAAAAAAAGAGGTCGTGACATATGGAAAATGCGATAATTGCTCAAAATATAAAAAGATATTTCAAGGCGGGAGATGGTGCAACAGTCCACGCACTTGACGGAGTATCCATGGAGATAAAAAAAGGAACACTTGCCATCTTAAAAGGGCGTTCCGGCTCTGGAAAGACCACACTTCTTAATATCCTTAGTGCGCTTGATATGCCGACAGAGGGAAGTGTGCAGTTTCTGGATAAAAACCTCGAGCAGATGACCGAGAAAGACCGGGAAATACTAAGGCGGTATGAGATGGGATTTGTATTCCAGTCTATAGCACTAATTCCCACGATGACGGCATATGAGAATGTGGAATTTGCCCTTAGACTTGCGAAAAATAAACGTCAGATACGGAAGAATTTGACTGATATGGATAATGACATTGGAGATGCAAAAAACGATGTGATAAATGAGAATATGCATGACAGAGTATCAGAGCTGCTGGAGCGTGTCGGACTCTCAAAGCGCATGGATCATATGCCGGATCAGTTATCAGGAGGTGAGCAGCAGAGAGTTGCGATAGCGCGCGCTGTGGTTCATCGCCCGAAGGTGGTCTTTGCGGATGAGCCGACAGGAGCACTCGATACCGCTGCTGGATTTGAAGTCATGCGATTGTTCCGTGAGTTGATAGACGATGAGGACATCACAATAGTTATGACCACGCATGATCCGAACCTGATGGAGCTGGGAGATGAAGTGTTTGAGCTTAGTGACGGCATAGTAATTTAAATTAAAAGGGGGGAAACCCAGATGATAAACTGCGATGGACTGGTAAAAATATATGAGACCGACGATAAAAAGGTGATGGCACTGGAGGGACTTGACCTGACGGTGGAAACAGGAGAGATGCTTGCGGTAATAGGAAAATCCGGCAGCGGAAAATCCACCCTTTTAAATATGATAGGAGGACTGGAAACTCCAACGGCGGGAGTGCTCACTATTGACGGAAAAGACATTTCCACATATTCAGAAGCTGAAATGGTAAGATACCGCAGGGACAAGGTGGGCTTTGTGTGGCAGAAAAGTGCCAAAAATCTGTTCCCATACCTGACTGTGCTGCAGAATGTCGAGGCAGTGATGATGTTTGAAAATACTGGAAATACCGATAATTTAAAACATGGAGAAATTATAAAAAAACGCAAGGATGATAATAAAAGCTATGCCCTTAAACTGTTAAATGCAGTGGGATTACAGGAGCATAAGGATAAGCTTCCGGCTCAGCTATCGGGAGGAGAGCAGCAGCGCGCAGCGATAGCGGTGGCACTGGCAAATAAGCCGGACATACTGCTTGCGGATGAGCCCACCGGAGCCGTGGATACAAGGACTGCTGATACAATCTATGAGCTGTTTCATAAGCTGAACAAAGAGCTTGGTATAACCATCATCATAGTCACACACGATATGGCACTTGCAGGCCGTGTAGACCGCACAGTGCTTATATCTGACGGAAAGGTAAGTACGGAGAAATTGAAGAAACACCCTGCAATGGAATATACGGTATTGGATAAGGCACACAGGATAAAACTCACTGATGAGATGCTTGAGGCAGCGGGGATAGAGTCTAATAAGGTCAGGGTTGATGTGCAGGATGGAAGGCTTGTGATATCGCGGATTTAAGACATATTCAAATCATCTAAAAATTTAGAGCATTTATGGTTATAATTTATTTGTTTGAAAAATACTGTGAGTTTGTCTATAATTGAGCTATAGATAATTTCAAGAGGTATAATACAATATGATAAAAATAGGTATTGAGTAGTTAAGTGCATCGTTCACGGGGTTATTATTGAAATATGGTTTTTGTCATGTTATTTTTATCTTGGAAATAAGCCTGCTAAATTTGTTGAGTACCATTCGTGTCATTCATGTATTTATGGTTGAAGATATATGGATTATAGGATATAAAGAAATTAACAACAGTTGAGGAGTCAGGAACGGTTGCAAACAGGAGTGACAAAATAAGGGGAAATATGAAGAAGAATTTAAAAATTTTATTCATACAATTATGTGTTTTGGCAATAGGCTGCTTTATCGGAGAAGCAGTTTTCGGCTTGCCCAAATGGCTTGGACTTGTGATAGCAGGTCTTATGTTTTATTTGGTATTTTTTATAATACAGATTAAAGGTGCTATGAGTAATATCAAAGATGAAGTGTCAAGTGATGGCATAGCCGGAGCAAGAATATGCGGAGTCTTTATTTCTGCGATACTACTTGCATTTATATTGGGAATATATGTTTATCAAGCGGCTAATATAGCGATGACTATAGCCGGTGTGGTATTGCTTATATTACAGCGGAGAAAAATAAAAGGGTTTTTCTTTGAGAATCGCTGGGAAAATAATTTTTGGCTAGTGTATTTTGGTATTGCATTTATTATTTGTGGTGTTTTTTCTGTATTTGCGTGTTTGGATATTGCACCATGCACGGAGCTTTGTGGTATTTACAGGGCTATCGGTATCATAGTGTGGATTTTGGTGATTTTATGGACACTTCCGCCTGATACATGGTTGGCCAGATTTGCCACAAATAACTATAAGAGATATGAAGATAATTATGATTAAGAAAGAAAAATAGAGATTATTTTCTAATGAAAATTATCGGACAAAATAAGGAGGATAAATGAAAAAAATAGTTTCTAATTTGTCAGTAATGATTTTTGTCATAGGATGTGCAATAATGGAAATAACAACATGGTTTATTGATTCATATGTTATGTTTTATATAGGAATAATTATTGTTATAGTAGGAATTATTGGAATGATTATTCAAGGAAAGTTTAAGAAAGTAATTGAGTTTATTATAGAGTATTTTTAGAAAGTTTTGCTTTCAACATTTTACCACTTGATAGTTTATAGAGAATAAAAATAGATAAAAAGTTAAGAAAAGGAGAAAATGAAAGTAATGTTGCCTAATACTTGAACAATATCATGGGGTTGTCTATAATGTAGTAAAAAGAAAATGGAGTTTTAATAAATGAAACGATTTACAGCAATATTATTTACAGGCGTGATGATATTTACCCTTGCATCATGCGGCAAAAAAGCACAGGATACACCGACAGAGCCTGCAACAGAGACACAGGCTGCAACAGAGACACAGGCTGCAGAGAAGGTTGAGATGCCTACGGAAACGGAAGCCGTGACAGAGGTGGTAACAG
>OKVP01001038.1_pt1 | contig 11583 bp, 1 predicted proteins | sample 1604821 | NCBI WGS metagenome assembly OKVP01 (sample SAMN01760946, study PRJEB22395) | human gut metagenome | reverse complement strand
ATGCCAAAGGTAACGTTAAGTTCAAAGCTATTGAGTACAAGAAAGGCCAAGAAGGCGTTCACAAGTTTACAGTAGAAGAAGTTAAAGGAACAGACGCAACTGTTACATACGATACTATGAAAGCGAATGTAACAATCACTGTTTCTCATGATGGTACTGCTAAAGCTCTTGTAGCAACTGTCGGTCAAATTGCGGATAAAGAATTCAACAATGCGGTTCGTCCACCAGAAAAACCTAAGTTCCAACCAGAAAAATATGTTGTTTCTGAAGCGAAATTCGACGTAACAGGTACTAAACTCGTTGATGATGATAAAGAATTGGCTAACAAGGTTTCAGACACCAATGCAAACCCTTATGCTGATGACGCATCAAACAACGAATTGGAAAACTTGAATACGAAGTCAGTTAAACCTGGTCAAACACTTTACTACCAAGTATGGCTTGATACAACTCAATTTGACGCTAACAACAAGGATCATATCCAAACTGTTGGTATCACAGATGATTTTGATGAAACTAAGTTGGATGTAGATGCATCAGCAATCAAGGTTTACGATTCAGTAACTGGTAAAGATGTTACAGATAAATTCGACATCTCACTTGCTAACGGTGTGATTACAGCTAACCTTAAAGATGGCTTCACTAAGTCACTTGGCGATGCAGAAAACACTCAAGTCATTGACACTACTAAGTTCGAGTTTGGTCGTTACTATAAATTTGATATTCCTGCAACAGTTAAGAAGGATATTAAAGCTGGTGTAGATATCGAAAATACAGCTACTCAAGTTGTTAACTACTACAACCCAACAACTAAGAAAGTTGAAAAACCAAACGTACCAACTGAAAAACGTGTTAACAGTGTTCCAGTTTCAGTAGAGTTTAACTTCACTAAGCGTTTGGAAGGCCGTGAACTTAAAGCGAACGAATTCACATTCGTACTTAAGGATTCTACAGGGAAAGAAATCGAAACTGTTAAGAACGATGCCAAAGGTAACGTTAAGTTCAAAGCTATTGAGTACAAGAAAGGCCAAGAAGGTACTTACAAGTACACAGTAGAAGAAGTTAAAGGTACTGACAGCACAGTTCAATACGACGGTATGAAAGCTCTTGTCACTGTTGAAGTATCACACGATGGTAAAGCGAAAGCTCTTATCACTAAGGTTACTGACCCAGCTGATAAAGAATTCAACAATACTGTTCGTCCACCAGAAAAACCTAAGTTCCAACCAGAGAAATACGTTGTTTCTAAAGAGAAATTCGATATCACTGGTATGAAACTTGTTGACGATGATGCTGAGTTGAAAGATAAAGTAGGCGATACTAACAAGGATCCTTACGCTGACAGCACAGCTAACAACGAAGCTGAAAATATCAATACTAAGACACTCAAGAAAGGTGATAAGTTTGTCTACCAAGTATGGCTTGACACAAACAACTTCACTGACGCTCACAATATCCAATCTGTTGGTGTTACAGATAAATATGACAGCGAAAACTTGAACATCAATGTTGCAGATATTAAAGCATACGACTCTGTAACAGGGGAAGATGTGACAGCTAAGTTTGATATCAAGGTTGAAAACGGTGTAATCACTGCAACATCTAAGTCTGACCTTACTAAGTCACTTGGTGATGCAGAAAATACACAAGTGATTGATACTGCCAAATTGGCATTCGGACGCTACTACAAGTTCGATATTCCTGCAACTATCAAAGGCACTGCTAAAGATGGTGTAGACATCGAAAATACTGCGTCACAAATCGTTCACCAATACGACCCAACTAAGAAATCTGTTGAAAAACCAGAAAAACCAACAGAAAAACGTGTAGTCAATATCCCAACTAAGGTTGAGTTTGAATTCACTAAGAAACTTGAAGGTCGTGAACTTAAAGCTGGTGAGTTTAGCTTCGTACTTAAAGACAGCAAGGGTAATGTGATCGAAACTGTAAGCAATGATGCTAACGGTAAGATCAAGTTCTCAGCTCTTGAGTACAAACGTGGTGAAGAAGGTACTCACGTCTACACAGTAGAAGAAGTACAAGGTAACGATGCAACTGTTACTTATGATAAGATGGTAGCCACAGTTGTTGTTTCTGTAACTAAAGATGGTAAAGTCTTGACAGCGATTTCTCAATTGCCAGAAGATACTGAGTTCAACAACACTGTTATCCCACCAAATACACCACCAACAACTCCACCAAACACACCACCTACTACACCACCAACTACGCCTCCAACACCACCGACTCCTCCAACTCCAGTGGTTCCACCAGTGACACCACCAACTACACCAGAAGCTCCTAAAGGACCAGCACTTCCTGAAACAGGTGATGATGCGTCTATGGCAACTATGGCTCTCGGAGGAATCCTTGCGGCAGCTGGACTTGGTTTGGCAGGAAAACGCAAAAAAGAAGACTAAGATAGTTCATAGGTTAAATCCCTCAATATAGTTAGTTAGACTATTTCAGTTTTCGAAAAAGAGACTCATCCCGATAGGGGTGGGTCTCTTTTGTATCTATCTTAAAGATGATTTGGTGTTTTATTAAAATATTAGATATAAGGTTAAGTAATAGAGATTTTAGGATTTATTTTATGCAAAACAGATCAGTGGTTTAAATTTCAGGAAAAGATTATTATAAATATTGATATGTACTAAAATACTTATGTGAAAAGGTTTATTGGTTGTCATGAAGTCCTAGCTGCAAATCACAACTCGTTTTTTATATTGATTAAAAATTAGAGAAAATACTTGCTTAATGATTAAAAAAAAGATACGATAGACTTTGGAAGAAGGTTAATAAATGTATAGAGTGCGTATTTTTTCAATAATGTCTTTGTTTTTGACGCCCATTTGGGGTACAAGGATTAACTTATAGGAAGATTTTGAATGAAACAAGCAAATCATGTTTTTGAAAAAGTGACAAAATACGGCATTCGTAAGTTGTCGGTAGGTGTAGGACCAGTTGCTATCGGGACATTCTTGTTAGCAGGTGGTTTTTTCGTGTCTAAACCAGTCTCTGCAGATCAGGTTACTAAGGATGCAACGGTACACATGGCCTATGTCGCTGAAAATGAATTAACAGCTGAAGAGCAACAGCAAGTGGTCCATGCTATTCCTGAGGACTACCAGAATGAAGATACTTTTTATTTGGTCTACAAACGTAAGGGTGCTACGCAAACTAGTCTTCCTCAGACAGGAAGTTCTGACTGGGTAGCGTCAGGTTTAGGACTAGCAACGGCGACCATGGCTGTGTTGCTCTTTTCAAAAAAACATCGTAAAAAGATTATTGGCTTGGTCTTGATTGGGGCCGCTGGGCAAAGTCTCCTTGTGCCAATAGAGGTTCTTGCCTTGCAAAACAAGGAGTTGCAGGCCTATAATCAGACCCTTGCTGTTGCAGACGAGGCGGACCTAGCTAAAGGTGTTATTGCAATTGATGGTTATGAGTATGTCGGTTATCTGCGTTACTCAGCTAAGCCAGAGCTTGAACAACCTTTGGAGAATACTTTGCAGGGGCTTGAGTCTTCAATAAAAGAAGAGACTACAGTAAATCAGGGTACAGCTGATAAGGATAGTGAGGGAATCAGTTGGAAAAAGGGAACTCAGGAGTCAGGTCACGAAGGCGAAGCTGTGGTTCAACCTGCTAATCCAGAGTATACCGGACCAATTAGTGCCAATGGTACGCAAGAATCAGGTCACGAAGGTGAAGCTCTAGTTCAACCCGTAGCCCCAGAGTATACCGGACCAATCAGTGCCAATGGCACCCAGGAAGTTGGTCACGAGGGTGAAGCTGTAGTTCAGCCTGTCAATCCAGAGTACACCGGTTCAATCAATAGCGACACTACCAGTGCCAAAGGAACACAAGAATCAGGCCACGAAGGTGAGGCCCTTGTTCAACCTGAGAATCCTGTTCATACCCCAGTTGTCGGCAGTATCACAGAGACTGAAACGCAAGCCATCGATTATCCTATCGAAGTGATTACGGATGATAACAAGTATGTGGATGAAGAAGTGGTCGAGCAAGAGGGTAAAAAAGGTAGCCAAGAAATCCAGAAAATTTACCAAACCATTGATGGTGTCAAGGTTGGTGAGCCGACTATTGTGTCAGGTAAGGTTATTGAGGTGCCACAACCTAGAAAAATCCGTCGTGGAAGCAAGCCTCTAGATGGCACAACGACCGAAGAATCTATTGTAGAGCTTCCATTTAAAGAAATTGTCCAAGAAGATGACACACTTGAGAAAGGCACTTTACAGGTTGTCCAAGAAGGTCAAAAAGGCCAAAATAAAATCACCAAGGTTTATAAGACCTATAAGGGAAACAAGACTGCTGAAGAACCAACTGTTACTGAAACAGTGCTAGTGCCTGTCCAAGATCGTATCGTTCGCAAAGGAACTAAGGTATCTGAAAAACCAGTGCTTACGCTGACACAGATTGACAAGGATGACTTGGGTCGAAGTGCTAAACTTAGCTACAACTTGACTAATCCAGGTTCAGCAACTATCACGACTATTAAAGCGGTCCTTAAGCAAGATAGACAGGTTGTTCAAACGCTTGATATTCCTAGCACGACCTTGACTGCTGACCTAACCAACTTAGACTATTACAAGCCTTATACTCTTACAACAACCATGACCTTTGATCGTGGCAATGGTGAGGAGAGTCAGGTTTTGGCAGACCAAACTCTCCAACTGGATCTCAAGAAGGTTGAGCTTAAAGATTTTGCACGTACAGATTTGATCAAGTATGACAATCAAACAGAAGTGGATGAGACTCGTCTGACAGCTGTGCCTCAAGATCTCACGAATTACTACTTGAAACTGACTTCTGCGGATCAAAAGACGACTTACTTGGCAGTGAAAGCCATCGAAGAAACAACAGTTGATGGCAAGGCGGTTTATAAGGTAACTGCAGAAGCGGACAATTTGGTACAACGTGATGCCCAAAACCATTTTGCCCAAACCTATAGCTATTACATTGAGAAACCTAAGGCTAGCCAAGCCAATGTCTACTATGATTTTGCTGAGTTGGTCAATGCCATTCAAGCAAATCCATCAGGTGAATTTAGACTTGGTCAAAGCATGAGTGCTCGTCACGTCGTTCCAAACGGCAAATCATACATCACGACAGAATTTACTGGTAAGTTGCTCAGTGATGGTGACAAACGCTTTGCCATCTATGATTTAGAGCATCCATTGTTTAATGTTATCAATGGCGGAACTATCAAGAACATCAACTTTGAAAATGTAGACATCAATCGCCCTGATCAAAATCAAATCGCGACACTTGGATTTAACCTTAAAAACAAAGGTCTGATTGAAGATGTTAAGGTGACTGGTTCGGTTACTGGTAACAATGACGTGGCAGGTATTGTCAATAAGATTGATGAAGATGGCAAGATTGAGAATGTCGCCTTTGTCGGTAAGATTAACTCTGTCGGTAATAACTCGACAGTTGGTGGGATTGCTGGTTCAAACTACATGGGATTCGTCAACAGAGCCTATGTCGATGCGACTATTACAGCTCAAAATGCCAATGCAAGTATGCTGGTGCCATTTGTTACCTACATGCTCAACAGCTGGAAGTCAGGAACTAAGGCCAAGGTGACTAACTCAGTAGCAAAGGGTGTTCTTGATGTTAAAAACACACGAAATGTCGGTGGTATTGTCGCTAAGACTTGGCCATACGGTGCTGTTCAAGACAACGTGACCTACGCCAAGGTTATTAAAGGTCAAGAAATTTTTGCTTCTAATGATGTCAATGATGAAGATGGTGGTCCTCATATCAAAGATCTCTTTGGCGTTGTTGGTTATAGCTCGGCCGAAGATGGTACTGGTAAAGATACCAAGAGTCCTAAAAAACTCAAACATTTGACTAAGGAAGAAGCTGACAAGCGTGTTGAAGGTTACAAGATTACAGCTGATACCTTTGTCAGCGAGCCTTACGCGTTGAATACCCTTAATAACGCTTCTAGTCAAGCAGATTTTGTCAATATTCAAGACTATAATCCAGCATACAAGCAGGCTTACAAGAATATTGAGAAATTCCAGCCATTCTATAACAAGGATTATATTGTTTACCAAGCAAACAAACTGGCTAAGGATCACAACTTGAACACTAAAGATGTGCTCTCAGTAACTCCAATGAATGACAGTAATTTTGTTACAGACTTAAGCGATGCTAATAAGATTATTGTTCATTATGCTGATGGAAGCAAAGACTACTTCAAGCTTTCAGAGAGTTCAGAAGGGTTGAGCAATGTTAAGGAGTACACTGTCACTGATTTGGGTATCAAGTACACTCCAAATATCGTTCAGAAAGACCACTCAAGCCTTATCAATGGCATCGTTGATATCCTAAAACCGATTGAGTTGCAGTCTGATCCGATTTACCAAAAACTTGGTCGTACAGGTCCAAATAAAGTCAATGCTATCAAGAACCTCTTCTTGGAAGAAAGTTTTGAGGCTGTTAAGGCTAATTTGACGAACCTTGTGACTAAGCTGGTTCAAAATGAAGATCACCAGCTTAACCAATCACCAGCTGCTCAACAAATGATTCTTGACAAGGTTGAGAAGAATAAAGCAGCCCTCTTGCTAGGCTTGACCTACTTGAATCGTTATTACGGTGTGAAGTTTGATGATCTTAACATCAAAGAAATCATGCTCTTCAAACCAGATTTCTATGGTAAAAATGTGGATGTCCTTGACCGTTTGATTGAGATTGGCTCTAAGGAAAATAATATCAGTGGTTCAAGAACCTACGATGCTTTCGGTGAAGTTCTCGCTAAGAGTACCCTTTCTAGTGATCTTACCGACTTCCTCAACTACAACCGAAAACTCTTTACCACTATCGACAATATGAATGATTGGTTCATTGATGCCGCTAAGGATAAGGTCTACGTTGTAGAGAAAGCGTCTCAAAATGAAGGTGTTGGTGAGCACAAGTACCGTGTTTATGACAACCTCAGTCGTGGTCTCCACCGCAAGATGATTTTGCCATTGTTGAACCTTGATAAGACAGAAATGTTCCTGATTTCTACTTATGACACCATGTCTTATGGTACAGCTAACAAGTACAACACAACCCTAGAAAAGTTGAAACCTGAGATTGATCTAGCGGCTCAACGTCAAATCAACTACCTTGATTTCTGGCAAAGATTGGCCGCAGATAATGTCAAAAACAAATTGTTCAAAGACATTGTCAATCCAATCTGGGAAGGTTTCTATGTCTGGGGTCATGGTTGGCCAGGTTGGCCAGAGCGCTACGGCCAATTTAAGAACAGTACGGAAGTCTATGCGCCAATCCGTGAAATCTATGGACCAGTCGGTGAATACTACGGTGATAACGGAGCTATGGCTGGTGCCTATGCTGCCATCTACGACAATCCATATGATAATCGTGCCAAGGTTACCTTCGTCATGTCTAACATGATTAGCGAGTACGGTGCTTCAGCCTTTACCCATGAAACGACTCATATTAATGACCGTATTGCCTACTTTGGAGGTTTTGGTCGTCGTGAAGGAACAAATGTTGAAGCCTATGCCCAAGGAATGTTGCAATCACCAGCTACTCAAGGTCACCAAGGTGAATACGGTGCCTTAGGCCTTAACATGACCTTTGAAAGAGCCAACGATGGTAACCAGTGGTACAACACCGATCCAAACAAGTTGAACTCTCGTGAGGCCATCGACCGTTACATGAAGGGCTACAACGATACCCTTATGCTTCTAGATTCACTTGAAGGAGAAGCAGTCCTTGGTCAAGGCAAGCAAGAGCTCAATAACGCATGGTTCAAGAAGGTAGATAAACAGCTACGAGGCAATAGTAAAAACCAATACGACAAGGTGCGTGCTCTAAGTGATAGCGAAAAGGCTATTAGTTTGACCACTATTGATGACCTTGTGGATAATAACCTCATGACCAATCGTGGACCTGGAAATGGTGTTTATAAACCGGAGGACTTTTCTTCTGCCTATGTCAATGTGCCTATGATGTCTGCTATTTATGGTGGTAATACCAGTGAGGGCTCTCCAGGTGCTATGTCCTTCAAGCACAATACCTTCAGACTCTGGGGATACTACGGCTATGAAAAAGGTTTCCTAGGTTATGCGACCAACAAGTATAAACAAGAAGCAAAAGCGGCTGGTAAGAACACCCTTGGTGATGACTTTATCATTAACAAGATTTCTGATGGCCAGTTCAACTCCCTAGAAGACTTCAAGAAGGCCTACTTCAAAGAAGTGAAAGAAAAAGCGTCTCATGGTTTGACGACAGTTACTGTTGACGGTACATCAGTAAGCTCTTACGATGATTTGTTAGCCATGTTTAAAGCGGCAGTAGCCAAAGATGCTGCAAGTCTTAAAACAGATAATAATGGCAATAAATCTGTGTCAACAAGCCATACGACAAAACTCAAAGAAGCTGTCTATAAGAAACTCCTACAAGAGACAGATAGTTTCACAAGTTCTATTTTCAAATAATAGATGAAAGAAACCCTTTTGGTAAATGCCAAAGGGGTTTTTGATACTGTCGAAAATGCGGGTGGTAGGAGCCTTTAGGTCAGTGTTGGCAAGGGATTGAGAAAGATGTGAGTTAAGTCATTAAAAGAATTCCTTTTGAAGGGAGAGAATTTTGAATTTTAATAAATATCACTATAACTAAAAAATAAGGTTAGAGTGACGAATGTTTTTAATAAAAGATGGTCTGATATAAAAGTATTTTGAAAATTATAGAACTGACAAAATAGGGGATTGTGCTAAACAAAAGTACGAACGATTTGATGTTTCAAAGGACTTAGATAAAAGTTTTAAATTAATATTTTTTAATAAAAGTTAAACTTTTACACGATTATTAGTATATATTTGACAATTTAATAATTATAGTATAAAATGGAAATTGTATATAAAGTAATTTGGATATTGAGGAAATTTATTATTATGAGAGATATGTTTAATAAACGCCAACGTTTTTCATTAAGAAAATACAGCTTTGGTGTAGCCTCTGTACTTTTGGGAGTTTCAATCTTCTCAAATGCACAGGGTGCCCAAGCTGATGAAACGGTAGCACCAACTACCGCAGGTATGGAAACAACTGCTGAGCCAGATGTCGTCGTGGAGCAATCAACACCAACAACAGCATCAGTAGCGCCAGCAACAACAGAAAACACACCAAGTTCAGTCTCTACTGTGGCCTTGGCTAGTGAACAACCCCAATCAGTAGCTCAAAACAGCCAAGCAACTTCAACAACTAGTCAAACAGCAGCTAGTTCAGAAGTAGCTTCTCAGGCTGCATCGCAAGCGAGCTCTGAATCTGCAGTAGCAAATGTTTCATCTGTAGCTACTAGTGCACAAGCTCTTAACTCAACAGCTGTAGCAGCAGCACCAGTTGCTGGTCAAGTATCAGCACAAACAAGTGCGGCTGCTTCAGTTGCGACTGCAGCAGAAACTGCCAGTGCAGAGTCTACGACTAACGCTGTAAATAGCGTCCTTAAAGTAGCGACTAGCGAGTTGGCTGTGACAAGCAGTGAATTGAATGCTGCTGAAGCAAGCCTTAACTCTGAAAATCTCATCAACGCTATGGGGCTTGCAGTATCAAACCGTAGCCTTCGTACAGCTGATGCGGTTGCTGTTTTGACAAATGCTGGAGCAGGCTCAACAAACCCTGACTTGACAAACCTCGGCTACAAACTTGACTATTTACCAGGGCGTCAACAATACTTTGTTAACATTGACTACATCAACCACCTCAAAGTCGGTCGTGATAACCGTGGGGGGTTGAGACCTTATGACTTTATTGAAAACGGTAATTTCTTTGTTACACCAAACTATGCTAACCTTGGTATTATTGACTATGTTGATGAAGCAGGAAACAAGATCCCTGGATCTTCAACCTACCGTATCAATAACTCAACTGAAACAATTACAGCAAACGGTAAGACTTACAATAAAATCTACGATGCTGGTGTAACAGAACTTCCACCAGTACCAGCAGGATACCGCATCAAGTATGCAACTGCTGACAAATCAAAAGCTAATGCTTACGTAGATGTCTTGAAGTCAGAACGTCAATACGACTATAACAACGGTGTTGCAACTATCCGTTCTGAACGTTCTTGGGACCGTAACCAAAGTCGTGTCGTTGACCTTGTTCAATTTGCTAACGGTTCACAAGGTTTGGATGCTTCAATTGATGCCAATGGTGGTGGTCAATACCTAGCTCCAGGATACCGTTACCACATTATCGTTGAAAAAGACACTAGAGATGTCACTAAAGCAACAAGTCAAACAGTGACTTACACTGGTGCTGATACGAAGACACCAGCTGCCAACACTCAAAATGACTTTAGCTTCAACGGTAAAGAAGACCCAACAACTAATACAACAACTTGGACTGAAACGACTCATACTTATGGAACAGTTAAGACTCCGGTTGTTACTGGTTACTATGCTGATAAAGCTGTAGCAGGTGGTAAGACAGTTACTCCAGATGCACCAAATGCAACAGACACAGTGACATACAAAGCCTTTGGTAAATTTATCGCTGTGGATGAAAATGGAAATCCAATTCCAGGTGTATCAACAACTGCCTACACGAACGATCCAAATGATGCGACTAAGATGATTGCCATCGACAAGACGCTTCCAAGCATTCCTGGCTACACTGTTAAGGTTGTACCTGCCACACCAGGTGACTTGTCTAGCGATACTAAGGTTGTTTACGTTAAGAACGATCAAAAAGCAAGTGTTACTTACCGTGATGAAACAAGCGGTTCAATCCTTGAAACAGTTGCTTTGGCTGGTAAGTCTGGCGAAGCGATTAACTACTCAACAGCTGAACGTATCAAACACTATCAAGACCTTGGCTATGCCCTTGTGACAGATGGTTACCCAGCTGGTGCAAGCTTTGACTTGGATAGCACAGTTGACCAAGCTTGGACAGTAAGCTTCAAACGTGTAGCACTTGACTTTAATCCAGACAATGCACACGAACCAGGAACTCCAATCTACCCTAACCAACCAAACGGTCCAAAATGGCCAGCTAAGGATGCTTACCTTAAAGATGTTACTTACACTGTTCACTATACAAGCAAGAACAGAAATGCTAAATTGCCAGCAGACAGTGTTCAAAAGGCACAATGGAAACGTTCATTGACCCTTGATTCTGTAACAGGTGACATTCTTACTGCAGGTGAATGGAAGGCTGATAAGACTAAGTTCGACCTCGTAATCACACCATTGGTTAACGGTTATTTCGCCGATAAAGGCCGTGTGGCTTCTCAAGATGTCACTATGGACAACAAGGTTGAAACTGTTACTTACACTAAATTTGGTAAGATTATTGCCGTTGACGAAAAAGGTAATCCAATCCCAGGTGTTGAAGCAGTTACTTACACAAATGATCCTAACGATCCAACTAAGGCTGCCATGACACTTGTTCCTGAAGTGAAAGGTTACAAGGCTGATAAGACTGGTGTGACACCAAGCAACCCTGGTGAAGATACAAAAGTTGTTTACAAGGTGGTTAACGCAGAACCTGCTAAACCGGCAGTTAACAAAGAAGTTGGTACTATCGTCGTTATCTACCGTG
>OKVP01001037.1_pt1 | contig 11583 bp, 10 predicted proteins | sample 1604821 | NCBI WGS metagenome assembly OKVP01 (sample SAMN01760946, study PRJEB22395) | human gut metagenome | reverse complement strand
TCTGCGCAGTCATCCACGTCCAGAATTGCCTTGGTCATGATATCCCCTTCGCCTTCTTCTCTGAGACTTGCACGACTCTTTAATACAAGACTTCTATATAATATCTGTTTCATCCTGCGATTCACATTATTGGCAAATCGTCTGACATAAAACCGCTTGATATATCTGGATATCTGTACCACCGCTATCACTGCCACATAAGCAGTTACCAGATACAGCATAACGCCAGACTGCTTTGTTCCTTTTAAAATATCTACCAGACATCCGGTCATCTTTCCTTCAAACCAGGGACCCGCAATAAGTCCCAGATTATAGATCAGGCCCGAAATTGTCACGGCAAGCAAGCCCCTCCATTCAATCTGAAAATAAGAAAGAATTCTGTCCGATTCAAATGTCTTTTCCTTATTCTCCGGCATTTTTCTTTTTCTCCTCTTTAAGTATCTGTACAACCTCTGAAAATCCTGCACGTCTTTCATTCTTTGATCTCCAGTATAACGCACTCAAAAATAGTTGTACCATCAACTACTTGGATGTTAGTACAACTATTTTTTTCTGTCAATATAGAATTTTATTATACACAAACCGAGAAGGGCAGGTCACCCTGCCCCTCAAAAGGATAGTATATCAATATTTAGTTAAGCGTCTCTGTTATTGATTTTCTAATCTGTATTCTATGCAGTTGCCGGAAGAATACGTGACAGGAAGGTCTGTGTTCTTCTCTCTTTCGGAGCTGTAAAGATGCGTTCTGGCTTTCCTTCTTCTACTACATATCCATCAGCCATGAAGATAACTCTGTCTGCCACATCACGGGCAAATCCCATCTCATGTGTCACAACGATCATCGTCATTCCTTCTTTTGCCAGGGATTTCATAACATCCAGTACATCACCTACCAGTTCCGGATCCAGTGCGGATGTCGGTTCATCAAAAAGAAGTGCTTTCGGTTCCATTGCAAGTGCTCTTGCTATGGCAACTCGCTGCTGCTGTCCTCCGGAAAGTGTACTTGGATAGACATCTGCTTTATCTTTTAATCCGACTTTATCCAAAAGTTCCAGCGCTTTTTCATGCGCTTCTTCTTTGTTCATATGTTTGGTAAGAACCGGTGCCATCATAACATTCTCCGCAACCGTCTTTAATGGAAACAGATTGAATCTCTGAAATACCATACCAACCTCTTCACGGAATTTACGAATGTCACATTTCTTATCTAACAGGTTCTTTCCTTCGTATTCTACAATTCCTCCGGATGGACTCTCCAACTGGTTGATGCATCGAAGGAAGGTACTTTTTCCGGAACCGGATGGTCCGATGATACATACAACTTCTCCTTCCTCGATATCAAGGTTGATATCTTTTAATACTTCCAGGTTTCCGAATTTCTTTGACAAATGGCTAATTTTAATCATAATCAATCACCTCATTTTTCTTTCAATCTGTTTCTGAACAATTATCAATATAGAAAGTATGATCAAGTAGAACACTGCCAGGGCGGTATATGTAGGAATTGCCTTAAAACTTAATGCCGCATATGCCTGTGCCTGATGTGTGATCTCATTTACCGCAATGGCTGATAATAATGCGGTATCTTTTACGGATGTAATAAACTGGTTAAAGAGTGCCGGTAATGCGGACTTGAATGCCGGCGGGATGACCAGGTGGAGCATTGTCTGTGTACTGGTAAGTCCAAGCGATGCACCTGCTTCTTTCTGTCCCGGATCAATTCCCATCAGCGCTCCTTTGACAATCTCGGAGATAAATGCTCCGGAGTTTAATGCAATAACTCCGATTCCGACGATTGTACTGCTGATGTCCACTCCGAACAATTTCGGAATAACGAAGTACCCGTAAAGTGCCTGCACCATCAGCGGTGTTGCTCTGATAATCCAAATGTAAACCTCAGCGATTGCTTTTCCTATCTTATACTTTGACTGTAGTAAGTATCCGCAGAGGCTTCCGATCAGGAATCCGATCCCGATACCTACCACAGCAATCAATATCGTTAGTTTTAATCCGTCGAACATCATCGGGAGTAAAACATCCAAAAATTTCATATTCATATACTATCTCTTCCAATCTGATTTATTTTGTTCTTACCTTTTGTGTTTTATTCACACCATTTTGCGTATAATTCATCTGTAGTGCCATTTTTGATCAGGACTTTGACAGCTGCGTTGATTTCATCATAATATTTGCATTCTTTTGAAACTGCCACACAATATGGAGCCTGGCCCTGATTGAATTCATCACCTACAACTTCAAGATTGCTGTCCGGTGTTGTCTTAATATAGAAGTTTGCTCCAGGTCCGTCCTGAATGACTGCATCTACTTTTTTCTGTTCCAGTGATTCATAAGCAGTTGTAATTGTGTCATGTACTTCCAGTTCTGAATCAGAAAGGTTCTTCGATGCATATGTATGGGAAGCAGTTCCTTTTTCTACAGCTACTTTTTTGCCTTTCAGATCATCTACGCTCTTGATTCCTTCGTCATTTGTCTGATTGACCATAACAACCTGACCTGAATCACAATATACATCTGTAAAGTTCATAACTTCTTTTCTTTCATCTGTTGCACAAAGTGCTGCAGCTCCCATATCCAGTTTGCTTTCTGAGAGTGAAGTCGTCAGTGCCGAATAATCCATTGCCTGCACTCCTCCGTCAATCTCGAATCCAAGCAGATCCTGAAGATCACTGATAAGATCCAGGTCATATCCGATTAATGTCTTTCCGTCTTCATCGTAATAAGAAAATGGTCCGAAGAGTCCGCTTGTTCCTACTTTCAGTTTTACACCTTTCATGCTGCCTTTGATATCGTCTTCTGTCAGAGTTTTCTTTGTCTCGGACTTGGATGAAGAATCATCACTTGATTTGCTTCCGCATCCTACGCCAAGCATTGCCACCATTGCTGCACACATCATAACTGCTACTATTTTCTTTTTCATATTGTGGTCCTCCTTATTGCTTCTTTGGAATCTGCCATAAAACAGCTTCCTTCGATAACTGAAAATGTAAGGGCGCATTACAAAAATCATTTGTAATGCGCCCTTGCATTTTCTGTCCAACAGACTTTCCAACTTTCCCGGGATGAACTGAAATATAAGAAAGCGACGCAGGTTTATAAACTGCGACGCCTTTGTCTGCCTTGTTCCTTATGAACTTGTGATTATTCTAACTGTTTTACCGATTTCCGTCAATCTGCAATTTTGCTTAAAATTATCTGTTAATTTTCTCCATTTATCGTTTTTATTACGAATTACTTTCCCTGTTTTTACACTATCTATAAAATCTAATCACTGATTATATATTATTTTGTGTTATTTCACTATTAGTATTTCTAATACCTGTTTTTGCATTCTCTTTTTGGATATATTCTTCTAAAGTCGGAAATGCCATTGCTTCCCCGGTACACATCACCAGAAGATCATCCCGGAGTGCCATTGCTTCCACCGTATCCACTTTTCCAAGTTCTTTCAGCAGCCCAAGAGTCTTTTCCTGAATTCCTTCCGATACATCATCCCATTTTTCACGGAATCTGCGCAGCCTGTAGTATACTTCCTTCTCCGATGTATACTTTTTCATAATCTGCAGCATCTGCTCTGGACAGCCTTTCAGATCAATGTGCCTGATGATATTTTTCAGATCTACCGCATCATCCAGCGCATTGTGGCTGACTTCCGTTCCGAGTCCGCAGATGATCTTCAGGCTTCCAATCCCCGCACTTTGCAGATCCAGCTTTGCTGAATAGATTCCTTCTATATCCTTGATCATACGAAAGATCCTGTTCACGATCTTTCTGGTCCGTTTCGATATGTCCTTGCGGTATTCCAGCAGATCCCGCTGTATCACATATTTATCCGGTCCCCATACATAGATCCTTGATACCTCCCATGCTTCCAGCTGCTCTGCGACTTCTTCCATCACAAGTTCATAATCCGGGGCACTTAAGAGATCTTTCCTCTCAATCCCGGTCATCTCCTGGAACCGGTCATGCAGTTTGTCTTCTGCATAAATATAGGAATGAAATCTTGTTACTTCTTCAAAGTTCTTCCCACAGACTACAAACCCGATCGACACAAGCTTCGCCGGCGGTCCACCTTTTATCTGGGATGTTAAGAATTCCGTATCCAGGAACGCAATCATCTCGTTGTCGAGTTTTTCTGCGATATTAGGTGTGCTTTGTGTGAACGATTTTTTATTTATATTTTTATTTATGCTCTTCTTTGGTTTTTTCCTGATCTTTGCCAATGAAACCACTCCTTGTCATTTCGTTTTGTTCCTTTTGAAATGATACAGGGTGTGAAGAGATTTTGCAAGTATCTTTATTTCTTCCGTTTTATCCAAGATTCTCCGGTTATGTTGTACTCCTCAATTACTCTGTCAAACGGGAACTATCCTGCTTTCACAATATTCACAGCAGTTCCAATTATCACCGCCTCATATGGACGCAATACATTTCCTTCTCTGTCATCCTCATAATTCCGAATCCAAACTTCCCCATCTTTCCACTCATCAAGCAATGGGCAGCTAACTTCCTCATCCGTAAAGTTTGTACATACCAGCATCTTTGTATGCTCATCTGTTCTCGTATAGGCGAAAATTCTCTCATCTTCCGGCAGAAGAAGTTCAAATTTTCCATTCACGAATACTGGATTTTCTTTTCTTAAACGAATCAGCTTCTGATAATAGTAAAATACCGAATTTTCATCTTCCAGTGCCTCTTTGGCATTGATTCTGGTATAATTTGGATTCACGGCAAACCATGGTTCTCCTGTTGTGAATCCTCCGTTCTCATCCCCGCTCCACTGCATCGGAGTACGGGCATTATCACGGCTTCTTGCGTAGATAGACTGCATGATTTCTTCTGGCTGATATCCTTTTTCCAGACGCTCTTTGTACATATTCAATGTCTCAATATCTTCATATTCCTCAATGCTGTCAAACTGCACATTCGTCATTCCCAGCTCTTCTCCCTGGTAAATGTAAGGAGTTCCCTGCATTCCATGAAGCATTGTCGCCAGCATTGTTGCCGACTCTTTTCTGTATTTTCCGTCATTTCCCCAACGCGACACGATTCTAGGAAGATCATGGTTATTCATGAACAGACTGTTCCATCCTGTCTGATATAAAGTATTCTGCCACTTTGCAAGGCATTTTTTCAGCTTAACCAGATTCAATGGAATCGTATCCCATTTTTCTTTTCCTTCTTCCTGATCAAGCATAATGTGCTCAAACTGAAAAACCATAGAAAATTCACTGCCATCTGGATTACTATATTTCTTTGCAATTTCCGGTGTTGCTCCCCAGGCTTCTCCAACAGTGATCATATCCCCCTTCTGAAATGTTTCTCTGCTTAGTTCACGCAGAAATTCATGCAGCTTTGGTCCATTATTTGTGATCTTAAGATCTGGCTCTTTTGCAATCTGATCGATTACATCCAGACGAAATCCGCCTGCTCCTTTTTCCATCCACCAGAGAATCATATCATAGAGCTCTCTTCTCACTTTCGGATTCTCCCAGTTCAGATCTGGCTGTTTCACTGAAAACTGATGAAAATAATACTGTCCCAGTTCTGGAACCCACTCCCATGCCGGTCCTCCGAACGCAGAATTCATATCATTTGGGTAAATACCTTCTTCTCCGTCACGCCACACATAATAATCATGATACGGATTGTCTTTGCTTTTCTTTGCCTCCAAAAACCATCTGTGTTCATCTGAAGTATGATTCAGCACAAGATCCATCATAATTCGGATTCCGCGTTTCTTTGCCTCCGCAAATAACTGTTCCATATCTTCCATTGTTCCGAACATCGGCTCAATATCCTGATAATCTGAAATATCGTATCCATTGTCATCCTGTGGCGAACGATACACCGGTGAGAGCCAGATTGCATCTATTCCAAGTTTTTTCAAATAATCCAATCTGCTGATAATTCCTGGAATATCACCAATTCCATCTCCATCCGAATCTTGAAAGCTTTTCGGATAAATCTGATATACAACTGCATTTTTCCACCATTTATTCTTATTTCCCATACTCATTCTCGATATCTCTCCGGCAGATTTTCTGATCCTACCGGGATATCCTCTCCTTTCTAACCATATACCTGGCTTATTTTTTTCTATATTTTAACGGAGAAACTCCATATGTTTTTTTGAAGCTTCTGATAAAATAGCTTACATTCTGATATCCACTCTGCATTGCAATCTCTGTAACAGGAATATCCGTATCTTGTAACAGCTGTTTTGCATGCTCTAACCTTAAATGTGTTATATATTGCGAAAGGGTAATATGAAAATGTTCCTTAAAATATCGCGATATATATTTTTCCGAAAGATGAAACTGCTCACTAAATTCTTTTAATGATATCTTTTCCATAAAATTCTGCTGTATATATGAAATCATTTCTTTTTCTATCGTATTTCTCCCGCTTTTATCATTTTCAATTACAAAGCCCTTCTCCCACATTTCAAGAATAAACTGTAAAAGAATTATTTTTGTCTTTATCTGAGCAGTTATTATGGACTCAGTTTTCTTATTTTTTGCCACATATATTTCAACCAACTGCTCACATAGTTCTTTTGCTGTATCTTTTACTCTTGGACTTATCATCAGATGACCATTTTTTAACGGCTCCAATAATTTATCATCCAACATGTCATTTATGCAAAAAGATATGTATTTTAACGGAAAAAGGAAAGTAAAATAATCCACTGTACCAGTCTGTGAACCCATAAAATGCAGATTACCCGGCGACACTACAAAAGCATCCCCGGGGGTTCCAATATAATTTTCTCCTGATATACTAACAGTCAAAAAACCGCTTTTTACATATATAATTTCCAGTTCATCATGCCAATGAACCGGTATCTGAAATGATCGTCCTTCATTTTTTATATGATATGTACTAAACGGATCATCCTTTGTACCATGTGGTTTATTTTCCTTTAATTCAAAGTACATACTCTCTCCTATACTTCTACAAGACCTTTACTCTTCCATTTTCCACTCTTCCATCTAAGTACCATTCCCACTGCTCTCGCACATTCGTCACCTGCCATAGCAATATATGCTCCTACAGCCAGAAGTCCCTTGTGTATTCCGAGAAAATAGGTTCCGCCAACTGCAAACAAATACATAAATATCGCACCTAATATAACCGGAAAAAATGCGTCTCCGCTCGTTTTTAACGCCTGCCCATATACAAGGTTTGTTACCCTTCCAAGTTCAAGAAATATATCTACTATTAACAACTTTACCACAAGATTTATCATCTGTGTATCATCCGTAAATATATGCACGATAAAATGTCCGGCAAATGCAAAGGTCACGGAAAAGCATGTCGCTGTGATGATACCATATATCGCAGCTTTTCTCGTCCCCCTGTTACATTCCTCAAACTCTTTTGCTCCAATTCTCCAGCCGGTCATAATTGCATTTGCCTGAGCAAGGGCAGCTCCCACACAATATGAGAAATTTGCAATCTGTACAGCATATGAGCGTGCTGTAACATTCATTCCATCCACATCCATCTGATTCATAAAACGCACAATAAATGTCATTGCGATGTTGTAAAGTGCTGTTTCAAGCGCAGAAGGAAAACCAATCTTAACAATCTGCGCAAATATCTTTCTTGATGCATCCTGTGCCTTCTTTGCTTCTTCTTCACCATGAACAAGTTTTGTAATTTCAGACATATAATCTGGCATTGTCAGACTAAGCCACACCTGCACGATAATAAACACAAATGCAACTGCCGCCAGAATAAAATCTTTCCATGTAAGCTTCTTTAACAACTTAACCATTATCTGCTGCTCCCTTCTTTTTAGATAGAAACTATTATAGCGTTCAAAATAGAACAGTCAATACAATTTATATAAAATTTAGATTGTTTATAAAAAAAACGAAAAGAGGCAGACTCTTCATCTGCCCCTTTTTTGCTCTAATTTAATTCACACCTGCTCATGCACACCTGTAACAGAAAATACAACCCACTCTGCGATATTTGTCGCATGATCTCCGATTCGCTCAAAATACTTTGCAATCATCAAAAGATCAAGTGCATACTCGCCGTCCTTTGGATTTTCTGAGATCATTTGAATAAGCGACTCCTTTACCTTTAAGAAAAGATCATCGACCACATCATCGTGCTGAATTGTTGCCTCTGCCATTGCTACATCACGCTTTACATAAGCCTCAACACTCTCTGTCACCATACGCATTGCAGCTACTGCCATCTGACAAATATACTGTGCATCCGTTCCGATTCTTCCATTTAAGAATCCAATAATCTCTGCGATGTCGGATGCCTGATCACCGATACGTTCCATATCTGTAATCATCTTAAGTGCTGCTGAGATCTGTCTTAAATCTCTCGCAACTGGCTGCTGCTGTAACAAAAGCTTTAAACAAAGCGACTCGATAGTGCGCTCCATCTGGTCAATCTCACTGTCTATCGGTGCTATCTTTGCTGCTGTCTGTCCATCTGCATTTGCCAGTGCCTTTGCCGCTAATGCTAACGCCTCCTCACAAAGCGATCCCATCTTTGTCAGATCACGATTCAAAAGCGCTAGCTGCTCGTCAAACTTGCTTCTCATGTCTTCACCTCACTTTTTTTATTTCCATTAGCCAAAACGTCCTGTAATATAATCCTCAGTTCTCTTATCCTTTGGCTGCTCGAAGATCTTCTGTGTCTCACCATACTCTATTAGATCACCAAGCAGGAAAAATGCGGTGTAATCAGAAATACGCACGGCCTGCTGCATGTTATGCGTAACCATAACAATTGTGTACTGTGATTTTAATTCGCTTGCCAGCTCTTCTATCTTTGATGTAGAAATCGGGTCAAGCGCACTTGTTGGCTCATCCATCAAAAGTACATCTGGTTCAACAGCAAGTGCTCGTGCAATACAAAGTCTTTGCTGCTGTCCTCCTGATAAGCTAAGTGCCGATTTTTTCAAGTTATCCTTTACTTCATTCCAGATAGCTGCGCCCTTCAAGGAATTTTCCACGATCTCATCAAGCTTTGCACGGCTTGTAATTCCATGGGTGCGCGGTCCGTATGCAATATTGTCATAGATGCTCATTGGAAATGGATTTGGCTTTTGGAATACCATTCCGATATTTCTGCGAAGCTCATTGACATTTAACCTTGGATCAAAAATGTCCTCGCCGCGATAACGAAGATCGCCTGTAATCTTCACACCAGGCACCAGATCATTCATTCTGTTTAACGACTTTAAGAATGTGGATTTACCACAGCCAGAAGGACCAATCAGCGCCGTAATACTCTTCTCCTCAATATTGATATTAATATTTTTTAATGCCTGCACCTGTCCATACCACAGACACATATCTTTTACAGTAATTACGCTGCTCACTGACTCTTCCTCCTCTGAAAATACTTACCTAACAAAGTTGCAGTTAAATTGATAAACACGGTTAATACCATTAAGATTGCTGCAATTGCAAATGCAACACCAAACTCACCCTGCTCCTTAGCATACATGTAAAGCGCAACTGTAAGTGTTGCACCTGCACTGTGAAGACCATCTATCATTCCATTTACTGCATGTGCAAGACCTGCGGTGAAAAGAAGCGCTGCTGACTCACCGATAATTCTTCCGACAGAAAGAATACATCCTGTCACTACACCATCAATACATCCTGGAAGTACAACGGTACGAATAACTCTCCACTTTCCTGCGCCAAGTCCAAAGGCACCCTCACGGTAGCTTTGCGGAACTGTCTTTAAGCTCTCCTGGGTTGTTCGCATGATAGTTGGAAGATTCATGATAACAAGAGTAAGCGCACCTGCTAAAAGAGATGTCTGCAAGCTTAAAAACTGACAGAAAAACAGCATTCCGACAAGACCATATATAATAGAAGGAATACCTGAAAGTGTCTCTGCTGCATACTCGATCATGCCAACTATTTTTTTGTTTGTGGCATACTCAGTCAGATATATTGCAGCACCAACACCAAGCGGAAGTACAATTACAAGTGTTGCAATTACAATATAAAGTGTATTTAAAATATCAGGCAAAATACCAATGTTGTCATCGAGGTAGCTTGGAGATGTGGACACCAGCTTCCAGCTTATATTCGGAACACCTCTATATAATACATATCCGATCATAAACAATACAAGTCCACATGTAATTGTTATGGAAATCCCCATCAAAAACTTCATCAGACCTATATAAAGCTTGCGCTTTACCCCTGGTCCATTCTTTGCAGTGGCACGCACTGTCATTACCGATTTTACATTTGCTGTCTGCGACGCCCCTATTGCTTCCTGTTTTGTCATCTTACTCACTCCTTTTATGAATCCGTTTTTCAGGCTTTCTCATGCTTTAAGAAAAAATTCAGTGTTGCATTGATCAGCATGATGAACAAAAACAGCACCAGCGCGATGGAAAACAGCGCCTGCCGCTGCAGGCCGCCGGAATAGGACATTTCGCTCGCGACGGCGGTGGTCAGAAAGCGCACGCTCTGAAACAGGCTCGGCATATTCGGCACGTTGCCGGACACCATCATGACGGCCATGGCCTCGCCGATGGCGCGGCCTACGCCGAGCACGACGGCAGCGGCAATGCCGCTTCTGGCCGCAGGTGCCGATACGCGGAACCACGTCTCGACCGGCGTTGCGCCGAGCGCCAGCGACGCGTCCTCATACTCCTTCGGAACCGCGTCGAGCGCGTTGACGGAAACCTTAATAATGGACGGCAGGATCATAATTGCCAGCACGACCATCGCGGCAAGCAGGCTTGCGCCGTCCGGCACGTGGAACAGCTTCCGGATGCCGGGAACGAGCACCAGCATACCGACCAGACCATAGACAACCGACGGGATACCGGCAAGCAAACTGACCGCCGATTCCATGACGGAGCGGAGCTTCTTCGGGGCCATTTTGGAAAGAAACACCGCCGTCAGGAACCCGACCGGCACGCCGAGCAGAATTGCACCGCACGTGCCGTATACGCTGGTGAGGATGAAGGGGAGAATGCCGTATTTCGGATCGGAGGCCGTCGAGGCCCATTCCATGCCGAACAGGAAGTTTCCGAGGCCGATTTTTGTAATGGCCGGCAGGCCGGACAGGATCAGGTACACGGTAATGAGCAGCACGCAGCCGACTGTGACCAATCCTAACAGGAGGAAGACGCCGTGTACGACGTCTTCCATTGTCTGTTCCTTTTTCATATCAGCCGTTCACCGGGACAGCACCGGCGGAGGTAATGTACTGGGCGGCTTCCGCGCTCAGGGCGAAGTCGAAGAACTTCTGTGCGTTCTCGGAGAGCTTCGCGCCGGTCTTGGTCACGAGAACGAACGGTCGCTGGATGACATAGCTGCCGTCCTTGACGGTATCCTCCGTGGGGGCCACGCCGCCGACGGTCAGAGCCTTGACGTTGTCCTTCAGCGCTGCAAGGGAAGCATAGCCGATGGCGTCCGGGTTCTGGGAGACGGTGGTGATGACGTCGCCGGTGGAGGTCAGCTCCTGACGGTACTGGCAGGCGTCCTTGGTCTTGGTGATGGACTCGAAGCCGTCGCGCGTGCCGCTGCCGGCCTCGCGGCCGATGCGCACGAT
>OKVP01001030.1_pt1 | contig 11617 bp, 6 predicted proteins | sample 1604821 | NCBI WGS metagenome assembly OKVP01 (sample SAMN01760946, study PRJEB22395) | human gut metagenome | reverse complement strand
ATTCTCTTCTTTGATTGACGAATCCATCGGAGAGTCGTCTTCATTATCTTTTTTTGAAACATTATTGCTAATCCAATGATACTGGTTTTCAGTGACACCTACAACAGTTCCGATTAACGTGAAGCCTAGAACACCTGCTAGAATTCCTTTTGCAAGCTTGCTTTTAAACAATCCTTTTTTCTTCTCATCTTTTTTTCTTTCCATTTTTTTAATCCTTTCTATAGATTTATTAGTGATGCTTACTCATCCCTAATCAAACAATATGTGCTGGTAAAAAAAGAATATGATCAAAATTTTTGATTTCTAACTGATTTCTTTGCTGTAGCTTATATTTTCTAACCTATTTATATAATTACAAAAGAAAAAGCTTGACTATTAGAATTGAAGAGCGTATGATTCTTTTTGCTTAGCGGCTTTTTGCACGCTTTTTGTGACTAAAAGCTGATTAAGCACGTGGGAGACATGAGTCGAACCACGTCACGGAAATTGGAGGAAAACTACCGTGGCAAAGAAAATTATGCGTGCTATGACTATCACAGTCATGGCTGGACAGGCTAGCCCTGCCAAACTCGGTCAGAAATTAGGACCTTTCGGAATCGGTGCTAAGTTCTGCCAAAAGTTCAACGCCGACACCGCTGAACGCAAGGGAGAATTAGTCCCTTGCATCCTCACCATTTATGAGGATCGTACTTTTGATTGTGCTTATAAGACACAACCTGTCACATTCCTTTTGAAGAAAGCTACTAAGCTTGAGAAGGGTGCTGCTACTCACAAAGCAGCAGTTGCTCACATCTCTTATGCTGAAATCGAAAGAATTGCTAAGTACAAGCTTCCTGACCTCAATGTCAAGGATGAGCAAGCTGCCATCAATTGTGTTCTTGGTACTGCCAAATCCATGGGCATTGCTGTCGACAAGTAAAGGAGATCACTAAAATGGCAAAAAGAGGAAAGAAGTATAACGAAGTCGCTAAGCTCATCGACAGAACTAAGAAGTATTCTGTTGCTGAAGCTGTGGCTTTAGTTAAGAAAACAGCTATCGCCAAGTTCGATAGCACTATCGATGTAAGCTTCAAGCTTCACCTCGATACAAAACAACCTGATCAACAGCTCCGTGGAACTATTGTTTTGCCTAATGGAAATGGTAAGACCAAGAAAATCTTGGCTTTGACCAACACTCAACAGGCTCAGGCTAAGGCAGCTGGTGCTGACTTTGTCGGTGCAGCTGATATGATTGAGAAGATTCAAAAAGAGAATTGGTTTGGTTACGATATCATCGTTGCCACTCCCGACATGATGGGTCAAATTGGACGTCTTGGACGTATCCTCGGACCTAAAGGATTGATGCCTAACCCTAAGACTGGAACAGTCACCATGAACATTGGTTCAGCTATCATTGAAATCAAGAATGGTAAGGTTGCTTATCGTACTGATAAGGATGGTAATATTCAACTCACCTTCGGTAAGGCTAGCTTCACCGAAGAGAAACTTGCTGAAAATCTTCGTGCCGTCATCAATCTCGTTCTCTCAATCCGTCCTTCTTCCGTGAAGGGTGTCTATGTGCAGGGCTGTGCTATCAGCTCCACTATGGGTCCTTCCGTAAGTGTGGACGTCAACGCTCTCTAATCTGAGCGTTCTAACTCTAAATCGGGCATTACAGCATACCGAAGACAGCGACGGCGAGTAAGCTTAATAATGTCGCCTAGGTCATGCACCTAAATTGATAAAAAAGTATGTTGATTGCCATATATTGTCGATACGATTCGATACGTGGATTCAGGAGGTCATGAAAAGTGAATCCTAACACACTTAAAGCTAAGCAAGCTGAGGTCGAGGAATTAAAGACCCGTCTTGCAACCGCCAAATGCACGATCATCCTATCCTATGACGGAATCAATGTTACTAACTTTAACTCTTTGAGAATCAAACTCAGAGAGTGCAAAGTTGATGACAAGCCTGTCAAGGCCGGTGTCGAAGTCCGCAAGAATACTCTTGTAAGAAGAGCTCTTGAGGCTGAGAACGATGCTGAGCTTGAGAAGCTCTTGACTGGTTCCAACGCTTTGATCACTTGTGAGGATCCTTTAGCTGCTCTTTCTATCGTGACTGAGTTTGCTAGCAAGAACAAGAAGAACACAAAGATCAAGGGTGGACTTGTCGAGCATGTATTCCTTAATGAGGAAAAGATGGCAGAACTTGGCAAAGTCGGAAGCAGAAATGGAATATATTCACAATTGCTTTCCGTCCTCGAAGCCGGTATGCGTAATCTTGCTTTGGACATCAAGTCTATTGCTGAGAAGAAGCAGGGTGAAGCTGGAGAAGCTGCAACCCCTGCTGCCTAGTCGAGTCGAAAGCCATAGGAGGGTAATTAATTATTATGGCACTTTCTAAGGATGACATTATCAATGCTCTTGAGAGCATGACCGTTGTCGAGCTCTTCGACTTGGTCAAGGCTATTGAGGAGAAGTTTGGCGTCAAGGCTGCTGCCGCTGTCGCCGCTGCTCCTGCTGCTGGTGCTGCTGCCGCTGAAGGTCCTTCAACCGTCAACGTCACCATCACTGCTATCGCTGGTTCTAAGGTCGCCGTCATCAAGGCTGTCCAAGGAATCACTGGAAAATCTTTGATGGACTCCAAGAAGCTCATCGATACACTTCCTGCAGTTATCAAGGAAAAGGTTCCTACTGCTGAAGCTGAAGAAATCAAGAAGACTCTTGAAGCTGCATCTGCAACTGTTGAACTCAAGTAGTCCTTCTCTTTCGTTAATTCCACTAAAGTATTAGTCTCCGCCCATTCCTTTTTATAGGGAATGGGTGTTGTGATGTAAAGGGGACAAGTCGATTTAAGGGGTGTGTAGCGCATGGCACAATCCTTCTATCGACAACCGCACGAACTAAATTGATAGAGAGGACCAAAAATGGCTGAAAATTACAGTGAAAAAGATGGATTAAATCAATCCACTTCTGTCGAAGACATAATTGGAAAATATCCCCGCTTGAATAATGATCGTATTAATTTCTCGAAGGTTTCGGGTGCTTTAGAGTTGCCTAATCTTTGTGAAATCCAATTGAATTCTTTCAAGTGGTTTATGGATAAGGGAGTTAGAGAAGTCTTGGAAGACTTCTTCCCTATTGGATCTGTTGATCCTAAGTTGAAGCAAGAAGACAATAGTAGCGATAAGAAAGAAATCAAGCTCGATATCGATCGTACTAAAGTCGATCCTGTTCACTGGGAAGGCGTAAATGTCGAAAATGCATTTACTGCCAAGGAAAAGAATCAAACCTATTCTCGTAAATTGAGTGTAGATATGGTTATAGAGTATCCTTCTGGTGAGAAGATTCAAGAGCCAGTATTCTTTGGTGATTATCCGATGATGACCGATTCTGGAACATTCATCGTCAATGGATCTGAGCGTTGTATTGTTTCTCAAATCGTACGTTCACCTGGTGCTTATCTTTCTAAGGAAAGAGATAAGTCCGGCCGCTTTATGTATGGTGGAGATATCATCCCTCAACGCGGAACTTGGATTGAGTTCCTTTCTGATGCAAAGGATACTTTGAGTGTCCGTATCGATAAGCAAAGAAAAGTTTCATCTCTCACATTGATGTGTGCTTTGGGACTTTCCGATAACCAAACTATTTTGGATTTGTTCGGAAACGGAAACACTTTGCTCGACAACACTATTCGTAAGAATAAGATGGAAAGAACTGCTGAAGATGATTGTGAAACTACTGCTTGTAGAACAATTTACTCTAAGCTTAGACCTGGTGAGCCTAACCCTGCAGCTGCTTCTATTACATTAATCAAGAATCACTTCTTCGACAAGAAACATTATGATCTCGGTAGAGCTGGTCGTTTCAAATTGACAAAGAAGTTAGGTATCTATAATCGTTTGGTCGGAAAGACCTTGGCTGAAGATTTGGTCGACAGAGATGGTGTCGTTGAATTCTTCGCTGGACACACACTTTCTTCTGCTGATGTCTTGAAACTTGAGAATGAGAAGTTCTTCGAAAAGAAGATTGTCACCGATAATGATGGTGTCGTCAGCTATGAAAAAGGTGGAATGACCTTCGATGGATCTGACAGCGACAACTTCTTCCATATCTTCCAACAACTTGACAATCACGGATTGATCAACAGAGTCAAAGTCTTCACTGAACTCGGTGAACAAAATGACTTTGGAACTGATGCCGATGACGATAAGCGTTACACTTTGACTCTTACCAAAGATGAGGGTGGATTAACTCAAATTGTTAGAAGCAACCCTTCATACAAATCTAACAAGAATGAGTTTATCGATTCCAATTTCGAAAGTTCAATGCATGCAGACTTTTCCTGGGATACATTTGAGCTTGAAGGAAAAGATGACAAGGCCATCAATGAATTCTTGGCTAACAAGAAGATTGTAACTATCATTGGTACTGATACTCTCTTAAACGAGAACTATGTAACAATCTCTGATATTTTTGCAGTGTTCTCTTACTTCCTCGATATCATCGATGGAGTCGGATCTGTAGATGATATTGATAATCTTTCTAACCGTCGTGTAAAATGTGTCGGTGAGTTGCTTCAAAATTATTTCCGTCAAGGACTCTCTCGTATGGAGAAATCCATTCGTGAGCGTATGGGAAAGAAAGACAACAACGAAAACTCTGATGTTTTGAACAAGCCAAGTAATGTCTTGAATATCAAGCCTTTGACTTCAGTTATCTCTGAATTCTATAACTCATCTCAATTGTCACAATTCATGGATCAGGTTAATCCTTTGGCTGAGCTTTCTAACAAGCGTCGTCTATCAGCTTTGGGACCTGGTGGTATTTCTCGTGACAGAGCTTCCTTTGAGGTTCGTGATATTCACTTCACTCACTACGGAAGAATTTGTCCTATTGAAACTCCTGAAGGACAAAACGTCGGTTTGATCAACAACTTGGCATGTTATGCTAAGATCGATGATCATGGTTTTATAACTACACCTTACCGTAAGGTAGAGCATGGTAAAGTTTTGGAAGATAACAGCAAGACTGTTTATCTCTCAGCTGATCAGGAACAAAATTTGATCATTGCTGAAGCTAATACTGAAACGGATGCTGAAGGAAATATTATCGATGAGTATGTCACTGCTCGTCATAATGGTGATACCATTCGTGTCAACAAAGAAGATGTCGATTATATCGACGTCTCTCCTAAGCAGATTGTTTCAATCGCTGCTGCTTCTATTCCATTCCTTGAAAATGATGATACCAACCGTGCTCAGTTGGCTTGTAACATGCAACGTCAGGCTTTGCCTTTGCTTAGACCTCACGCCCCTGTTGTCGGAACAGGTATGGAATATAAAATTGCTCATGACTCTGGTGCTGCTGTAATTTCCAAGCAAGATGGAAAAGTTTTATATGCCGATTCTTTGAAAATCATTATTCAAGATAATGAAGGAATTAATCACGAATATAAGCTTCGTAAGTTTGCTAAGGCTAACCAAGCAACTTGTATTAATCAAACTCCTATCGTAAAGATTGGTGATGAGATTAAGGTCGGTCAAATAATTGCTGATGGTCCTGCAATGGACCATGGAGATTTGGCTCTCGGTCAAAACGAAACCATAGCCTTCATGACTTGGCACGGATACGACTATGAGGATGCTGTCGTCATGAACGAACAATGCCGTCGTGATGATGTCTTCACTTCTATTCACATCGATGAATATTCAATCGATCGTAGAAAGACAAAGTTAGGAGATGAGACTTTCACAAGAGATGTACCTAACATTTCTGAAGATCTCAAGGCTCATTTGGATGCTAATGGTATTGTCATTCCTGGAACTGTTGTTTCTGAAGATGATATCTTGGTCGGAAAGAGTACTCCTAAAGGTGAGCAACAATTGTCGCCTGAAGAGAAGTTATTGCAATCCATTTTCTCAGACAAGCAGAAAGATGGAAAGGACACTTCTTTGAGAGTACCTCACGGTGGAGCTGGTATTGTTCAATCTGTAAAGGTCTTCAGCCGTAAAAATGGTGATGAGCTTGCACCTAACGTTCTTGAAACTGTAAAGGTCTACATCATCCAAAAGAGAAAGATTTCAGAAGGTGATAAGATGTCTGGACGTCATGGTAACAAAGGTGTTATCTCTAAACTTGTGCCTCAAGAAGATATGCCTTTCTTGTCCGATGGAACTCCTGTCGATTTGTGTTTGAACCCTTTGGGTGTTCCTTCACGTATGAACATCGGTCAGATTCTCGAAATTCATTTAGGTGATGCTTGTAGAAGATTAGGACTTAAGGTTGCTACACCTGTATTCGATGGTGTTTCAAACGAAGAATTATTCAGCCTTATGAAGGATGCTGGTGTTTCCGATGATGGAAAGACAGTAGTCTATGATGGACAAACCGGTGAGAGATTCGAAAATAGAATTTCAGTCGGATGTATGTACATGATTAAGCTTGACCATATGGTCGACGATAAAGTTCATGCCCGTGCTACTGGACCTTATTCCTTGGTCACTCAACAGCCTTTGGGTGGTAAAGCTCAAAAGGGTGGACAGCGTTTCGGAGAAATGGAAGTCTGGGCTTTGGAAGCTTATGGTGCAGCTCACACTTTGCAGGAAATGCTTACCATCAAGTCAGATGATATGGTCGGTAAGGCTCTTACTTATCAATCTATCTGTGAGGATAAGCCTATTCCAAGTCCTTCAATGCCTGAGTCTTTCCGTGTTATGTTGAAAGAACTTCAAGGTTTGGCTATCAATGTCATATTGCTCGACAAGGACAACAAGCCTATTTCAATGGATGGAATTGCTTCTAGCAACGATAGCGAAATCAAGAAGTATAACCATGAATTACGTAATTTCTCTTATACACCTATGGAGAATGAGGGATTGAAGAAGAATGCTTCAAATGAAGTTGAGGCTTCAGACACTGGATTGCCTGTTGAGGAAGATGGATTTGAAGAAACTTCTTCGTTTATAACTGAAGAGCAGCAAAAAGAAGCGGAAGAAGCGTTAGATGACTTGACAGATGATGGCAAGGAAACTGACGATGGTGATTCTTCTAATATGGACTAAAAGGAGGACTAACGAATGTTTGATTTAAGTAAACTAGCTAGTATCAAGATTGGTCTTGCATCTCCAGAAGTTATCAAGAGTTGGTCTTATGCTGAAAAGCAAAAGCCCGGATCTGGTGAAGTTAAGAAATCTGAGACTATTAACTATCGTTCACAAAAGCCTGAACCTGAAGGACTTTTTGCTGAAGAGATATTCGGACCTGCAAAGAGTTATGAATGTCACTGTGGAAAGTACAAGAAGAATTCCTACTCAGGAACAGTTTGTGATAAATGTGGTGTTGAAGTAACTTCTAAGTCTGTCCGTCGTGAGCGTATGGGTTATATCACCCTCGCTTGTCCTTGTACTCATATTTGGTACCTCAAGGGAACACCTTCCAAGATTGCTTTGATTTTGGATGTTCCTCCAAAGGATTTGGAAGAAGTCGTATATTTCCAATCCCATATTGTTTTGAATCCTGGCCAATACTGTCTTGATCACAACTTGCTTCAAAAGAAACAAGTTTTGGATGAAAGAGCAGGACGTGATATCTTCCAAGAAATTTTAAAGAGTTTCATGGAGGGAGAAAATCCTGTTATCGATCCTAAACAAACTGAAACTGATGATTATAAGAAGTGTCAACGTTTGATCAATAGCATGGCTCATGAGAATGAACCTTATGATTTTGAAACTGCTGCTCGCTTCATTAAGAAGTTGGTCGGTGCTGAGTTTGGTTGGGGAGCTGATGCTGTTAAGACTTTGCTCCATGAACTCGATCCTGAAAATATCGATTCTGTAACTGGAAAATCAAAGCTCGACGTAGAATTTGAAACAATTGAAAAAGCTATTAGATCATATCCTGATCCTAAGAATCAAAAGCGTATCAAGCTTATGAAACGCTTGGATGTTGTAGAATCCTTCCGCAATTCTAAGAATAAGCCTGAATGGATGATTCTCGATGTTATTCCTGTAACTCCTCCTGATCTTCGTCCTTTGCTTCAATTGGATGGTGGACGTTATGCAACTTCAGATATCAACGAATTGTATCGTCGTGTTATCACTCGTAACTCTTTGTTGAAGAGATTGATGGATCAAAAAGCTCCTACAGTCATTTTGGTTAACCAAAAACGTATGGTTCAGGAAGCTGTTGATGCTTTGATCGATAACGGAAGAAGAAACAACAAGCCTCTTACTGGTGTATCTGGTCGTCCTTTGAAATCTTTGTCTTCTACCCTCAAAGGAAAACAAGGACGTTTCCGTTTGAACTTGTTAGGAAAGCGTGTTGACTATTCTGGACGTTCAGTCATTTGTGTCGGACCTGAATTGAGATTGGATGAGTGTGGTTTACCTCGCGAGATGGCAATTCAACTCTTCAAGCCATTCATTATGAGCGAGCTCATGAAGGATAAGTATGCTGCCAATATCAAGATTGCCGAACAGATGATTACAAGATACGATGATAGAGTCTATGATGTTTTGGAAAAGATTGTTCCTAATCACCCTGTTCTCTTGAACCGTGCTCCTACATTGCACCGTTTGGGTATTCAAGCCTTCAGACCTGTTTTGGTCGACGGAAGAGCTATGAGATTGCATCCATTGGTTTGTCCTGGATTCAACGCTGACTTCGATGGTGACCAAATGGCTGTCCACGTTCCTCTTTCTAGAGAGGCTCAACAAGAAGCTTTCGATTTGATGATTTCCTCGAGAAATATTCTTTCTCCTCGTGACGCAAAGGTTATAGCTATTCCTGTTCAGGACGTCGATGTCGGTCATTACTATTTGACTTCTGAGCAAACTCCAGATGATTTCTTGAGCCAAGCCGATGCTGCTAGAAAGCATGGTGATGTTGAGGAAGCTGAGAAATTTGAAAGATTTGCCAGAATGGATGGTCACGTGTTCCGTAACTTCGATGAAGTTATGCGTGCTTATCAAACTGGTGTCGTTCATACAAATAACCGTATTGCAATTCCAGCTGAGTCTTTAGGAAAGTATGGAGTATTTACTGAAGAGCAAAATAGCAAGTATTTGATTACTACTGTCGGAAAGCTTATCTTCAACGATATGTTCCCTTCAGACTTCCCATATGTCAACGATGCACCTTCTCATTGCAAAGGTGAGTTGAAATCAACTCCTGTTGGAATCGATTGGTTCTTCGTTCCTAAGGGAACAGACATCAAGGATTACCTTAAGAATCATTGGAATCCTACCAAACCTGTGGATAAATCAGAGCTTGCTGCTATTATCAATGCTTTGTTCTTGAGATATAAGTCTAAACGTACATCTTGGTTGTTGGATAAGATCAAGGATACTGGTTACTATTATTGTACTAAGCTCGGATTAACTATTTCTATCACTGATATCAACACTGTTGAAGGACGTGATGAAATTCTTGCTGAAGGTGATAAGAAGGTTGCTCAAATCAACGATTACTTCAACATGGGTCTTATCACTGATGATTCTCGTCACAATGAGACATTGGATATTTGGACAAAGGCCAAGGATAAAATCACAAATAAGGTTAAGGATAAAATGGCTCGTGAGAGCCGTAACCCCGTCTTCATGATGGCTAACGCTAAGGCTCGTGGTTCAGTCAATAACTTCGTTCAGTTGATTGGTACCAGAGGTTTGATGGCTGGACCTAACAACAAGATTATCGAAATTCCTGTCAAAGACTGCTTCCGTATGGGTATGTCAGTCAACGAATACTTCACCGCTACACACGGTGCTCGTAAAGGTATGACCGATACAGCTTTGAAGACAGCTGACTCTGGATACTTAACACGTCGTTTGGTCGATGTTTCTCACTCTGTCGTCATCCGTGAAACCGATTGTGGATGTGATCATGGATTCTGGGTCGAAGCATTGTATGATGATAAGAACAAGTTGAAACTCTCAGTCGCTGATCGTTGCTATGGACGTTATTCTTGTCACGATATTTGTGACAAGAATGGCAATGTCATCATTCCTGCCAACACTTATCTCGATAAGGCTGAGTGCTCATTAATTAAGGGAGCTGACCTTGAAAGAGTAGAGATTCGTTCTCTCTTGACTTGTGAGGCTAAGGATGGAGTTTGTGCTCACTGTTATGGACTTAACATGGCTACCGGTGAGATGTGTAAGATTGGTGATACTGTTGGTATCATGGCTGCACAATCAATCGGTGAACCTGGTACACAGTTGACTTTGCGTACATTCCACGAAGGTGGAACTGCAGGTAGTGATATCACTCAAGGTTTGCCTCGTGTTCAGGAGTTGCTCGAAGTCCGTAATCCTAAGGGAGAATGTATCATGACTGAGATTGATGGTACCGTAACTGATATCACCAATAAGAACGGAAGAGATATCATCTCTATCACAGGTGTCTTGCCTAACAACGATAAATCTTATACCTGTAACTACAACTCTCATGTCATTGTTAAGGTTGGAGATGTCGTTAAAGCTGGTGACGCATTAACTATTGGATCTAAGGATCCTAAGAAGTTATTGGATGTTTGTGGTGTTGAGAAGACTGAGCGTTACCTTATCGACCAGGTACAAAATGTTTACCAGTCTCAGGGTATCGATTTGTCTGATAAGCACTTGGAAGTCATCGTTCGTCAAATGATGAAGAAGATGTTGATTTCTGATGGTGGAGACACCAAGATGATTTCTGGAAGCCGTGTAGACTTGCCTGAGTTTACCGCTATGAACCAACAAGCTTTGGCTCATGGTCTTAATCCTGCAGTCGGAACTCCTATGATTTTGGGTGTTACCAAAGCTGCTTTGGATACTACTTCATTCTTGTCTTCTGCTTCATTTCAGGAGACCACAAGAGTTCTTACTGACGCTGCTATCAAAGGTAAGGTCGATGAACTTAAAGGTCTTAAGGAAAACGTCATGTTGGGTAAGTTGATTCCTGCTGGAACTACAATAGATCCTCTTCCTGCTGGTGAGAACTTCGTCGCTGAAGAACGTCTCAGCAAGAGTGACTTCTATTCAGTCCAGTCTGGATTCTCTGACACTGAATATCATGATGATTATCTCGATCAATTCAGTGGAGATCAACAAACTGATTTCACAGGTGAAGTATTACCTATGGAAAAGCCCGGCGAAGACAATTCTGGATATAATCCTCAATTCTAGTCAAGATTAATTTCAAACTACCGCACCATGTGGTGCGGTTTTTTATATTTACCAATACTTAGTTATAAAGTTTGCTCTAAATGGTGAAAACCTCAAAAATAATTGAAAAAAGATTAAAAAACACTTGCATGTTGATAGCAATAAGAATATAATTACCAACGCACTTGAGGAATGGGTCTTTAGCTCAGTTGGTTAGAGCGCGCCCCTGATAAGGACGAGGTCGATGGTCCGAGCCCATCAAGACCCACCATTTAGAACAAGTTATCCAACCGAAAGGTTGGATTTTTTGTTTGTCTAAATTCAGTTAAATATTGATAAAATATATAAGATTTATAGGAGTTAGATATGAAGAATAATATTGAATTTAAGGTAAAAGAATTTTTGGATAATGTAGTGATGATTAGAATGGATGATGATTTAGAAGTCTTGGGTAAAAGACTTGGATTTGCCGAAAAGAAAAAAGAGGAGATGCGT